>Ga0209537_1003894_pt1 | contig 13213 bp, 9 predicted proteins | sample BioPla4DNA1_FD_187698 | JGI IMG/M metagenome (GOLD analysis project Ga0209537, IMG submission 187698) | Biogas fermentation microbial communities from Germany - Plant 4 DNA1 (SPAdes) (version 2) | ecosystem: Engineered > Bioreactor > Anaerobic > Digestate | place: Bielefeld, North...
CTTCCGCCCGCACATATTTGATGGCTTCCCGGTGTAATTCGCCCGTATTGTGGTAAGCCGGATCCCGCACCAGTTGTTCGCGCACGTAAACCTCGTAAAGGGCATCCCCCAGATAAGCCCAGTGGGCCGGTGATAATTCATCTGCTTTTGGCAACTGACAACTTCCTTCCTGCACAGCTTCCTTTTGTTCACCGTTTTTGTAAGTGTTTTCCTTAAAATATTTCAACCGCACCGTAAACCCCGTCGTAACCAGGGGTAACTTTAAGCAAACCCTCGCGCACCCGGCGGATCCCCTCGGCCACCCGCGCCCCGGCGGTCTCCGCCAGTGCAGAAAGGGGAATCTCCCGGAGAATACTTAATTCCGGGCCGTGGACTGCCAGTAGCTGATCGTAGCAGCGCTGGACTTTTTTCGTTCCTTCACCGACCCGTTTTGCTTCGGCAATGATTTTGGTCAAAGCTAGTAACCGTTCCGCCGGACGGGCCGTAGAGGGTTGTCCTTCTTCCGCGCGGTCGGCTAAAACCGCGACCCGGTGGAGTACGCCAACGGTAACCCGGCGCCCACAGACCGGACATTTCCCCCCAGCCCGCATCGTCTGCTGGGGAGACCAGCGTATCCCGCAGGCCCGATGCCCATCCCAATGGTACTTTCCTTCTTCCGGGAAAAACTCAACCGTTCCTAACAAACCCGGGAAGGGCCGGCGGAGCGCCCGCCGCAAACCGGAAAAGGATAGTTCGATAGCAAAAAGCGTGGCCTCCCGGGCCAACTTGGCTGGCGAATGAGCGTCCGAGTTGGAGACAAGAGCATAATCATCAAGTATACTTAGCTGGCGGTTCATCGCCGGATCGGACGATAACCCGGTCTCCACGGCGTGGATTTCGCTGGCTAAGTCCCCGTAGCATTCCTCCAGACTGTTAAAGCCGGTATGCATCCCGAACACCGAATAATGGGGCGTCCAGATATGGGCGGGGATCAGAACCGCCTCGGGCGCGACCTCTAAAACCATAGCCAACAAATCACGACTATCCAATTTTAAAATGGGCCGTCCGTTACTGGATAGCTTACCGTAAGGGTCCAGGCGATTAGCAAGGCGTTCTGCCGCCTCGAAATGGGGCAACAAGATCAAATGGTGGACTTTCCGGGTTTTCCCCGCCTTTTTATAGATGGTGCAGACCTCTCCCGTCAGGACAAAGCGGACGATTGGGGCCGCCGGCAGATCCGAACCGGTTGGGAGGTGATAGGCGGGCTTTAAACGCCAAAGGCCATCTTCCGCCTCTTCCAGTTTGGCCTGGAGTTCAGCCCGCCACCCGGGGTGGGTAAGATCCCCGGTCCCGATCAGCGTCAGTCCTTTCCGTCGCGCCCAAAAGACCAGCTGTTCGGGGGTGGCGTCTTTACTGGTGGCCATAGCGTAATGGGAATGCAGGTGAAGATCGGCCCAATATTGCATAGCATTGGCTCCTAGTCTGACTTTTTTTGCTTCCTCCTCGTATTATACCAGATTTCACCGGCCAAAAATGCCCGAAATCCGATCGGAAGAAAATTTTTGGTAAAGCACGTCCACCGGCGTTCATCCTGTTTCAGCGTCGGGCGGTACCTCAACCCCATCGGCTTCTGCTGGCGCCGGCTCCAGGTTCCCGGGGTCCGTCTCCACTTCCACCACCGTAACCATATTTTCTTGTAGATTCCGGAGCGGGCTTGGCCTTTGCAGATATTCCTGGCAAAGCTCATCGGCCACTTGAACCAACTGTTTAATCCTGTCCCACGGTGAGCTTTCCGGTTGGAACTCGAGATCCGGCCCCAGCTCCCCTTGGCCCTTCAGCTCCAACAGGGCTGTATTTTCCCGGGCTAAATGATCGGTAACCGTCTCCGCTAACTCTTCACCCCAGCGCACAAATTCCCGGCCGGAATGGGGCCGACCACTCCGTAATGGTTTGATTGTCGCCTCCAATTTTGCCAACGCCGCTTTGATCCTTTCGTGATCATCCCGTAGCCGTTCGGGTAAGCCGTGGTTTAATTTACGAAAGAGCGCAAAAGCGAACTCCTCTTCCCAACTCATGTGCTCTTGGGCCAGAAAATCCCGCCAAAAACGGAGTGTGTTATCTAAATGCACAATATTAACCCCCTTGGCTTTTTTCAGCCGTTCATTCAGTTCTTTCTGGACCTGGAGCATTTCCTGAATACCTTGGTGCTCCAGAGTGATTCGTGCCAAGTATTCCATCTTTCCCCCTCCTTTATTAAGAAATCTCCCTCTTTGCAATTTCTATCGTTCAACCATCTCTTTTATGCTTAAAACCCGGTCTTCCGGGAAAAAATACTTCTCGACCCTTGTCACTGCTCGCCCCCGTTTGACTGTGCTCCTATTTACCCAGCCGTCACCGGATGGTATTCTCCACTGACTTGAACTTAAAAAATCTAGCAGAAGATATAATCAAGACGCATTTTAGCATTTTCGATAAAAAAAAAGACCCCGCTGGGTCTTTTTTTCATAAGCAATTAGCCGCTCAACCCCTTAAGACAGTTTTCTAACCGCCAGTTCCTCACCCCAGGCTGCAAAATCAGCCCGGTGGGAAAGGAGGAGCACTTGTCGCTCGGCTGCCAACAACTGCAAAGAAGCCCGGATATTGCTTAAACGTTCCGCATCACAGTTTAAGAACGGATCATCAAAAACAAATGGCAAGACAGCCTCCGTGGCCAGAAGATCGGCGATGCCTAAGCGTAAAGCGATATAAAGCTGGTCCCGGGCTCCGTGACTCAATTGGCCCGGCGTAACCGACCGTCCATCAATGACCACCGTAACCCGGAAGTCTTCATCGAGTTCCACCTGGCGCCCACTGATCCCGGTAATTCCGTGGTAATATTTGCTGGTCACCGCGGCAAGGCGCCGACGGTAAGTACGCTGAAAATCATTGATCGCCATGGTCAATTCCTGGTGAGCGAGGGTAAGCGCATCACAAACCAGTTCCGTTTCTGCATAGCGCGCCGTCAACTCCGCCAATTGTTCCTCGGCGCGGGCGATATTCACCGGTTCCTGCCCTTCCAGCCGGGCCAGCTCCGTGGTGAGATGGCGGATCTCATCATCAAGGGCGCGTAAATCCGCTTGGGCGCGGGCGACTTCTTCCCGCCGCCGCCCGTAACCGGCCTCAATTGCTTCCGGATCGGCCGCTGTTTCTAGTTGGGCCAGGCCCGGATGGGCGGCAACCAACTTCTGGCGCTCACTGAGTAAGGTTTGCGCTTCAAGAAACGCGTCATCGCTTTTGGCCTCTAGATCCGCTAAAGCCTTAACCCGCTGGATTGCGAGGATGTTCGCCAGGGCGTCTTTTGCTTTTTCCGCTTTTTGTTCCAATTCGCGCCAGGAGAGCCAAAGCCGCTTTGCTTCCTGGTAATCACCATCTGCCGCCGTCAGGAGCAGGTCGATCCGGGCCCGTAATTCTTCTTCCCTTGTCAACAAGGCGGCCAGTTGCTGCTGTTGTTTTGCTAAATACTGCTGATTGGCCTCCTGCCGGACCTGCCTCCGGCTCCATTCGGCCCTTTGCTCCTCAAAAGCAGCAGCTTCCATCAGTAACTGCTGCCACCAGCGGGATGGTTTCTCCGCAAGCCAGGCCACCAGTTCTCCTAAATAAGTCAAGTCGGCGGTCGGGTCCACTACTTGGGCGAAGGCGAACAACTCAGACCAACGCTCATTCAGGAGTCCCGCCCCGTCCACCAAGGGGCACTGCGCCACCGGACCCGAATAGAGCCCTAGCTCACGGCGGCGTAACTCCTGCTCGCGACGGACAAGCTCTTCCCCTTCGGCCGACAAACGCTCCCACCGACGGACGGCTGCCACCACGTCCGGATAGCGTTCGGTGAAGGGCTTGACCAATGTTTCGAATTCCTTGAGGTTTTGAAAAGCCGTTTTAACCTGTGCTTCATTCTCCACCATTTCCTGCTGGATCAACGCCCACGGTTCAGTAGGAAAAAACAGACGACCCGCTAAATAACCACAGGCGGCCCCAACTAGCCCTCCACCGAGCAACGCCAAGGGGATTCCGGTGTGTTTTCCCGCCCAAAGAACTGCGAGTCCACCCCCGAGCACCATAGAAATAAGCGCTAAAACCAACCGGCGGTGCCGTCGCCGTTCAAGCCGTCTGAGTTTTCCTTTGGTGTTTTCCCATTTCAGATTGGCATTTTCCAGTGCGGAACGGAGAAAGCCCCACCGGGGCTCATAAGCCTTTAACGTTTCCAGGAGATCCGGGTCGGCCCCTTGAAACAACGAATACTCCTCATCCTGGAGCTGGCGGTTTTCGGCCGCGGCTGTATCCAACTGCTCCCATTCGGCCCAGAACGCCAGCGCTTCGGCCGCTTGCATTCGGCGCCTTTCCACCACCGCCGCCGGCTGGGGGCCAAAGGCGGACCAGTCGATCCCGGAAGCGGCACCAAAGGCCTCCCCCTCCGTCAGCTCGACGGCACGCCTCTCCGCTTCCAGCTCCGCAATCCCTTGCTGAAGCCGGGTCTTCTGCTGGGCAATGATTTCCAGTTCACTAAGGATCTCCGCGCTGTCGGCCGGTACCGTTGGTCCCCAGGGAAAAGCGGCTTTTTCTTCGTCAATTCGGCGGAGCGTCGCCTCCAATTCGCGCGCTTGCTCCCGACTCTTCTGGACCTGGGTGTAGACCTTCCGGGCCGCTTCGTAATTCTGCTTCAATTGCTGCCACTGGCCCCAGAGGGTCAACATCCGTTCCTGCGCCGCCAGATTTTCCGCTAGTTTCACCCGGTCGTTCTCCTTCTCCCCGAGGCGCTTTCGGACCCCTTCCAACTGGTCAACAAGTGCACGGTCCCGCTCTATAGCAGCCCGCGTGGTTTCAATCTCCGCCGCCAACTGCTCTAAGCGACGGGGGTCAAAAGCATCCTTGGCTGTAACCCCCCGGCGGCCGGTAAAACGGGTGATCTCCCGAAGCTCTTTAGCAAGATGATCAGTGGCGTATTTAAACCCCACCCCGGTACCAGACAGCAACTCTTGAACCCGGCCGTCAAGCTCATCCGCTTCCGGGAGGGGTTGGGTTAAACAGAATGTGGCTTCAAACAGGTCCTGGGAATTAAGGCCGAATAGTTCTTTCAGTTTCTCCTCGTAGCGTTGATTGCGCCGCTGGGCGCGGGGATTATGGGTCCCACCAATGATCTCCCGGTACTCACCATCGCGGAGCTGGGCCAGGGAGATCTGGTTGTTTTGGAAATTCCGCCGCAGGCGGTAACTTTCCCCGTCAACCTGCCAGAGCAACTCACCCTCAAAACCAAGGGGATGGTCCCAGTTCCGGTAACGGGCTTGACCAAACACCGTCGGGTCGGTGGTCTGGGGTAAACCAAAGAGTAAAGCCGTCACCCCGGCAACCAGAGTTGATTTCCCGGTCTCGTTCGGTGCGACAAAAACGTTAAGCCCTTCGGCGAAGATAAACTCCGTTGTCTCCCGGTAGGGGCCAAATCCGGTCAGGCGCACCCGCTCAAACTTAACGCGACCCACGTTCTTTCCCCCCTTGTAAAGCCGCGATCCCTTTCGCCATGGCCAAATAGTTGCGGCGCTGTTCTTCTGGGGTGGCGGCCGCCTCCATCCGCTTTAACATCCGTTGCAAAAAAGCCCCCCGCAAGGTTGGTTCGTCGGCCCACGCCTTGAGGAGTGCCGAGTCGAGAAAAGCGGTCTCATCCCGCACTTCACAATAATAATACTGCCGCTTCAGTTGCTCGGTCAGGAGCGGCCAATCGGGTAAGAAAGAAAGCACCCCAGTGAAGCGAAAATCCACAACAGCCTCGGGATCGGCGATCTTTTTCAGCTCCTCCCCCAATTGCGCCGCGTTCATCCCGGTCACATCCAGCGTCACCTGCCGGTAGGGCCGGACCGTTGCCGGTATTTTATCGATCCGCGGCAAGCCGGTTCCAAGCTCGACCACGGTAAAGAATCCGGTCCCCGGATCGCTCAAGTTTTTCCCTTCGACCATACCCGGGTAGACGAGCAAAGTGTTCCCCACCGTTTTCAATTGATGTTGGTGGATATGGCCAAGCGCCACATAGTCATAACCGGCGTCGGCTAAACCCTGCGCCGACAGGGGGAGACTGCGCTCCCCAGCCATCCAGTCTAAAGAACCATGAAAGATCGCCACATGGAGCCCGTCTTCCGTTCCCCGGGGAAAATCCCGTAAAAGCTCCGTACCACCGGTTAAACCCCCGGTGTAAGCCAGACTATAGAGATAACAGGGTGTCCCGCTGAGCGTCAGAACACCAATCCGTTCCGGCCGCGGATTGGTGACCAAAAGCCCCGGCCAGTCCCGGCCGTACTTCCGATAAACTGAATCGTGGTAGGTAATTTCATCATGATTACCGGGAACAGTCACCACCTGAAGACCTGCACGCACCAGCCGGTCCAGTTCCGCCATGACATCAACGACCAGGTCCGTCGGCGGACGATGAGACTCAAAAAGATCGCCAGCAATCAAAACCAACTGAATCTGGGCTGCCGGATCAGTAGCTAGATCAACTACTTTTTTTAATATACCATCCCGTTCCTGTCGCCGTTCGGCCTCCCGGCCTCCCCAATCCTGAGGCGCCCAGCCGAGATGGAGATCGGCCAAATGCAGGCACCGAATCCGTGCCATAAAACCCCTCCGTTTATTTTCTTTCGTATATACTTTTGCAAAGTTGACCCTGATCCTTTTTTTCGCCCAAACAAATGTTTGTAAAGGTTAAAAGAAGAGCCCTACCTGAAAAGGTAGGGCTCTTCTTTCTTCACCCAACAAGGGTACTTAAAAAAATAACCAGGATACCGTAGTCTGGTTTTTGACACCTATCCTTCGGATAGGTGGGTGATCGCATAAACGCTTCTACCATCCTCCTGCTTCACGAGGCCCGATATCCACGTTTAAATCTAGATCTCCCGTTGTAATGCTGTAGGTTCAAAAAGCAGACCGTCGCATATCCCAGAAATTTTTTTGTCCATTGTGTTTAATATTCTATCTGAAATTCTCGCCTCGATCAACTGGTTTTTTATTCCTGATGCTCGGGGTTGGGCTCGGCATTGTCTTCGACGGTTACGCCCTGTTCGGCATCGGCTTCCACGCGTGCTTGGCTAAAGTAGTCCAGAACCGTAACGAGCCCAGCTACCAACAGCACGCTCACAACCGGGAGGCGCTCCCGCATGAAGACAAAAGCATAAAAATAGATGGTCAGGGCCGACACAGCAAAAAAGAGAATGCTCTTTTGGGTGGAAGTATCAGCCAGAATTACATTTTCCCCAATGGTCGCCAAGAAAGCCGAAAGTATGCTGACCATCAATAAATGGGTAACGGTAAAGGCGGATAGTCCCGGCACTAGATACGCCAGCAAAAAGAGGGTTAGGAAGGCGAAAACCGTCCGCCTAAGCCAACTGTTCCAGTTCACCATCGATCATCACCCCTGTTCTAATCCTTTCGGACTCGAGCTTTCTTGGTTAGTTTTACCCCGTAACCCCACTTTTAAACAGAGTGCTGTTTGCGGGTAAAACTAGAAACCAAAAACATGCCGACCAATGCGGGTGATAATCCGTCGGGACCAGATCCACCGGCTGACCGGCTTTGACGGATTCCAAAAGTATAAAGCGCCACCGGTTGGGTCCCAACCATTAATCGCATCGCCAGCGGCTTTAATCGCATCACTGCTGGGGTTGGTGTAAATCCGGCCGTTAGCCACCGACTCAAAGGCTAAAGGTTGGTAAACCACCCCGGCCAACGTGTTCGGGAATTTAGGACTTTCGACCCGGTTGAGGATTACCGCCGCCACCGCCACTTTACCGCTGTACGGTTCGGCTTCCGCTTCGGCATGCACCAAACGGGCAAGCAAATAACGGTCCACGCCCGCCCGGGACCCGCCCGCGGCCCTTGCGGTGGTCTGCGTCGGGATGGTGATCCGCTGACCGACCCGGAGATGATTTGTCCATAAGCCATTCCAGCTTCGTAAAGTGTTGACACTAACCCCGACCCGGCGCGCTATACGGTACAAAGTGTCGCCCCGCCGCACCGTGTAGGTCCAATTGGCGCTGGCTGGTACCACCCATAGTACCGCCAAAAGAAGAGCCAATAGGATAAACCAGCTTCTTTTCTGCATTTCATCCCCTCCGTTTCTCTCTTATCCTTACCCAAGAAAAAATGAAGTATGTATAAAACAGGGGGATAAAATGCGCAATAAGCAAATCTTCGCCCTAGGCTTGAATCCGTGGGTCCATAATATCCCGGAAGGCATCACCAATCAAATTCCACGAAAGGACAAAAAGGACCATTGCCAAACCGGGATAGACCACCGTAAACCAGTATTTCAGCACATTACCCTGCTCGCCGAGCATCCAGTTCCGGGCAAAGCTAAGCATCTGTCCCCAGTCGGCGTAACCTTCGGGGGCACCGAGACCGAGAAAACTTAAAGCCGAAACACTAATGACAATCGAGCCAATCTGCATCGATGCCTGGATCAGCACGGGAAAGATGGAATTGGGCAGAATATGACGGGTAATGATCTTAAAGTCACTAACCCCAATCGCCCTTGCCGCCAATACATATTCTTCTTGTTTAATCGCCAGGATGTTTCCACGAATCATCCGGGCGTACGGCATCCAACCTAACGCAATCAAGGGAATCATAACATTGTTTAAACCCGGTCCAAAGATGGAGACAAAAACCACCACCCCAATTAAATAGGGAAAACTCATGAAAATATCGGTAAAACGCATGAGAATTTCATCCAAGAGCCCACCGTAGTAGGCGGCAATCGAACCAAGGATAATCCCGATGAGGGCCCGGAAAGTGATCACGATGATTCCGACCCGGAATGCTGTACGCGTCCCCCAGATCAATCCGTAATAAATATCATACTGTCCTTGGGTTAAACCCAACGGATATTGCGCCGTGGGCGGTGTCGGCTCCAGCGACCAACCCCGGCGCGGGATCCGATAGGGATCACTGCCTTCCTTCGGTGGCGCCAGCCACGGTGCGGCAATGGCCACAAACACAAAACACAACAGTAAAATCAGACCCAAAAGCGAGATGCGGTTTTTCAGCAATCGTTTGAAGATATTCATTTCACACCTACTCCAATCGTACTCGGGGGTCAATGATTGAATAAAGCACGTCTACTACCAAGTTGACCACGACCAAAATAACAGCGTAAAAGAGCGCCACCCCGACAACACACGGCACATCCAGACGCGTCGCTGCCGTCGAGGTCAGAAGGCCCAGTCCGGGGTAGTTAAAGACTGTTTCAACAATCATCACACCACCCAACAACCCTAAAAGCATGCTGCTGGCCACGGTGGTCACTGGAATCAAGGCGTTTCCTAAGGCGTGTTTTTTAATGACCGTCTTCTCCGACAAGCCTTTCGCCCGCGCGGTTCGGACATAGTCCTGATTTAAAACATCCAGCATACTGGAACGGGTAATCCGCAGCATAAACGCCCACCACAAACAAGCCAAGGTAAAAACCGGCGCGATTATATGCCGTAAAGCATCCCAAAAAATGTCGAGGCGCAGGTTCAAAAGGGAATCGAGGGTATACATTCCCGTAAAAGAACGGAACGACTCCTTCAGGACCTCCAGTTCAGCCCAGGCGCTTAATCGACCCGGAGGGAACCAACCCAAGACCCCAAAACCAACCATCAGCACGGCCAAGCCCAGTACAAAGTCGGGCATGGACCAAAGGGTAATCGCCATGATCCGGGTGGCGTGGTCCAGTGGTTTATTATGATGCAACGCCGAAATAACACCCAAAAAGATCCCCCCGATAATCACGGGGATGACCGCAAACAGCGTCAACTCCAGTGTGGCGGGAAAACGGCGCGCGATCGCCTCCGTTACAGTCATATGACTGGATTGGGACCATCCTAAATTACCCTGAAGCAGATTTTTCACCCACCGCAGATACATTTTGAGGGGCGGATCATCCAGATTATATTTACGGATGATCGCTTCCAGATCCACATGGCGTTCGGCATCGGGCGACGGAACAAAGGTGGCTACCCGCGTCCAAGGGCCCAGCGTGCTAATTAGCGCAAAGATCAGGGCAGTCACGCCAAAAAGCACCACTGGTAAGAACAACAAGCGCCGCACTATATAAGAGAGCATCTATTACACCTACCGCTTTGAAGTAATATAACGAGCGGGAGCCCAAGGGCTGCCTTGAACCCCCGCCCTACTAACGTTCGTTTCCGTTTGAACCCACTAATCTAAGCTCTTCGAAAGAGCGTAGAAATCGTAGTTGGCCGGACAGATCGGATCAAAGACAAACCCCTTCACCCAATCCCGATGTGCTCTGCGGTCATAGGCATCATAAAGCATAAGATGGGGTGCCAGTTCAATGGTTTTCTTCTGGATTTCGGAATAGATCGCAATCCGTTTGGCCTGGTCGGACTCGTTGATCCCGGCGTTAACCAGTTCATCAAACTCGGCCGCTGCAAACTTCCGACCAAGCTCACCGGTGAACGCCATGAAATCACCTTTGCTATGCACGTATGGGTAGACAAAGTTGTGCGGATCGGCATAGTCAGCCAGCCACCCGATGAAGACCATCGGCAGACGTCCTTCGCGACGCCGCGGCAGCATGGTCGCCCATTCCATTCCTTGGACTTCCACCTGGAATTTGGGGTTGATCGATTCAATCCCGTGTTCTAAAATTTCGCAAGCCGTCTTCCGGGTGGTGTTGGGAATATTCCAAACCAGAGTGAGTTTAAAGCCTTTCTCCCAAACTTCGCCACCGAAGGCTTTTTTGAAGTACTCCTCAGCCTTCTCCAGGTCATAACTATAACGCGGACCGTTGGTATCAAAGAAATCGCTCAAGCCCATCGGGATTACGCCATAGGGAACGGAAGCTTCACCCAGGACTACCTGTTCAATGAAAGAATCATAGTCAAAGGCATAGCAGAAAGCTTTCCGGATATTGATGTCGGAGAAGAAATGCGGAGGAATCCCGTTCCCATCCAGCTTACCGCTGCCGACAAATTCATTGTCCACCGCGTTGATCTCTTGGTTAAAGATGGCACAAACATTATTCAACCGCGGAAGGTTACGGATGAGCGTTACCCCTTCCATCCCTTCCAACTGTGGCGAGTTTTCAACCGGGACATAAATCGCGTCCGCTTCGCCTTTTTGCAACATCAGTTTCCGGGTGTTAAACTCAGTTACACCGTTATTGACGATCACTGTCTTGATCGCAGCCGGTCCCCGCCAATAATCGGCGTGGGCTTCCATCGTATGCCGGCTGTTGCTGCGGTCCCACTCGATCTGCTTGTACGGGCCGGTCCCCATTGCTTTCTCAAAGAGGGCTTGCTCTTCGGTCGGCAGGTCGTGCCATTTCGTCCAGGTTTCCGCTTTTCCATCCCAGGCCCCGTTGGCAATCATCCATTCTTTGTTGAGGATACAAGACCAGCTGGAGTTACGGGCGAGAATCGACAGGAACGGCGGATAGGGGGTACTAAGATGGAAGACAACGTTATCACCGTCGACCTCGATCGCGTCCATCACCCGTTGGCCGGTTGCCCGGAGAGCAGCCTCGTTGACCTGGTCAAAGGAATCAACCCCGGCAATCTGGCAAGCCAGATCTTTGATTGTCGCCACGCCAAACAAAGGCTCAATTAACATCCACATCGGGCCACCCGTCGGATCGGCCAGGATATTCCGCTCAAAGGAATATTCCACATCTTCCGGGGTTAATTCTGCTCCGTTATGGAACTTAACCCCTTTCCGAATCGGGAAGGTATAGGTTTTCCCGTCCGCGGAGATCAACCCGTTCGCCACCGAAGGCACCTCGGTTGCCAACATCGGTACAAACTCGTCTAAGCTGCCTTCTTTGTACGCAAGTAAATTTTCGTAATATTGGAAGATAATTTCGGAACTTGCCGTATCGTAGGCCTTCGACGGATCAAGCGTTTCCGCATCACCGGAACCGACGAAGACAAAGATGTTCGGATCAAACTTAACGCCCTGAGCCCCTCCGGTTTCTTGCTTCGGAGCCTGGCCGGTCCAGATTAGGACCCCGGCACCAATCACCACAAGCGCTATAACAAGCCACAACCAAACTTTACCTTTCAATCTTTTGCACCTCCAAAAATTAAAAAATGTAATTGCCGCAATCAATTCCGATCATCGACCACCCCCAATCCATCCCTTTTTCCAAAACAAAAAACTTGATTAGGCAATTTTAATCCCTCTTAAGGCTAGTTTATCCTCGAAATGACAAGCCACCAGGTGGTTTCCTTCCCCGCACGTCGCTCTTAACACCGGCTGTTCCTGGCCACATATGGGCTGGGCGTAACGGCACCGCGGATGGAAGCTACACCCCTTGGGTGGGTCAACGGGGCTCGGAACGTCCCCTTCTAATATAATCTGTTCCAATTGGTTATCCGGATCGGGCAGCGGAATTGCGGAAAAGAGCGCTTCCGTGTAAGGATGTCGCGGGTTGGCGAAAAGTTCATCCACCTCGGCCAGCTCCACAATCCGTCCCAAATACATGACGGCGATCCGGTTACAGATATGATAAACCACACTCAAATCGTGGGCGATAAAAAGATAGGTTAAGCCGTATTGCTCCTGTAAATCTTGTAATAAGTTGATAACTTGGGCTTGAACGGAAACGTCCAACGCCGAGACCGGTTCGTCGCAGATAACCAACTGTGGGTTTAAAGCCAGAGCGCGGGCGATTCCCACGCGTTGCCGTTGTCCGCCACTGAATTCGTGGGGGTAGCGACGAAGATGATCGCCGGACAGACCAACGGCCGACAGGAGTTCAACTACCCGGTCGCGGAGCTCGGTTTTATTCTTAACCCCATGGGTGATTAAAGGCTCCGCCACAATCTGTTCGATCTTCATCCGGGGATTCAGTGAAGAGTAAGGATCTTGAAAGATGAACTGTAGATCACGGCGGAGATTCCGGATGGATTTCTGGTTAATCGCGGTTTTAACCCCATCTTTATAGAAGAAAAGTTCACCGCCGGTCGGTTTTTCCAGGTGAATAATACACCGCCCTGTAGTGGTCTTCCCGCAACCACTTTCGCCGACCAAGCCGAGGGTCTCTCCGGCGCGCACGCTAAAGCTCACCCCGTCCACAGCCCGCACATAACCAACGGTGGAACGGAAAACACCCCGTTGGATCGGATAATATTTCTGCAAATCATTTACTTCCAGAATGATTTGTTCCGGAACAACTTTGTTCTCTCTATCATTACTTGCCATAAAGCCA
>Ga0209537_1003897_pt1 | contig 13209 bp, 7 predicted proteins | sample BioPla4DNA1_FD_187698 | JGI IMG/M metagenome (GOLD analysis project Ga0209537, IMG submission 187698) | Biogas fermentation microbial communities from Germany - Plant 4 DNA1 (SPAdes) (version 2) | ecosystem: Engineered > Bioreactor > Anaerobic > Digestate | place: Bielefeld, North...
CATCGATGCCGCATAAAAAAGCGGGGCCAGCCGCTCCGGGTATCGTGTCGGCTCGACGAAGGTGACGGTATCGGCATCCCTCTTCAGGTTATAGAAAGTGATATCTGAGGCCGTGCCTCTCTTCCCGAGATTCTTCGCGTAACCTTCGGGTCCCAGCACGGCAACATTCAGGTTGCCCATATTCCAGATCATTTAGTTATCCAGGAGTATGAGGTTTGCTCCACTACCCCGGCTCCCCGCAGGCACGGCCAGGTACGCGCATCGCGTCATTAACCAAATGGATTTTAACAAAGTAAAGTTAATTTTGCTATACACTATGCGGAGAACGGCATCGATCACGCTCCTGGCCCTCACCGGTATACTTCTTGCCAGCATGGCCTGTGCAGTCACCCTCGGACCGGCCAGCATGTCCCTCGGATCTCTGTTTACCCTGCCCAACGCATGGAAGATTTTCTGGGATGTCAGGCTGCCGCGAGTGATTGCCGCGGTGCTGGTCGGATGCGCGCTCGCCGTAGCGGGCACAGCCATGCAGGGGCTGTTTAGGAACTCCATGGCCGATCCCTATATCATCGGCACATCGTCCGGCGGGGCGCTCGGGGCCACACTCTCAATCATCCTCTTTGCGGGCACAGGGCGACCGGTATTCGCATTCATAGGGGCGACGATCACCACCTTTACTGTCTACACCATCGCCCGTCAGGGCGGGAAGGTCCCGGTCGAGACGCTCCTCCTCTCCGGTGTCGCCCTCTCCATGCTGCTCTCAGCGTTTCTCTCGTTTCTCATGTACACCGCCGGACAGAGCCTCCACCAGATCATGTTCTGGCTGATGGGCGGGTTCTGGAACGTCTCGTGGGATGACGTCCGCATCGCCACCCTCATCCCCGTCGGGTGCCTGGCTATCTACCTCTACGCGCGCGACATCAACATAATATCACTCGGCGACGAGGAAGCGATCCACCTCGGCGTGAACGTTGAGCGGTTGAAACAGGTCCTGCTCTTTGCGAGCGCCTTCCTGACAGGAATAGCAGTCTCGATCGCAGGGGCAATCGGGTTCATCGGCCTGATCACCCCTCACGTGATGCGCCTGATCGTAGGCCCCGACCATCGCATCCTCCTTCCCGCGGCCGCACTTGCGGGCGGGATCCTCCTCCTCTGGTCTGATACGCTCACAAGAACGTTTGCCGGCGACATGCCGGTCGGGATCATCACCGCCTGTTTTGGCGCACCGTTCTTCATATACCTCCTACGGAGCAGGATGAAAGCATGAAACCAGTCGAGGTCATTGGTATTGACGTCTCCTACGGTGCAAAGAAGGTCCTTGAGGCGATCTCGCTGCATGCGGAGAAGGGCGAGATCCTCGGGATCATCGGGCCGAACGGGGCAGGGAAGACAACGCTCATCAATGCGATGAGCCGGATAGTCACACCTGAGAACGGAGAAGTCTATCTCAACGCCCGGAACCTGGATTCCTTCAGTTTCCGGGAGATGGCGCAGCAGGTGGCGGTCGTGCCACAGGGGATCTCGATCAGTTTCGATTACACCGTGCGCGATATCGTCATGATGGGGAGGCATCCTTACATCGGAAGGCTCTCCTCCGCGACCTCCCACGACCTGGAGGTCTGCGACCGCGCCATGCGCCTTGCAAACGTCACGCACCTCGCCGGTTCATCAGTCAATGAGATCAGCGGTGGCGAGCGGCAGCGGGTGCTCATCGCACGGGCGCTCGCGCAGGAACCAAAGATCCTGCTCCTCGATGAGGCCACCTCAAACCTCGATATCAGTCATCGCATTGAGATCCTGAACATCATCAGGAACCTCACCGACGAGATCACGGTGATCAGCGTCTTCCACGACCTGAACCTGGCAGCCTATTACTGTGACCGCCTGATCATGCTGAAAGAGAAGAAGGTATTTGCCATCGGCGAGCCGGGGGATGTGCTGACCCGGGAGACGATCAACGCGGTGTACGGGATTGACGTGCTGGTAAGGACCCATCCACTGACAGGGAAACCCTATATTCTCCCGGTGTACGGGTCCACCACAAAACACCATCAAGGGCAGAACGTGCACGTCATATGCGGTGGTGGTACAGGGTCTAACCTCCTCTACGTCCTCCACAGGGAGGGGTTCGAAGTGAGCGCCGGTGTGCTCAACCTGCTTGATACCGACTATGCGACCGCGACAGCGCTGGGTATCCCCTGCATTACCGAGGCGCCGTTTGCCGCGATCTCCCCCGGTGCCCGCGAGGACCTCGAGCGGTGCATCGATGCCGCGTGTGCGGTCGTCGTCACGGCCATGCCCATCGGGCGGGGGAACATCGAGAACATCAGGATACTGGAGAACTACCGCGAAAAACCCATCATACTCTTCTGCGACGACGGAAACCAGGCCTTCCAGGACTACGCCGGGGGGGAGGCCGAAGCGATCATTCGCAGGCTGCTTGACCGGGGAGCGGTCACGGCAGAGCGGATTGAGGAGGTTCTGCAGGTCCTCAAACGGGCGGCATGATCCTCCTCTCCTGGACCGGCCCTGGGGAGAAGGGAATCCCTGGCTGCAGGAATCGTGCAGAGATTCAGGCTCTTCCTCCCGGGTATCCTGTCTTATGGGCCGTGGAGAGCCTTCCCCCAAATGGACGCCGACTCGTAGAGCTCATCCCCAGACTCCCTGATGGTTGACATCCCTGGTGGGTCGGCCGCATGCGCACGGCACGGGAACGACGATTCTGACAGCTACAGGAGATCGGAAATGCTGCCATTGTCCCGGGTCTCTCCCTCCCGGCAGAAGGGTCCCTGGATAACCTCTCATACCGCGTTCAGCAAACCAAAAAAAAGCGGAGAGGTGGCTCTCGGTCAGACCTCGTAGGCCACGAGCGATAGCCCCAGGTCCTTCTCGAGATCCTGAATTCGCTTGAGGTCGTCCTCACGCAACTTCGAGTACACCGGTTTTGCGTACGCAAGGATCGTTACGCCAAGGTCTTCCTCACAGTTCTTTATCTGCTTCACCTGTTCAGGTGTCAGGCTTGCATACCCCATACAGATCATCGTCTCACCTCGGGACCTTCAAGGTCAGAGAACGTATATAGATTTCGGAGATCCCTCCAGGACCAGAAACCCCCGCGAATTGCATCCGAGGAACGGAACGCGCCTGGAGAAGCAAAGTTTGAGGCCGCCTGAGAGCAGCGATACGAATATATCTCAAGAGATCACGTCAGGGCGCGATCCAGATGAACCGATGTATGATCATTTTCTGGACAGCAGGACTTCTCCTGTGCATGACCACCGCAACCGCCCTCCCGGCCGCATCGGGAGGAGACCCAGAATCTATTACAGCGTTTACGGGGTGGAGCGGAAATGGAACCCTCCTCACCGATAGAACGCTCGAGATACCAACCACCAACAACGTCTCTGCAAACAGAACCACCGACCAGAGATCGGTACTGGGGGCGCTCGACGCTGCGGCAACCCTTGGAGGATTCAACTACACCGTACGAGAGGAAGAGTGGGGACCGTTCATCTACTCGATTGGCGGAATCCAGTACGACGAGACCACCGGCGATGCCTGGTTCTTCATGGTCAACAACATGACCGCAGCGGTCAACGCCGGAGCCTACCTCCTCCAGGACGGCGACCTTGTGACATTCTGGTACGGGCCTGAAGACTCCACGCCAGGAATAGCAGACTACGTGGTCACGTTCAGGGCTTCAATCCCGGAATGGATACCGGTAACCCTCACCCCCGGCTTGTTCTCCATAACCGCGACGAACAGCGGAATCGAGTACACCGTCGATAGACTGACGCCGCTCGGTGCCCTTGATGCAGCAGGGACGCCATATACCGTTGACGATTCGTATTACCAGGAATATGGTTCGCTCTTCATCGACTCGATCCAGGAGCGAGAGAATGCCGGAGCAAGCGGCTGGATGTACCAGGTAAACGACATCGTCCCCCCGGTCGGCCCGAACACCTATACACTCGACGACGGGGATGAGGTCGTCTTCTACTGGAGTGAGAGCATGGAATCCACCCCTGCATCATCTGATCAGGTGGTCCCGATCAGGGTTAGCCTGGGGTGAGCGGTGATCCGGATACAACCCCGGGTCCAGGCAGGAAACACAGGAGAGGATACGCGGTGCCCACCCCCCCGCAACCTCCTGGTCGTCGTCATAGTGGTGACGCTCCTCTGCGTAACCGCCGGGAGCGCCTACCCGGTCTCCCCGGAGGACCCAACGGTCGAGCGTGGTCTTGACTACCTCCATACATGCCAGAAAGGAGACGGGGGGTTTGGCGAAGAGGGAGATGAGAGTTCCCCTGGAACAACAGACTGGTCGGTCATGGCGATCGTCGCTGCCGGCGAAGACCCGCGATCCTGGACGACGAACAATACCTCACCGCTCGACTACCTGCAAGCCTCCGGGAACGAGACGCTTGCCAGAGGCGGAACCGCAGATATCGGTCGGAGAATCCTGACCCTCATTGCCGCTGGCGAAGACCCAAAGACCTCTGGTGGGATCGACCATCTCGCAGAACTTCAAAGGCGGGTGAAACCCAACGGCCAGGCTGGTGACCATATCTACACCACTATCTGGACGGTCATCGCGCTGGCCGCCGCGGGGGAGAATACATCAACCTCGACCGGTTGGCTGATGGATCAGCAGAATCCTGATGGAGGTTTTGGCTGGACATCCGGCGCAGAGAGCGATCCTGACGATACCGGGGCTGCCATCATGGCCCTCCGGGCCGCCGGGATACCGCCAGGATCACCAGTCATACAGAACACTCTCACCTACCTGCGGGGGGTGCAACAGGATGACGGGGGGTTTAACTTCGGCGGGACCAGCGCATCGAACTCCGCGTCTGACGCATGGGTCATCCAGGGGATCGTCGCTGCCGGCGAAGACCCTTCGACGTGGGAGAAGAACGGCACCGATGTGGTATCACACCTGGAGGGTCTCCAGAACCCGGATGGTTCGTTCCAGCATGCCGCATACGTCACCGATAACCCCTGCAGGATGACCGCAAGCGCCATTCCGGCACTGCTTGGCAGGCCTTATCCGATCACTCAGGCGACCCTCGCACCTGGACGGCAACAACCCACCCCTGCCATCTCCTCATCGCCCACTCCACGAGAACTGGACCCCGGCGATGTGGGGGCCATCACCCTCACCGATGACTCCGGCAGAACGATCACCATCCAGGGCACCCCCGAGCGGATCGTCTCGCTTGCACCGGCAAATACCGAGATCCTCTTTGCACTCGGGCTTGAGGACCAGATCGTCGGCGTGACCGACTACTGTGACTACCCTCCTGCCGCCCTCGATAAACCAAAAGTCGGGGGATACAGCACGGTCAACATCGAGAAGGTGGTCGCCGCCGATCCCGACCTGGTCTTTGCCTCCTTCGGAAACACCGAGGACGTGATCAACCGCCTCCATGACCTGGGGCTGACCGTCATCTCGCTCGATCCAGCGACCATCGATGATGTCCTGCACGACATAACCCTGGTCGGTGAAGCAACCCGGCAGGAAGAGGAGGCCGCAAAACTGGTTCAAAACCTGACTGCTCGTATACAGGCGGTCACTGATAAAACCGAAGCACTGGAAGAGAAACCGACGGTTGCTCACGTGGTCTGGTACGACCCGATCTGGGTGAGTGGCAACGCTACGTTCCAGGATGAGGTGATCGAGAAGGCTGGGGGGAAAAACGCGTTCGATTCAGTCGAGGGGTGGAAAGTCGTCAGTTTCGAGCAGTTTATGACCACTGACCCGGACTGCATCATTGTCAACTCCGGCACCGGGATGACCGCAGAGGAGGGGCGTGATATCATCTATGACTACTTCATGACCGAACCCAGGATGCAGGATCTCTCAGCGGTGAAGGAGAACAGGGTATTCATCATTGACGCTGATATCATCAGCCGCGGGGGGCCGCGGATCGTGGATGCGCTGGAAGAGGTGGCGCAGGACCTTCATCCTGGTCTCTTCGGCGCAAAGGAGCCCACACCGACACCGACCCGGCAGTCCCGGGGGATGGGCGTTGCCATCCTTCTGTTGGCGCTGGGGTTTGCCGCTGCTGCCGGCCGGATGAGGATGCGGTGACACGCCTCCCGGCAGAACACCACCGGAGCATCACCCATGATCGAGATCCAGGAGCGACAGCCTGCCGGGACCGCTAAACCCATCGAAGTGCTTGACCTCAATGCCGCCTACGGCGTCAAGAAGATTCTCGAGGATATTACGTTCTCCGTCGAGAAGGGCGAGTTTCTGGGCCTCATCGGGCCCAACGGATCCGGAAAGACAACACTCCTGAAGGTCCTGAGCAAGATCATCACGCCTGAGGCGGGCACCGTCTACCTCGACGGCCGTGACCTGGAGGAGATTACGTTCAGAGAACTGGCCCAGAACCTGGCGGTTGTCCCGCAAGAGGTCGCGATCGGGTTTGATTATACCGTCCGCGAGATCGTCATGATGGGGAGGCATCCCTACATCAGCCGGCTCAGAGCAGAGGATGCAGATGATCTGCGCCTCTGCAACCAGGCGATGGAACTCACCCGGGTCGAGACACTCGCCAATGCCTCGATAAACGAGATCAGCGGTGGTGAACGCCAGCGGGTGCTGATCGCCCGGGCGCTCGCACAGGAACCCAGGATCCTGCTCCTCGATGAGGCGACATCGAACCTCGATATCAGTCATCGGATCGAGATCTTAAATATCATCAGGGGTCTTACCGACAAGATCACGGTGATCAGCGTCTTCCATGACCTGAACCTGGCTGCTTACTACTGTGACCGCCTGATCGTGCTGAAAGACCGGCGGATCTATGCCATAGGGCCACCAGAAGATGTCCTGACCGCAGAGACCATAAGGGCAGTCTTCGGAATCGATACCCTCATCAGGCACCATCCGTTCACCAGGAAGCCCTACGTCCTGCCGGTGTACGAGAGACCGGCAGCACCTGAACATGAGCATGCGCGGCGGATACATGTTATCTGCGGCGGCGGGACAGGATCTGATCTCCTCTACCTCCTCTCTGCGCGCGGATTTGTCGTCACCTGCGGCGTGCTGAACGTGCTGGATACCGATTACGGAACAGCCCTGCACCTCGGTCTTCCTTCTGTTGCCGAACCGCCGTTTCATGGCATCACCCCGGAGTCGCTCGCAGAACTCAGGGGCTACCTCGACGAAGCCGATGCCATCATCGTTATGCCCATGCCGATCGGGCAGGGGAACATCGAGAACATCAGGGTGCTGCTCGACTACGCCGAAAAAACGATCCTGGTTGTGGGGGAGCCGGGGTCAGACGCGATGGAGGACTTCACCGGCGGGGATGCGCGTGCGCTCCTGGACGAGGTTGAGGCGCGCGGTGCTACCCGGGTCAGGGGACCGGAAGATCTTGCAGCGCGTCTTGCCCGGCTGTAGCCAGAATGGACCCAGAAGAGTCACCAGCGGGAGGAGTTGCCATATCAGCACATTCCTGCGAACACCAAATTGTATTTAAATAACTTAAATTTTTTTTATAAAGTTTTATTACTTTAGATAAAGACTATTTGTATATATGAGATCAAGGCGGTTATCAATCTTTCTTGGACTTATCATGCTCTCACTCCTGCTCGTTGGGGTGGCGAGCGCATCGTATCCGATGTTTCACTACGACCAGCAGCGGACCGGCTACGTCCCCGAAGAGGGGCCGCAGACGAACGCCATCCTCTGGGTGGCGGAGACCGCTGAATGGGCCGACGGTTCGCCGGCGGTGTATAACGGAAAGGTCTTCATCCCGACCTGGCCGGATATGAACTTCGATGAAGTCAACCCGATGGGGCTTGTCTGTTACGACGCCGCCACCGGGGTGGAACTCTGGACGAACGAACTCGGTGGCGCCGGCGTCGGTTCGGTTTCGGGGGTCGCCGTCGCCGATGGTCAGGTCTACCTCGGCGGGACCGACGGGCGGCTCTACTGTGTCGATGAAGAGACGGGGGAGACGCTCTGGGCGAGCGACCAGATCGACACCACTACCTGGTATGGGCTCTCGTCATCACCCCTCGTCTACGGAGGAGCGGTCTACGTCCTCTCGACTTCGGACGGCGTGCTGCACGCCTTCAACCCTGATGGTACCGAAGCCTGGACCTTTGAGACGGGTAACGGTGTGCTGTACTTCACCTCTCCCGCAGGCTACGATGGAAAAATCTACTGCGCAGGAAACAGGAGCCAGATCTTCTGCATCGATCCTCCAACGCAGACCGCCATCTGGACCTTCAATCAGGGGGAATCGGTAAAGTCTTCGCCGGTCATCGGCGGGGACGGCACCGTCTACTTCACCACCTCGTCGCGGTGCTACGCCCTCGACGGCACCACAGGCACGGAACGCTGGAACACCTCCGTGACCGGGACGGCGGCGACCCCCGCCCTTGCCGGCGGGCATATCTATGCAGGGGCCTCCGATGGCCTCCACTGCCTTGATGCAGCGACCGGCGAGGAGCAATGGCACTTCCCGGCAAAAGAAGTAAACGTTGCACCGGTCGTGGCCAAAAACCTCGTCTACGCCGCGACCAACGAGGAGACCGGCACCCTGTATGCGGTGGACGCCGGGACCGGCGAACCGGTCTGGTCGTACTCCCTCGAAGCCCCGGGAGACGGGACGTTTTCCGCGTTCTATTCCTCCTCACCCGCCGTATCGGACGGCGTCCTCTACATCGGCGCTGAGAACAACCGCTTCTACGCCTTCGGGGAAGGATCCGTGCCTGAACCGACGTTCCCGGGATGGAGCGGAACGGTCAGCCTGACTGACGGCCAGACCTTCCAGGTCACCCCGTTCAACAACGAAAGCGCTACCTACACCATCAACCAGACCTCAGCCCTCGGGGCACTGGATGCAGCAGCAACGAAAGGCGGGTTTAACTACACAATCCAGGAAACAGAATGGGGTCTGTTCCTCTATTCCATCGGCGGTATTACCTACAACGAGACCTCGTGGGACTCCTGGCTCTATTCGGTCAATGAGGTGCCCGCTGAAGTCGGAGCGGCCGACTACCACCTCAAGGATGGGGACGTCGTCACCTACTGGTACGGTCCCTGGGGATCGACCCCTGAGACCGCCCGTGCGGTGATCACCATCACGGTCTCTATCCCGGCGCTGCCCGCACCGATGTTCACGCTCTGGGACGGGACCGTGACCCTGACAGAGGGGGAGACCTTCCAGTTCGTCCCCTCGAACAACGAAAGTGCCTCGTACACGATTAACCGCACCACCGACCTCGGGGCGCTGGATGCCGCCGCAGTTAGCGGGAACTTCACCTTCAACGCCTCCGACACCTGGTACGCCTCCTACGGGTCGTTCCTGCTCGAGGATATCGCCGGCATCGCAAACGAGGACTGGACAGAGGAGAACGCACGCTCATGGTCGATCTTCATCAACGACGCGGCAGCTCCAGCCGGGCTCGGAGCGAACTCTCTCGCAGACGGCGACAGGCTCGCCTTCTACTACTGCCCCGCGGATCCAGACACGTATGCCCCGCTCATCGACCAGGCCGAGTACGCCGTCATCATCGACGTCACCCTCCGCGACTTTGCGTGGGAGGGAGCGGTCAGCCTGACAGACAGTCAGACCTTCCAGGTCACCCCGTTCAACAACGAAAGCGCTACCTACACCATCAACCAGACCTCAGCCCTCGGGGCACTGGATGCAGCAGCAACGAAAGGCGGGTTTAACTACACAATCCAGGAAACCACCTGGGGTCCGTTCCTCTATTCCATCGGCGGTATTACCTACAACGAGACCTCGTGGGACTCCTGGCTCTATTCGGTCAATGAGGTGCCCGCAGAAGTCGGAGCGGCCGACTACCACCTCAAGGATGGGGACGTCGTCACCTACTGGTACGGTCCCTGGGGATCGACCCCTGAGACCGCCCGTGCGGTGATCACCATCACGGTCTCCATTCCGACACCAGGGGGCGGCGGTGGCGGCGGTGGAGGAGATGGCGGCGGCGATTCGCCATCCCCCTGGATCACCGTCACCCTCAAACCCGGGAAATTTACCGTCACCGCAGACAACAGCAAAAAAACCTATGATGTCAGCCGGCAGACAGCCCTCGGGGCGCTGGATGCAGCCGGAGTCGGGTATACCGTCGACGACTCCTATTACCAGCAGTACGGGTCGCTCTTCATCGACTCCATTAAGGGCAAAAAGAACGAAGGGACAAAAGGCTGGATGTACCAGGTAAACGGCGAAAGTCCCGGCGTCGGTGCCAATGCGTACACGGTCAAAGACGGCGATAACGTCGTCTTCTTCTGGAGCGAAAGTATGAGTTCAACCCCGGAGACCTCGCAGGACGTCATCTCCATCAAGGTCGTGATCCCGGGGTCATCCAGTGGTTCAGGCTCTGGTTCTTCAGGCGGCGGTTCCAGCTCAACGGGCGCCACAACCAGCGTCGCGCAACAGGGCGACAGTGAGCCGGGATCAGGGTCCCTCCTCCTCGGGCTACCAGCCGGAGCCACCGTCGAGCTCGGAGAATGGGGCCAGACCTTCTCGATCGACACCACCAGCCCGGCCGCATCCGGAGAAGAGGTCATCATATCAGGAAACACCCTCAAGATCAACCGAAGCAGCCTGGTGCTGACCATCGCCGCAAGGAACATCGACGAGAAGAACGGCGTGGCAAAAGGTCTCATAGAAAGCGTCACCGCGACGGTCAACCCGATATCCACAGAGATCGCGGGCGTGGGGACTGTCGCCGTATCGCTGGACCTGAACCTCACCGGTATCCCGGCAGCTGACGGCAGGCTCGATATAGCCTTTAACGCCACCCCGGACGCAACAGTAGAAAACGCTTTCACTCTTGCTGCCGCAGAGAAGAATGAAGAGATCACTGCTCTTGCCTACACCGTTACTGTCACGCGAACGAACCTGGAAAATGGTGAAGATATCGCCGGAGCGGTGATCCGTATGACCATAAACCCAGGATGGGTGGAAGAGCATGGTGGCGTGGATGCCCTCAGGATCGCACGGTCCGCAGAGGATGGCACACACCAGATGCTCGAAACCCGGATTGCTGGAACCGATGAGAACGGGAACCTGATCGTCGAGGCGGTCTCACCCGGTGGCCTCTCGGTCTTCGGCCTGCTGGCGGTCACGGCGGCACCTGCGGTACAGGACGGGGTGGCTGCCGCCGTCACCTCTACCGTCCCTGATACACCTGCTGCTGCAGGAACACCTGCAGGATCATCGCCTTCTCTCTCGTCACCGCTCATCATCGCCGCGGTAGGTGCGATCCTGCTCATCGGAACGGTATACCTCATTATCAAACGGAGAAGACAACCATGAAACATAGCATAAGCATCCTGATCATACTCCTCCTCTGCGTCGCTTCCTGCGCCGCCTACCCCCTGAGCCCGGGTGACCCCACCATCCAGACCTCCCTGGACTACCTCCGTGACTGCCAGAAGAGTGACGGCGGTTTTGGTGAAGTGGGGCGCGAGAGCAGTCCCGGCACATCATCGTGGGCGATCATGGCAGCCGTCGCCGCAGGCGAAGATCCGCGGGAGTGGGTGAAAGACGGTAACTCGACCATCGACTACCTCAGGTCGATGAACGATGAGATCATGGCAAAAGGAGGAACTGTTGATATCGCCCGCACCCTCCTGACGCTGGTCGCGGTCGGAGAAGACCCCCGTTCCTTCTGCGGAACCGACTACGTCGCGGAACTGAAATCCCGGGTGAAACCCGGCGGCCAGGCAGGAGACCATGTCTTCACGACCATCTGGACGATCATTGCTCTCGCTTCGGTCGGAGAAGACACCGATGCATCGGCCGCATGGCTGGCATCCCAGCAGAATGCCGACGGAGGTTTCCCGTGGACGCCGGGTGCCGAGAGCGACCCGGACGACACGGGCGCCGCACTTGAAGCGCTCGCAGCGGCAGGCGTCTCCCCCGATGCAGCTGTTGTGCAGGACGCGCTCGCGTACCTCAAAGGAGAGCAGCTTGAGGACGGTGGTTTCCACTACGGGGGAACAAGCGCTTCAAACTCCGCATCAGATGCCTGGGTCATCCAGGGTATTGTTGCCGCAGGAGGCAACCCTGCAGAGTGGAGAGTGGGTGAGACGAGTGTGGTTGACCACCTCATCAGCCTGCAGAACCCCGACGGATCGTTCCGCCACACCGCTTACGTGACCGATAACCCCTGCAGTATGACGGCGAATGCAATCCCTGCACTCCTCGGAAAACCATACCCGGTGACCCCGTCAGAGACCCTGCTGTCGCGACCTGCTACGACCACACCGGACCCCACAACCGCTGCTGCTACGACCACAACCCCGGCCCGAACACCCACCCCAGTGGCAACAGACACCGGAGAGAGAATCGTGACGGTGACCGACGACTTCGGGGAGACCGTTACCATCCGGGGAGTACCGCAGAGGATCGTCTCGCTTGCACCCTCCAACACCGAGATCCTGTATGACCTTGGTCTTGAGGACCGGATCGTCGGTGTCACCGACTACTGCAACTATCCTCCAGCAGCCGCCGATAAACCGAAGGTCGGCGGATACAGCACCATCAGTATCGAGCGGGTGCTCGCGGCCGATCCTGACCTGATCTTTGCCGCGCTCGGCAACACTGAAGACGTGGTCAATCGTCTGCGAGCTCTCGGGATGACCGTCGTCTCTCTCAACCCGGAGACGATCAGCGACGTCCTGCATGACATCGAGCTTGTTGGCGTGGCTACCGGGCAGGAGGAGCAGGCAGCGGCGCGCGTGGAAGAGCTCCGGGCCCGCATCCAGGCGGTGACCGAAAAGACAGAGGACCTGACAGAGAAGCCGTCTGTCGCCCACGTCATCTGGTACGACCCGATCTGGGTCAGTGGCCAGGCGACATTCCAGGATGAGGTGATCAGGATGGCTGGCGGGACAAACGCGTTCGATTCAGTCGAGGGATGGAGCATCATCGGCCTCGAAGAGTTCCTCATCTCGGATCCAGAATACATCTTCGTCAGTTCGGGCACCGGCATGGGCGAGGGAGGGTATGACATCATCTATGACTACTTCATGACCGAGCCCAGGATGCAGCAGCTCGATGCGGTCAGAAACAACCGTGTCTACATCATTGACGCTGATATCATCAGCCGCGGAAGCCCACGGATCGTGGATGCGCTGGAAGAGGTGGCGCGGGATCTCCACCCTGACCTCTTTGGAACAAGTGTCCCGGATGCAACCCCCGTAGCCCA
>Ga0209537_1003905_pt1 | contig 13190 bp, 9 predicted proteins | sample BioPla4DNA1_FD_187698 | JGI IMG/M metagenome (GOLD analysis project Ga0209537, IMG submission 187698) | Biogas fermentation microbial communities from Germany - Plant 4 DNA1 (SPAdes) (version 2) | ecosystem: Engineered > Bioreactor > Anaerobic > Digestate | place: Bielefeld, North...
CAAATAATGCTCATATACTGCGACTTATGTCAACTATTTCACTTAAAAAAGGCGCTCCAGCCGAAATTACCATCCCAGAAATCCAAAAACGGTACAGAATTTCACCAAAAACTGATTTAGCATTTCAACGGTTCGGAACTCTCCTTTCCGCGTTGCACCATCCCATGATTTTTCCCCCGCTATTCCACTGCCCAAAGTTACCTTCCTACATTGCGGCATCCTTGGCCCCATCATCTCGACGTTCCACTGTCCAAAACTCATCTTCCAACATTGCGGCATCCCTGAACCCGCCATCTCACCAGACCACCGCCCAAAGCTACCTTCCTACGTTGCGGCAACCTTGGCCGCATCATCTCGACGTTCCACTGTCCAAAACTCATCTTCCAACGTTGCGGTATCCCTGAACCCGCCATCTCACCAGACCACTGCTCAAAGCTACCTTCCTATGCTTCAGCATCACTGAACCTGTCATCTCACCATTCCGCCAACTGAAACTCTCCTTGCCGTGTTGCAACATCCCGTGATTTTTCTTCGCGCTTTACCAAAGGTTAAAAACCCATCTCATCCCTGGCTCTGCTGTACCATTTTTTGATTTCTGGGCAGCAGTACGGATCAAGTTCCAGTTTTTCATCAAATTTTGTACCGTTTTTTGATTTCTGGGCGAACAAATGTAATAAATTACCACACACAGGTCAAATAATGCTCATATACTGCGACTTATGTCAACTATTTCACTTTAAAAAGGTGCTTTAGCCGAAATTTTCATCCCAGAAATCCAAAAACGGTACAGAATTTCACCAAAAACTGATTTAGCATTTCAACGGTTCGGAACTCTCCTTACCGCGTTGCAACATCCCGTGATTTTTCCCCAGCTATTCCACTGCCCAAAACTCATCTTCCAACATTGCGGCATCCCTGAACCCGCCATCTCACCAGACCACCGCCCAAAGCTACCTTCCTATGTTTCAGCATCACTGAACCTATCATCTCACTATTCCGCCAACTGAAACTCTCCTTGCCGCGTTGCACCATCCCGTGATTTTTCTTCACGCTTTACCAAAGGTTAAAACCCATCTCATCCCTGGCCTTGCTGTACCATTTTTTGATTTCTGGGCAGCAGTACGGATCAAGTTCCAGTTTTTCATCAAATTTTGTACCGTTTTTCGATTTCTGGGCGAACAAATGTAATAAATTACCACGCACAGGGCAAATAATGCTCATATACTGCGACTTATGTCAACTATTTCACTTTAAAAAGGCGCTCCGGCCGAAATTACCATCCCAGAAATCCAAAAACGGTACAGAATTTCACCAAAAACTGAAGACAGCGGGCATAAACCGCAGCCGGGTATAAACCGTGGCCAGGTATGAGCGGTAGTCTGGTGTAAGTTGCGGCCAGAGATGAGTGCGCCTGGGCAAAAGTTGGAGCAAGGTATATACACGGCCTGGCATGAGCCGCGATAGGCATAAGCTGTAGTCTGGTATAGGCTCGGCCAAGGATAAGTGACGCCTGGGTCCAGGCAGCGGTCGGGCATAAGCGACGGCCAGGTATAATCTGCGGCCGGGTATAGGCTCGGCCAAGGATAAGTGACGCCTGGGTCCAGGCAGCGGTCGGGTATAAGCCGCAGCGTGTATAGGCTACGGCCGGGTATAGGCACGACCAAGAACGAGTGATGCCTGAGTCTAAGCAGCCGGGTATAGGCACGACCAAGGATGAGTAACAGGCAAATATAAGCTGCGGCCAGTGTGAGAGACTGCCAGGAACAAGCCGCGGTAAAGGAAATGTCACGGTTCACTTATAGGTTTATTATCGGGCAATAACCTTCTCAAAAGATCATGCATCTCATCAAACTTCTTTGTACGTATATGTATACGTTTCCCGAGACGGGCTGCGAGATTATGCGCAAAATCGCTGCATGCGTTCTTATCATATAATTGAATGGTATTCATGTGTAATACTTCTATACCCTGTCTTTTAAGAATGGCGGAGCGTATTGCATCCTTTCCCTGCTCTGATGGACTATTGTGGTGAGCAAAACTATCATATTCAACTCCTATTTTTGCATCCTTATAATATAAATCCACGAAGCAGCGACATTGCTTTAAGCGCATGCCAGTACTGCTGTTAAGCTTTACCTCATGATTGAACACAGCACCTCTCAGGCCATAACCCCCTAGCATATAAGGCAGTGTCAGGAACATATAAGCCAGCGATTCCATAATCGATGCTGAACCATTTTCGATATATTTCAGGGCTCTTACTGCTTTACTGTGACCCCGATGTCCTTTAGTTTTTGAAATGAACCTTTCAAGCTTCAGCTTTGTCGTGATGGCTTGTGTTGGAAAACCCGGCGGATGCGAGCACAACTGCAAACCTGACAAAATAAGGCGTTGTATGTCCAACACGCTTGCAAGCTCTAAAAACAACAATTCTGGTGATGATACTTTCTTTCCATTAAGGACTTTTACTGATTTACTCGGTAGAGGCAGTTTCGTTGAGCGGACTTTTTTACCATTGATACAAAAACGAGCATTATAACCGATAACTGTAATATCGGTATTTTCAGATTCTGAGATCATGTTTCCGATAACAGTTTCGATATAAGGTATGTTCCACATTATGGCGGCTGATAAATGACTTATATGACCTTTCATACTTATATAATGCAATATATTGTCGAGAAATTCAAGTTATGGGAAATAAATACATGCACAGAAAAGTGCTTTATTGCGATTTGGTATGCAAAATATTAGGTTGTTGCATTATTTACTCTGATTCTGCAATAAATGTCCAATTGCCCGGAAGTTTAAAAGTGAGAATTGTCCCCGTGAAAAATCAGCTTTAACAAGAGCTTTTTTTCTGCTATAGTATTAGCATGGCAGGACGGTTTTTGTTGAGTAGCGGCATGAGATAATACAGGACAGGCTCCGGGGCAGCCCCTGAATTTCAGGGATCGTCGTTCTTATTCAGAGAGGATTGCCATGCATCCGGTTGATTCCTTTCTTACAGAGAGGGTTGACAGTACACTCTGGCGAATGCCGGTCTTGTAAGAGGGGGACGCGATTGCAACCATGGGCCGCTGTTCTTTTAAGAGAGGATTGCCCTTGCAGCCAGGGGCCGCTGTTCTCGTAAGAGAGGATCGCCCTTGCAACCAGGGGCCGCTGTTCTTTTAAGAGAGGATCGCCCTTGCAGCCAGAGGCCGCTGTTCTCGTGAGAGAGGATAGCTCTTGCAGCCATGGGCCGCTGCTCTCGTAAGAGAGAACCGCGATTGCAACCATGGGCCGCTGTTCTTTTAAGAGAGGATTGCCCTTGCAACCAGAGGATGCCGTGTTCATAAGAGAGGGCACGCATATATCCGCAAGACACTGCTCTCACAAGAGAAGGCCACCCTGATATCCATTGGATGTCGCTCATTAAGAGGACCGTCCACATATCCAGGAAAACAAAGCGAAGGAGTTGATAAAGATGCTTGAACTGGAACAGTACAAACAGGAAATCGAAATCCTGAGCAAATCTATCAAAGAAATGGGGGCTTCACTTTGACGTCGCCAGTTTAAAGCTCGAAATAGAGGAACTGGAAAACAAGGCGGCAGAACCCGGCTTCTGGGACGATATTGAAAACTCCCAGAAGGTACTGCAAAGAACGAAGGTTCTTAAAGCAAAGGTCGAAACATATGAAAAGCTGGTTTCGGATCTCGAAGACCTCAAAGTCCTGAATGAACTGGGGATAGAGGAGCAAGATGACTCAGTTATCCCGGAAGTCAGGCAGGAACTTGAACGGCTCAGAGAAGCACATGGCAAGCTAAGGCTTGAGACGCTGCTCAAGGGCCCATATGACAAGAACAACGCCATCATGACGCTGCATGCGGGAGCGGGCGGCACAGAAGCACAGGATTGGGTGCAGATGCTTTTCAGGATGTATACACGATGGGCCGAAGAACACCAGTATGAGGTCAAAACACTGGATTATCTGGACGGTGATGAAGCTGGCATCAAAAGCGTGACGATGCATATCATAGGCGAAAACGCTTACGGATATCTCCGTTCTGAAAAAGGCGTGCATCGTCTTGTAAGGATATCGCCATTTGATGCATCAGGCAGGAGGCATACATCTTTCGCGTCCGTTGAAGTGATGCCCGAACTGGATGAAGAAATACAGGTAGAAATAAACCCTGATGACCTGAGAATCGACACCTACAGATCCAGCGGCGCAGGCGGCCAGCACGTCAACAAGACGGAATCAGCGGTCAGGATTACTCACATCCCGACAGGCATAGTAGTAGCGTGCCAGAATGAAAGGTCACAGATACAGAACAGGGAAACGGCGATGAAGATGCTCAAGGCAAAGCTGCTGGAACTGAAGGAACGTGAGCAGAAGGAGAAGATCGAGGACCTCAAGGGTGTCCAGATGGATATTGCCTGGGGCAGCCAGATTCGGTCATATGTATTCTGTCCGTATACAATGGTGAAGGATCACAGGACCAATTACGAGACAGGTGATGTGGATGCAGTGATGGACGGCGATCTGGACAAATTCATCCACGCATATCTGTCATCGCAGTAAAAGTATGAAGGGACATGTCCGGACATTCCCCGGTATGGGCAGTCCGGCTCGTCCCTTTAACTTATACCGGTACATTGCCTTCGATGGCCTTATTGACAGATTACCTGCAGGCGCATCATTGCATTTGTGCCTTATTTTTCGGGAAATAGCCAGGTCCGGATCGATGTGCGAATTTGAGATTTTTCTTCAATGTTCCATATGTTCGGGGAAATAAGGAGTGAGGTGTACATTTTTTCAGCGTTGTGAGCAGTAATGAGCAGACGATGCAAATAGTAATGAAGCAGACGATGCAAATTTTCAACGAATGATTTACATAATACAGTGATGTTTGGCATTATTACAACCATTATATCAACAACTCGATGAAACATTCACACAATGATCAAGTATTGTTCGCCTGATATCTATTTCCCGGGGAAATAAATATATTTTGAACCGGGCAAGTAAATATACCTTATAATAGAAGCTGATAATCCAAATCCAAATCAGGATCAAGAGGATAGAGGAGTGCGCGTTTGAGTTATCTGAAGAATATTATCAAAGGAATGATCATAGGGATTTCGATGATGGTGCCAGGTGTAAGCGGCGGGACCATGGCTATCGTGCTGGGGATATATGACAAACTGGTACACAGTGTGGCATCGATTTTCAAGGATCTTAAAAGCAATCTGCTGTTCCTTGTGCAAGTCGGTATCGGTGGTCTGGCCGGTGTTCTCGTCTTCAGCCGTCTGATGGAGGGCGCGATGACAAGCTATCCCCATATCATGCGCTATCTCATTATGGGCGTAATCATAGGTGGGCTGCCGCTGCTTTACAGAAAAGCATCGACGGAGAACGAAAGCAATACAGCTATGCAGGGAGATGGCGTCTCCACACAGAAGAGCAATACGACTGTACAGCAGGGCAAAACCGGTATACAGCGATCAACTGGCGGCGCATCAGATTACATATTCCTCGTGCTTGGCGCAGCCATAGTGCTTTTAATGTCGCGCGAGCCTGAGTCCCTGATATACATGGCAACCGACGGCAGCCTGACAAGCTACATATTCCTGCTGATATCGGGGTTCATCATAGCTGTCGGAGTTGTGCTGCCAGGTATCAGTTGGTCCTTCATGCTCCTGGTGCTTGGGATGTATGAGATCACACTCAATGCGATCAACACTTTCAACATACCTTTCCTGATACCTCTGGGCATTGGAATAGCCCTGGGGACATTCAGCACTGCGAAAGCGATCGAGAGATTCCTGCAGAAATATCCGCGGAAAACATACATGCTCATAATCGGTTTCGTGGCTGGTTCTCTTCTGGAAGTATATCCCGGCATCCCGCAGGGATGGCAGCTTCCGGTTTCAGCCGCCGCATTCATAATTGGTTTTGCGGCCATATTCATTCTGGGCAAAAAAGGCTTCGCCGAGTGATAAATACCGAGTGATAAATGCATAATTCAGGGAGATTGCGTTAAAATACCTTGAGAAGCCTGGCTGCGGATTGCGTCAAAATGCCAGATGCAGTTTAATTGCTTATTTCGCTAAAGCGCCATGTGCAGCTTAGTCGCGGATGTGACAAAATGTCGGGTGAAGTTCAGCTGCGGATCGCGTTGAATCTCCATGTGCAGCTTGACCGCGAATTGTGTCAAATCTCCATGTGCGGCTTAGCCGCAGATTGTGTCAGAATACCACCGAGAGATTCGTCAGATCCGCAAAATTATACGAATATTACAAAAGAATGCCCTGAAAATGTTCGTGTTTAGTGTTTTTATTGGTTGACAAAATGAGTGCTCATTTGATAGTATTAGAAGCGTGAAAGGCATGATGCTGTTGCGTTGTAAAGCGCTTGAAATACAAGGGTCCAGAGGACTTTAGCCATATGAACTTTTCAGCCTGCAGTTACGGGCTTAAGTATGCATAATGTACCAACCCGGCACTATCCAGGAAGTGAAGTACGAACATTGACGTTCCACGGTACAGGCTTGATCGGACGTGCCAAACGTCCGTTGAGTAATTATCTCTTATATTTCATTGGGAGGGGAAATTTATGTTGGACAAGCTGTTCGGACTCAAGGCTCAGGGCACGAATGCCAGAACAGAGATCATCGCGGGCATCACCACATTCGTGACAATGGCTTACATCATGTTTGTGAACCCGTCGATCCTGAGCATAGCAGGCATGGATTGGGGAGCTGTATTCGTGGCAACGATCCTGGCCGCTGCTATCGCAACGTTCATCATGGCTTTCGTGGCAAACGTGCCGTATGCACAGGCACCAGGCATGGGACTCAATGCCATGTTCACCTTTACCGTCTGTATCGGTATGGGCATACCATGGGAACAGGCACTGGCAGTAGTATTCATCTGCGGTATCATCAATATCATCATAACAGTTACAAGAATCAGAAAAATGATCATCTATGCAATACCGAAGTCTCTGCAGTATGCTATCAGCGGCGGTATAGGCTTGTTCATAGCATATATCGGATTGCTTGGCGGACACCTGCTCACATTCACTCCTGACGGAGCAGCAGACGCAGCCGGTAACTACAGTAAAGTAATACCTGCGCTTGTTGACTTCACAAGCCCGGATTCACTGCTGACAGTCATCGGACTTGTTATCATCGTCGTATTGATGCTCCTGAAGGTCAAAGGGGCGATCCTCATCGGCATCATAGCTACTACACTTATAGGCATACCGATGGGCGTGACGCAATTGCCTGAATCTTTTTCATTCGCTCCTCCGAGTCTTGCGCCGACATTTTTCAAGCTTGACATCGCAGGGCTGTTCAGCGATCCTTCGCAGCTTTTCAAAATACTTGCTCTCATATTGACATTCAGCCTTGCCGACACATTCGACACAATAGGGACATTCCTCGGCACAGGCAGGAAGTCAGGTATATTCGATCAGTTGGACGAAGAAGCGCTCAGGCATGGAAAAGGATTCTCTTCCAGACTTGACAGGGCATTGTTTGCAGACGCAACAGCAACTTCCATCGGTGCACTGCTTGGTACCAGCAACACCACCACTTATGTGGAAAGTGCAGCAGGTATAGCAGCAGGCGGCAAGACCGGAATGACATCTGCAGTGGTCGGCATTCTGTTCCTGCTGTCGCTCTTCATCTCGCCTATCGCAGGTATGGTTCCCTCTGCAGCTACATCAGCAGCACTGATAGTAGTCGGCATACTGATGGCAGAATCTCTCGGGAAGATCAAATGGGAAGAGTTGTCAGAAGCAATACCGGCATTCTTCACAGCAGTCGTGATGCCTCTGGCTTACAGCATAACAACAGGTATAGCGATAGGGTTCATATTCTACTGTGTAACCAAGATCTGCACGAAGAAGGCAAAGGATGTACATCCTATCATGTACATCGTTACAGTGATATTCCTGTTGAATTACCTGATCACGGCACTGAAGCTATTCTGACAATAAAATGCACTCTAAGATGAAGTCCGTCATTACAGGCGGACTTCTTTAACATAGGGCAGATTTTGTATAAAATATATGTATAATTGATATAGAACAAAACATATGGACAGATCAGCCGATTCGCACAGACGCGGAAAGGCAGACATTCGGGTGGAGATATCGGTCAGTCGATCTGTACAGACGCGGAGTGGCAGACATTCGGGTAGAGATATCGATCAGCCTGTCTGCGCAGATACGGACCACCGACATTATGAACAGACACAACGAAGACTCAGGGAGGAAAGCAACTATGGTAAAAACTGCAGAAACTGCAGAAGCTGGCATGAAAAAACAGCCGAAGGTCGCACTGGTGATGGGCAGCGACTCCGACTACCCTACAATGAAGGATTGCATTAAAACTTTGAAAGGGTTTGGTGTGGAGACTGAAGTACTGGTTTGCTCCGCCCACCGCACACCGGACAAGGCTGCGCGCTTTGCAGCTGACGCTGAAGCCAACGGAATAGAAGTGATAATAGCTGCAGCGGGAAAAGCCGCGCACCTTCCGGGAGTTCTGGCAGCATATACTCCATTGCCGGTCATAGGGGTGCCGATAAAATCTTCCACGATGGACGGATTGGATTCACTGCTGTCCATCGTGCAGATGCCTTCGGGGATACCTGTTGCGACAGTTGCCATAGACGGCGCTGTAAACGCGGCACTTCTGGCAGTTCAGATACTGTCAGGCAAATATCCGGAACTGCGCGAAAGAATGCGGCAGTATAAGGATGAGCTGGCAAGGAAGGTTGAGCAGAAAAACGCCGACCTGCAGAGAAAGCTTCAGAATGGCAGAGAGTAAGGTGTGCCGGCTAACTATAGTGTAAGGTGTGCCGGCGGACTATAGTGTAAGGCGTGCCGGCGATCTTTAGAACAGGGTATGCTGGTGTTCTGCTGCAAGAAGTATGTCAACGCTCTTTGAATAAGGCGAGCCAGCGCTCCTTTGACAAATGTGCTGACGCTTTTTAGAGCAAGGCATCCTGACGCTCCTTTGGATAAGCTATGGTGGCTCTCTTTTGAGCGAGGTAATCCTGAATGGACAGAGAAGCGTATATCTGGTTAGTAGAGGCAAGCTGCCATCGAGGGAAATCAGATTGAGTAGTATCTGATTGATGGGCACAAATCAAAGGGTACCAGGCACGATCTGACGGGGCAAACACAACTGACAAGTTCCACGATTTTCTTCAGAGGATGTTCCTTTTACCTTATACATATCGGGCAGTACATGGTGCAAAAAATGAAATTTGGCGGAGGGTGATTTCAAATGATAGACTACAAATCGGCCGGGGTTGATGTTGAAGCCGGCTACGAAGCCGTAAGGCTGATGAGGGAAGATGTAAGGCGCACATTCAGACCCGAAGTGCTTACCGACATAGGAGGCTTCGGCGGACTTTTTGCACTGGACAAAAGCAAATACGAGGAACCGGTGCTGGTATCGGGCACTGACGGTGTAGGGACGAAGCTGAAAATCGCATTCATGATGGACAAGCACGACACCATAGGTATCGACGCTGTGGCAATGTGCGTCAATGATATCATCTGCGGCGGAGCTGAACCGCTGTTTTTCCTCGACTATATAGCCGTAGGCAAAAACAGGCCGGAGCAAGTGGCTGAAATCGTAAAGGGAGTGGCTGACGGATGCGTTATGGCGGGATGTGCGCTCATAGGTGGTGAGACTGCTGAAATGCCCGGCTTTTACAGTGAAGATGAATATGACATAGCCGGTTTTGCAGTCGGCATAGTGGACAGGAAGAAAATAATCGACGGGAAAGGCATCAGAGAGGGAGACAAATTGGTAGGTCTGGCATCTTCCGGCCTGCACAGCAACGGATTCTCGCTGGTCAGGAAGGTTTTGAATCCCAACTGTGAAAAACTCAGCGAACATATAGGGCAGTTAAACTCGACCTTGGGCGATGAACTCCTAAAGCCCACCAGGATTTATGTCAAGTCTATACTGGACGTCAAAGACAGGTTCAATATAAAAGGAATTGCAAACATCACCGGCGGCGGTTTCATCGAGAACATTCCGAGAATGCTGCCTGACGGGTTGAGGGCCAGGATAGATATCGGGTCATGGCCTGTGCTGCCGATATTCACACTGTTGCAGGAAGCAGGCAACATCGCTCTTGAAAGCATGTTCAACACTTTCAATATGGGCATCGGCATGGTGCTGGCTGTTGAACCGTCTGAAGCCGAAGACCTGGTTTCGCATCTCCAGGCTCTTGGAGAGAAGGCTTATATCATCGGAGAAATTATCAGCGGAGAAAAAGGGATCGATTTGTACGAGCCGGGGAAAGGCTCTCAGGAATGTGAATCGGAAGGAGGACCGGCAGCTGATTCGGAACAAGACTCCATAACAGCAGCGGAAGATGAACCGGCAGCCGATTCGGAACAAGACTCCATAACAGCAGCGGAAGATGAACCGGCAGCCGATTCGTGACCAGACATGGCAACTGATTCGGGCAAGGTACGGCAGCGGGGCGGGAGAAGAGTCTTCGGGACTGAGTAATACCTCAGTTTTCGGGGGCGGATCAGCGCCCGGATCAAAAGCAAACACATCAGCCGGCACGGAAGGTTAATCTGTGCCCGATATGGATAATAACGATAAGGACAGCAGTCCGGATTACAGAAAGGCTGGAATTTACAAATGCTTAAGCTCGGGATAATGGTATCCGGCGGCGGCACCAACCTGCAGGCAATCATAGACAAGATAGACAGCGGGTATCTTGAAGGCTGCAGTATAGCCACCGTCGTATCCAGCAGACAGGGCGCATATGCATTGGAGCGGGCCAGGAAACACAACATCCCCGCTGTATGCATATCAAAGAAGTGCTTCGCTTCGGTGGAAGAATACGACAAAGCGCTGATCGAGCATTTCAAAAGCTACGATGTCGACCTTGTCGTATTGGCAGGTTTCCTGTCCATGCTGGGCAAAACCTTCGTCGATACATACAGGAACAGGATCATCAACGTCCATCCTTCGCTGATACCGTCATTTTGCGGGAAGGGCTACTATGGCATCACACCGCACCAGAAAGCGCTGGAATACGGCGTAAAGGTGACAGGTGCCACGGTGCATTTCGTCGATTTCGAATACGACAGCGGTCCGATCATACTGCAGAAAGCCATCGAAGTCATGGACGATGACACTCCCGAATCGCTGCAGCTCAGAGTGATGCAGCAGGCGGAGTGGGAACTGCTGCCTGAGGCGATAAAGCTGTTCAAAGAAAAAAGGCTTGTTATCGAGGGCAGGAGAGTCAGGATCACATAAAGCAGACAAATACCCATGAGTTGCATGCATGAGAGAAAATCTGTATGCGGCTGGATGGTTCAATAAGATGGTTCAATAAAATGAGCTGATAAAAATTATATATAAAGGAAGGGAAACAAAATGATAAAACGTGCTTTGATCAGTGTATCCGACAAGACCGGCATAGTCGAGCTGGCTCAGGCTCTCGCTAAGCGCGGGGTTGAGATAATATCGACAGGAGGTACTTTCAGGACGCTTGCAGAAGCAGGTATCAACGTCATTAACATCTCTGACATCACCGGCTTTCCGGAATGTCTGGATGGCAGAGTGAAGACGCTGCATCCGAAGGTACATGCCGGGATTCTGGCCATGCGGAGCAGTGAGGACCACATGAAGCAGTTGGAAGAACTGGGTATCGAAACGATAGATATGGTGGTCATCAATCTTTATCCTTTCAAACAGACCATCCTCAAGGGGAATGTCGAGCTTGCAGAAGCCATCGAGAACATAGATATAGGTGGCCCCACAATGCTCAGGGCCGCTGCGAAGAATTACCAGGATGTAGCTGTAGTCGTGGATCCCGAAGATTATGCCAAAATTATCAGCGAGATCGAAGCGACAGGGGATGTGTCCGGAGAGACCAAATTCAGGCTGGCATATAAAGTGTTTGAGCACACGAGTCATTATGACACGCTCATCGCCGGATATCTCAGGAGCAGACTGGGCGACCAGGCTTTCCCGGAGACATTGTCACTGACATTCGAGAAGGTGCAGGATATGAGATACGGGGAAAATCCTCACCAGAAAGCTGTCTTCTACAAGGAAGTCGGAGCGAATACGGGCTGCCTGACAAATGCGAAGCAGCTCCACGGGAAGGAGCTTTCCTACAATAACATAAATGACACCAACGGTGCATTGGAGCTCCTGAAAGAATTCGACGAGCCGACCGTCATAGTGACCAAACACGCCAATCCGTGCGGGGCGGCCAGCGGAACTGACATATTCGACGCATATATCAAGGCATTCGAGGCCGATCCGGTATCAGCTTTTGGCGGCATAGTGGCGCTCAACAGAGAAGTTGACGCCAGGACAGCGGAGGAGATGAAAAAGATATTCTATGAAATAATCATAGCTCCGTCATTCAGCCCTGAAGCTCTCGAGATACTCAAAGAGAAGAAAAATCTCCGGCTGCTGCAGTTGGAGGATATCTCAGCCAAACTGCCGGCGGGGACCTATGATATGAAAAAGGTCGCAGGGGGATTGCTTGTACAGGACTACAACAATGAGCTTTTCAACCCTGATGACCTGAAATGTGTCACAGAAGTAAAACCCACGGAGCAGCAGATGGAAGACCTTATCTTTGCCATGAAGATAGTGAAGCACGCTAAATCCAACGGCATCGCGCTGGCAAAGAACAAGCAGACTGTGGGCGTGGGACCTGGCCAGACCGCAAGGGTAACGGCACTGCGAATAGCTATAGATTATTATGGAAAGGATAAGACACCGGGCTCCGTCATGGCATCCGATGCGTTCTTCCCATTCCCTGACTGCGTTGAGATAGCACATGAAGCCGGCATCAAGGCGATCATTCAGCCCGGCGGTTCCATCAGGGACCAGGAGTCCATCGATGCGTGCAACAAATACGGCATCGCGATGGTATTCACCGGTATGCGCCATTTCAAACACTAGGGGACAGTTCTCACCTTCCGGGCAGGGGGGCGGTTCACCGATGGGAGGGACGGTTCTCACCTTCCGGACCGAAGGACGGTCCGCCGAGGGGGACAGTTCTCAGCTTTCGGGCAGGGGGGCGGTTCACCGATGGGGGACAGTTCTCACCTTTCGGGCAGAGGGCTGTTCACCGATGGGAGGGACGGTTCTCACCTTTCGGGCAGGGGAACGGTTCACCGATGGGAGGGACGGTT
>Ga0209537_1003909_pt1 | contig 13179 bp, 14 predicted proteins | sample BioPla4DNA1_FD_187698 | JGI IMG/M metagenome (GOLD analysis project Ga0209537, IMG submission 187698) | Biogas fermentation microbial communities from Germany - Plant 4 DNA1 (SPAdes) (version 2) | ecosystem: Engineered > Bioreactor > Anaerobic > Digestate | place: Bielefeld, North...
GGAAACAGGGTGATTTGGTTGCGGTTTTCTCCTTTTATGTACGGCATTTTCTCCACCTCTCTATCACCCTTTATTTCGATCTTTATCCCCTTAATTCCTTTTTCTGTGGGGAGTTTTCACACAGTCTCCCGTCCCCTTGTCACACCAGGTTTATGTAAAAACTTATGAAACTGAGAGGTTACGCCCTCACTTTCGCCGAAGAATAGTAAAGGTGTAAGATCTATAGTTAAAAAAAGTATAAAAGCTGGCGGATGCTGTCGTATTATATTTCGCCGGGAGGGTTTGATGCAGGTGTCAAATGGTAGTTTATATCAACGATATGTACCGGCAGTTAGATCCTCAGGTGAGCCTAATGAGCAGGCTTATTTGTTTATTTTCCGTGGCAATATGCTGCTAATTTATTTGGAAGATGGGAGAGCAAGTATCCCTTGTGCTAAAGATATTGAGCTTGATATAACACCGATCAGTAAACAGTATCTCGGCACATTGATGGGTGAACCTTGTTATGCCATGGAAGATGACGCAGATTCAGAGTATCCGGAGGGAATGGTTTTCAGGGAATTGCTATCTTTATATGATGTTTTGGAAGAAGACATCTACGCTTTGGCTGGTCGGGCGCGGCAAATCCTGCTATGGGATCAAACCCACCAATACTGTGGTCGTTGTGGCACAAGGACAGAGAACCTGGCGACAGAGAGGGCAAAGGTATGTCCCCGGTGTGGGTTGACCAGGTATACGCATATTTCACCTGTAGTAATTACTGCAGTACTGAAAGGAGACCAGATACTTTTGGCTCACCCGAGGCATCCAGGAAAGATGTACAGTGTGATCGCCGGATTTGTTGAGCCAGGAGAAACACTTGAGGAAGCTGTGCAAAGAGAAATTATGGAAGAAGTGGGCATCAAGGTTAAGAACATCCGGTATTTCGGCAGTCAGCCTTGGCCCTATCCTGACAGCCTGATGATCGGATTTACTGCTGAGTATGACAGCGGAGAAATAACTGTGGACGGTGTGGAGATCACTGATGCCGGGTGGTTTGATGTACACAACCTTCCGGAACTTCCGCCGAAAATGAGTATTGCCAGAGAACTCATCGACTGGTTTATAGAAAACCGTTTAGCAAAAGGCGGGCAATATAAGCGGGTATCGGCTCTGCCCAGGACACAGAGGCAAGGAAAAACCATATAATTTGAAGTGTATTGTTGGGCAGAGATTTTTGTATTAGGATGTTTTTAAAATGAGAAAACTTACCAAAACTTCTAAAATTGTAATATGGATCATTGTAATTATTGTATTTATAGCTTTTTGTATATGGCAGAACAACAGTATTGTTGTTTCACATTTTGTCTATCACAACTCCAAGCTGCCTGCCGACTTCAACAATTATAAAATTATGCATATTTCTGATCTGCATAATAAAATGTTTGGAGAAGAGCAATCTAAGTTGCTGAACCGGATTGAAAACCTGTCCCCCGATATTATTGTTGTGACTGGAGATCTGATAGATAGGCGTAAATTTGATCTGGACACAGCTGTGTGTCTTATGAAGGGTGCGGTGAAAATTGCCCCTGTTTATTATGTTTCCGGAAATCATGAGGCATGGTCAGGGCGATATTCCCAAATAAAGCAGCGGTTAGATGGTGTGGGAGTTTATATTATGGATGATACAGCTCTTGATCTTTCAATGGGAAGCAGCACAATACAACTTCTCGGCCTGGCTGACCCTGGTTTTTATACATCAGATTACTTGGATGGGACAGACACCAGCAATTTAGAGGAACAACTGGAGCAGTGGTCAGACAGTGAGAAGTTTAAGCTGTTACTGACCCATCGTCCTGAACTATTTGATTTGTATTGTAAACATAAGATAGATTTGATTTTCGCTGGGCACGCCCATGGCGGCCAAGTTAGATTGCCCTTTATAGGTGGGTTAGCCGCACCGGATCAGGGGTTATTCCCCAAGTACACAAGCGGCAGCTATAGTAAAGGGTCATCCACTATGTATGTAAGCAGAGGCTTAGGAAACAGCATTATACCAATAAGGATCTTCAATCGCCCTGAGATTGTTGCTGTTACATTAAAAAATAATGAAGACCCCTTACTTTGAAAAAAAGTAAGGGGCAAAATTATTAAAACCAAACCTGTACTTTAAACTTGTTGCTGCAGCAGGGACATTTGACTGTATGCTTTCCGGTCTTTCTCGGCAGGCGAAGCATAGTATTGCAGTGTGGGCATTTGCGGTAGCGATGGGTTTTGATTTCTCTGATGCGGCGGAAGGTCAATGAAGCTTTTGCTTGGACGGGCTCCCAAATCTGCAGAAACCGTTCGTTCTCCATGCGCCTTTTGTCAATATCTCTTGACAATACTCTGTAGATCATCCAGATTACCAGAACCCATAGCAAAATGTTTATTATCGCAGAACGGACAAAAGAATTTACAACCAATAAAACCAGATACGCCGCAATCAAGGCAAAATAAAGCTGGTCTACACCATATCTGCCGTACATTAAACGTGTCAACCAATCTCTGAAATTTCCCATACTGTTACTCCTTCAAATAATATGGTTTTTTGCTGTATCAAATCCTTTGCCGCTATCTGCAGCAGAGGCAGCACATTTGCGCTAGGTAAAAAGTAATACACGCATTGATACATAAATTTACAGCGCTTAACGGCATACCAAATTGCTGGCTTTGCTGTTGGTAAGCCTGTCCTTCGTATTGTATTTGATCCAATACACGCTGGTATTTGGGATTATTCGGTTCCATCTGTACTGCTGTTTTTGCATGATTCAGTGCTGTGATTTTGTTCCCTAAGCCGGCGTTAGCAAGAGCACTGTAATAATACCATTCAGCACTCCTATCTTGAATAGTGCTCAATACATAGAGTGCCTGCTGATAATATCCTGCAAATAAATAGCTTTTAACCGAATCGAATAAGGAATAATCACCTCTTTGCTGCTGACCGCCACCGTAATTACCAAAGGGGCCATATTGATTATAACCATAACTGTTGCCAGCACTGTTCTGATATTTTCTTTCGCTTTTTATCTGTTCGTAAGCAGCATTGATTTCGCTCATTTTCTTCGCGGCTTCTTCATCACCGGGATTGAGGTCCGGATGGTATTTTTTCGCCAGTTTGCGGTAAGCTTTGGCGATTTCCTGTTCAGAAGCAGTTGGAGAAACACCAAGCACTTTATATGGATCAGATATCATTGTGATTGTCTCCCTTTTGTTTTCTTGTTTGCTGCTTCATATCTTGTCCAAACCCCTGAATAAAGGATATTTTCGATCAGATTGTTATCCTGCTCGATGGGTAGTTTTTTGTAGGTTTCGGTACAATCAGCCATTAATAAATTTAAAATGCTTTTGAAATCTGCTGATGAAAACCCAGCTAATGGGTTATAGCGCTCATTTTTCAGGTCTGACTTTAGATCAAGGCAGGCATCCATGATGTAAATGAACCTACCCAGGGATTTGCCAAAAGCCTGTAAGCTTTCCGTATATTCATCTTCACGCAATACAAATATTTCACTCATCAGCTGCCCAAAGCAGTTTGCTGGAAGATCTGGGTTCGGTTCTCCCGATTTCTCGATATCGGATAACTCGCTCAAGCAATTACTAATAGCAGCGCATTTATTAAAATACTTAGATGCAGTTCTCTTATATTCCTGCTCAAATAGTTTTGCTGCGTAAAAAGACAGTATTTTTCTATCATCCTGCCAATCGTCAAGATAGTTGTGATATGTTAGCACGATATTCATATCGGCAGCATAGTCTGTGATTTCATTGTACAAAAACTGCCGTGGTTTAAAAGGGTGAATAATGCACCTTTCTGTCTCGATGGTTTTTTCTGTTTTATATAGTGCGGAAAGAAAAATGATCAGGAAAGCCATGTCATAATTAAGGGTGATACGGCTGATTTTTCCATGACGGTTCCCCAGTGTTCTGCATAAACCGCAGTAAAAAGACCGGTAGTACTGTTTCTCTTTATCAGTTAATTTTTCCATATTGGCCACTACATAGCCAAACATACTATATACCTGCCTTATTTATTATATCTGTGACTGGACATCCCCATCTGAATCTTTCCTAACTTTAGTGTCTTGCTGTACAGTTTGATGTTAATGATGTTCAGGGATACGGTGGAACCTTCGGCAAGTAAGACATTGTTGATATTGAAGGTGTTAAGGCCAGAATCGATGATGGCCTGCCGCACCTGATCCATTGTAGCATTTATGAGGCCTGTTGTCAGTGCTCCTAATTCTGTTATACGTAAATTACTTTGCTGGTGAGTTGTATGATTCCGTTTGCCAATCTGCTTGACGCTTTCTGTCAAATTCCGTAAGATAAAAGATAGGTTTTTAGAAAAAGCCAATAGCTGGCATGTAAGGGAGAGTTTAAAAATGCCGCAAGAAACCGGGATGATGAACGAACTGGTGCAGGAAATTAGAGAGCTAAAACAAAAGCGGGGGGCTGTGATTTTGGCGCACTATTACCAGTTCCCTGAGATAAAAGAGATCGCTGATTTTGTTGGGGATTCTTTGCAGTTAGCCCAGCAAGCCGCTTCTGTTGATGCAGATGTAATTGTGTTTTGTGGTGTTTATTTTATGGCGGAAAGCGCCAAAATCCTTTCACCGGAGAAAACAGTTCTTCTCCCCGATAAAAGTGCAGGCTGTTATCTTGCTAATCAGGCAACAGGGGAAGCTGTGCGCAAAAGAAAAGCAGAGATTCCAGGTTGTGTTGTTGTCACCTATGTTAATTCTTCCGCAGATGTCAAGGCGGAGAGTGATATCGTTTGTACTTCATCCAATGCACTAAAAGTAGTGAATTCTATCCCCGAAGATAGGCCGGTGCTGTTTGTGCCTGACCGCAATCTAGGGAGTTATATATCTAAAAAGACTGGGCGCCAGATGTATTTCTGGGATGGCTGCTGCAATATACATGATAACCTTACACTTCAGGAGGTTGAGGCGGCCAGGTCTGCACACCCAGCTGCTCTGGTGATGGTTCATCCAGAATGCCGCCCTGAGGTAACTGAAGCGGCGGATTATGTTGCCAGTACAGGGGGCATGCTGAAGTTTGCCCAAGAGTCAAGTGCCAGGTCTTTTATAGTGGGAACTGAACAGGGTTTGATCGATTCTCTCCGAAAACTTTGCCCAGATAAGGAGTTTTATCCTGCAGCCCAGCATATGACCTGCCCTGACATGAAGTTCACTACACTGGAGAAAGTGAAAGAATCACTGGAAAAATTGGAACCAAGTATTCAGGTGGATCCGGACATTGCTGAAAAAGCAAGCAAGGCCCTCTCTCGCATGCTGGAAATAGTATAGTTTGGTTATTGATTAGATCGGTTATAGGAAAAGGGCCTCAGGTATAACCTGCGGACTGATTTCCCGGTAGAGCCGGGATTTTGGGGAAGGGGATGAATCTGTTTGCCCTCCTGTGAAACTGATTTTTTGATTATTGGGAGCGGTATTGCCGGCCTTATCGCAGCACATAGGGCAAAAGAATATGGTTCTGTACTGATTGTAACTAAAGAGCGGGCACAGGACAGTAGTACCGGTAAGGCACAAGGAGGGATCGCTGCTGCCATTGATGAAGAGGATTCCCCTTTTCTGCACCTGGAGGATACACTGGAGGCCGGAGCGGGTTTTTGTGACCCTGATGCAGTGGAGATCCTGGTAACTGAGGGGCCTGCCAGGGTTATGGAACTTGTGGATATAGGTGTGTGCTTTGATCGGGAAGGGAGCATGTGGACTCTGGGGCAGGAGGGTGCCCACCGGAGGAGGAGAATCCTGCATGCCAGCGATGCCACTGGCTGGGAGATCGCCAGGTGTCTGATCAGGGAGTGCCGATCTGACCGGCGTATAACACTGAGAGAAGACAGTTTTCTGATAGATTTTCTTAAGTGTGAGCGTTCAGGAAGGTGTGCCGGCGCGTTGTTTATGGACAGCAAAACCGGCGAGATTAACACCTGCAGGGCCCGGGCCGTGATCGTAACAACAGGTGGTGCCGGGCAGCTGTACTTAAACACTACTAACCCACCTGTTGCCACAGGTGATGGAATGGCAGCCGCCTACCGTGCCGGTGCAGCGCTGATGGATATGGAGTTTGTCCAGTTTCATCCTACAGCTCTGTCATATAAAGGTGTGCCTCATTTTTTGATCTCAGAGGCTGTTCGGGGGGAAGGGGCCTATCTTCGCAACAGCAGTGGAGAAAGGTTTATGCCCAACTATCATAGGTCTGCTGAATTAGCACCGCGGGATGTGGTATCCCGGGCTATTGTCTCTGAGATGGAGAAAACAGGCACAGATCATGTATTTCTTGATTTTTCTCATTTGGATAGGGAAAGATTTCAGAAGAGGTTCCCCAACATTTGGCGCACCTGTGAACAGTATGGGATTGATCTTGCGGAGGGCTTGATCCCTGTGGCTCCGGCGGCTCACTATATCATGGGGGGAATTGCTGTTGATAAGAACTGCCGCACAAATATTCCTGGCCTTTACGCCTGTGGGGAGGTGGCTTGTTGTGGTGTGCACGGTGCCAATCGTTTGGCCAGCAACTCACTTTTAGAGGGCCTGGTTTTTGGGGTGCGGGCAGTGGAAGATGCCAGGAAGTTTATAGAGCAGCACCCTGAGGATTTGGACAGGGCTGAGTTTTATATTAAAGAAAGGGTGCCTGATTGGGATGTCCCCTGGGAAGATTTGATCTTTAAGTTGCGCTCTCTAATGTGGGATAAAGTAGGGATTGTAAGGAACGGCAGGGATCTAGCCGCTGCTGCAGCAGAACTGGAAAGGATTCGACAGAGCTGCCCTGAGCGTCCGGCATCCCGCCGGGGAACAGAGTCGATTAATCTGCTTACTCTCGGATGGTTGACGGCGAGGGCAGCCTTGATCCGTAAAGAGAGCCGAGGCGGGCACTTTCGGGAAGATCACCCGCAAAGGGATGATCGAAGGTGGATGCGCCATATTGTTTTTCAAAAGTGATCATAACGAAGCTGGAATACATGTGATCAGAGGTGGGAAAAGATGCTTTCCTCATGGGTGATCGATGAAGCGGTACAGCGTGCACTTGCAGAGGATGTGGGAAAGGGCGATCTGACCAGCAATGCCCTTATTCCGGAAGATGCCTATACAGAAGGGGTTATCTACAGCAAGGATTCCGGTGTTTTGGCTGGGATGCCTGTTGCCAGGAGGGTTTTTGAGCGGCTTGATCCTGAGGTGGAGATTGAACAGGAGCTAGAAGATGGCAGCGCACTGGCTCCAGGTTCTGTTATCGCCCGTATCAGAGGAAAAGGAAGGGCTATACTGACCGGTGAGCGTACAGCCTTGAATTTTCTGCAGCGGTTGTCGGGAATAGCTACAGCCACCGCTGATCTTGTAAAAATTATTGAGGGAACAGGGGCGTCATTGGTGGATACCAGGAAAACCACTCCTGGACTCAGGCTGTTGGAAAAGTATGCGGTGAGGATCGGCGGGGGGTGCAATCATAGATTGGGCCTTGATGATGGGGTTTTGATCAAGGATAATCACATTAAGGCTGCCGGGGGCATAGCTGAAGCAGTCAGGCGTGCGAAGAAACAGGCACCTCATACCATTAAAATTGAGGTGGAAGTGGAATCTATTGAGCAGCTCTATGAGGCTTTGGATGTAGGGGCTGATATTATTATGCTGGACAATATGTCTCCATCTCAGATGCAGGAGGCGGTGCGTCTCACTGCTGGCCGAGTTCCCCTGGAGGCCTCCGGGGGAATTAACAGAGAGACCATCAGAGAGGTGGCGGAGACCGGTGTTGATCTGATTTCTGTGGGTGCGGTTACCCACTCTGCCAGAGCATTGGATATCAGCCTTGATATAGGTGAAATGAAGAAGTTTTCCCGTTGATCTGCTCTTGGTTAGCTTTGGTTTCGATAGAAGTGCTGAAGTGCTAGAAATTATGCATGAAAAGGGGAATAGGTTCTGCTCAATCCAGAAAAGATTTATTGTGGGCTGAATACTCAGGTTTTGGCAAGGGAGATTTTTCACTTTCCAAAGGTGGATTCTACCAATCAGATTGCCTTGGATCTGGGGCGTAAAGGTTATCCTGAAGGGACCCTAGTTATCGCTGAGGAGCAAACAGCAGGAAGGGGGCGGTGGCGCAGAAGATGGCACTCCCCCCCGGGGAAAAGCCTTTTATTTTCTATAATACTGCGGCCGCAGATCCCCCCTGAGTTTATGCCCCAATTAACTCTGCTTGCAGGGGTTTCCACAGCCCGGGCTATTCAGCTGCAAACAGGGATCAAGATTGGTATCAAATGGCCCAATGACCTGATCTATCAGGGGAAAAAGCTGTGCGGCATTCTGGTGGAAAGAGCCGGTTTAACTGATCCTTCTTTGGTGCTGGGGATCGGTGTTAATGTGAATCAGGAGAAGGATGATTTTTCACCGGAACTGCAGGATACAGCTACATCGCTCAGGATGATAGCAGGTGAAATAATACCCAGAGCGCCTTTACTGCAGCAGATACTTGAAAGCCTGGAAGAGGATTATCAAGAATACTGCAGAGCCGGTTTTTCGCCTATCAGGGAAAGATGGCTGCAGTATGAAGCAGTTCTGGGTAAAAAAGTCCGGATTGCCATGGGGAACAGTGAATACTATGGAGTAGTTACCGGATTGTCTGAAGACGGGGAACTTGTTGTGATCTCTTCCCAGGGAGAAGAAACCAAATTTGCTGCTGGAGAAGTTACCCTTTGCCGGGAGGAATAGATATGATTCTGGTTTTTGATGTTGGCAATACTAACATAGTCTTGGGTGTTTTTGATCAAGATAAGCTGGTTACCAGTTGGCGGATCGCAACTAACCGCAGGCATACTGCAGATGATTTGGGTGTGCTGGTAAAGAACCTCTTTTACTTTCGCGGCCTTCAGATGGATGATATAGAAGCATTGGTGATGTCATCTGTAGTCCCACCGCTCACCCCTGCGATTGTTGAGATGTGTAAGCGTTATTTCGGCAGGGGACCTCTGGTTGTAGGCCCCGGTGTGAAAACAGGGATGCCCATCCGTTATGAAAACCCCCGGGAGGTGGGAGCTGATCGCATTGTCAATGCTGTGTCAGTGGCCAGCCGCTATGGTGTTCCTGCAATAATCGTTGATTTTGGTACTGCTACAACATTTTGTGCTGTTTCCCGCTCTGGTGAGTACCTGGGAGGGGCGATCGCTCCCGGTATTGGGATTTCCACTGAAGCATTATTTGAAAAGGCTGCTAAATTACCCCGCATCGAGTTGGTTAAACCCGATCAAGTGATCGGGAAGAACACAGTGGCCAGCATGCAGTCCGGGATCTATTATGGATATTTGGGGCAGCTGGAGGGTATTGTGCACAGGTTTAAAAAGGAGATCGGTGATGACGCGGTTGTGGTGGCAACCGGGGGGTTGGCTCCACTGATCTGCTCTGAAACCGACTGTGTTGACTATATCGATCCTGATATCACCCTCTGGGGGCTTAAGATCATCTATGAACGGAACAGCTAGTGTGAAAATTGGGCAACTCTTACTGAAGGAACCTGTGTTTTTGTCCCCTATGGCGGGCTTTACAGATAAGCCCTACCGGATGATCGTGCATGAATACGGCTGTGGTTTTGTCTATACTGATATGGTCAGCAGTGAGGCGATCCTCTACGGGAACCGAAAGACCATGGACCTCTTTGACCTGAGTGGGGAAAACTATCCGGTGGGTGTGCAGATCTTCGGATCTGACCCGGATAAAATGGCCCAGGCTGCTCGTGTTGTGGTGGATCATGGTGCAGCACTGGTAGACATCAATATGGGCTGCCCCACCCCCAAGATCGTGAAAAACGGTGAGGGCTGTGCCCTGATGCGGGACCTCCCTAGAGCAGCCGAGATTATCAGGGCGGTGGCAGAGGCAGTGGATGTGCCGGTGACGGTCAAGATGCGTAAAGGCTGGTCATCAGGAGAATCAACCGCTGTGGAGCTGAGCATGCTGGCTGAGGAGAACGGTGCTGCAGGTGTGGCTGTTCACGGCCGCTCCCGGGAACAGTTCTACTCTGGGAAGGCTGACTGGGGAATCATTCGCCTGGTAAAAAAAGCGGTGAAAATCCCGGTGATCGGCAACGGGGATATCACCACACCGGAGGATGCCGCTAGGATGTTCCAGGAGACCGGCTGTGATGCGGTCATGATCGGGAGAGGGGCACTGGGCAACCCCTGGATCTTTCAAAGAACAGCACACTATTTAAAAACCGGAGAACTGCTCCCTGAACCTACAGCGGAAGAGCGATTTGCAGCAGCAAGAAGGCATTTTGACCTGGCTGTAAAAATCAAAGGGGAGAAAACAGCTTTATTGCAAATGCGGAAGCAGTTGGCCTGCTATATGAAAGGCCTTTCCGGTGCAGCTAAATTGCGAGCCAGAATAAACAGCTGCCGGACCGCAGAGGAAGTGCGCTCCCTGCTGGAACAAGGGACGATACAGATAGGAGGGTGTTTATCTGAATAACGGAACCGTTGTAATGTCTGTATGTTATATTTTTACCGGTTTGCTGCTTATCGCTATCAGTATCCCTCTGGTACGGGGTTCTATCAAGATGAATCCGCTGTACGGAGTAAGAATAAAAAAGGCCTTTGAATCTGAAGAAAAATGGTATATTATCAACAAATACGGCGGCCGGAGATTGATCTTCTGGTCCATTGTTCGTTTTAATTCCCTGTTTAATTGAGATTTTTATTTATGCTAGGAAACTGTAATCTGATTTTTTCTGTTAAAGAGCGGCAAAATTTCCTAGTAAACATAAAGCGCAGGACCCATTCTGACTGTAGCAAAGGGAATTTAGTGTGGGGTTGTAGGTTATTATGTCAGCGCTGTTGTTTTAGAAAAATAGTTTTCCGGGCTGCTGCCGGGTAAAGGAGGTGTAAATCCGTGAAAAACAAACTATTACACTATTCTGTTATGTTGTTGGGTTTACTGATCGCTGCTGTTGCATGTCAGTTTTTTTCTGGCGGTACCATCGAGCCGCTGACACCCTTTGGAGTTGTGATATTTTTGGCTGCGGCATTTTTCTCTTTTGGTGATCTGACAAAGGAGCAATTTGCCCTGGGGCTTGGCAGGTTTCTGGGTGCAATCAGTTTACCGGTTGTATTCGTAGTTCTGGTTTATTTTATCCTTTCACTGTTGTCAATTCATTTAACACTGCAGCATCTCTTGGCAATCTATCTTGCAGGGGTTGCTATTATTCTTCCTTTATTAATCAAATCAAGTATGAAAGATGCTTTACGAGATCAGGTGGATGAAGGTACTGAGCGTTACATAACCTGGTCAGGTCACTGGTCCTTTTTGTTCCTGAATTTTTTGATTATCTGTGCACTGGTTCAGCCCTGGGTGCCCTTGGATCAAAATGCTCTTTGGGTGGGTGTTTTAATCGCTGGGTTAGTTTTTTGGTTAACTTTTATGTTCATATTAGAGAAAAGCAACCGCAACCGGGTGTGAGATTTGCTGTTTAAAACTTGTTCCCGTAAACTAGCGGAAGCAACATCAACAACCATTTAAATAGCCCGTCAACCAAAGCAGCCGGCAATGGAGATTGAATGATAGAGTTTATTCAGCTGCCGGGTTCTCCATTATGCCCACAAAGAGGGGCATCCCTGTCTGGAGATCCATGATGCCATAAAGAAAGGGCCGGTCAAGGGTCAATTCTTTGTCGAACTGGGGAGCGCTGGTTACTCGCACTTCGACCGAGGTAGCTGCTGAGGCTTCAGTGCCTTTCTCATCGACCCTGATGAATGTTTTGTGTTTAACCTCACTGATATAAAGGTCCTTGGTGTGCTGTTCATTCATCTGTGAGAAATCTGACTGATCTGGGTCGAAGGCGATACCCATGCCTAGTTCAGTCAGCTCATTGAGCAGGCTGTCCTCATAGTGCACTTCGAACTTTGGCATGGCCAACTGGACTGTATATTTAGGTTTTTTGGCCATCAATCTTGCCAGATCATTGAACAGCGATTGATCCTGTTCAGCCAGCCATTCCCGTGGTGTCATCTCTTTGTCAGGCAACAGGGCAAAGTAGGCGAACTTTTGATCAGCATAGGGAAGCGCAACACCTGTAGCCTTATTGATTGAGAAATAGGTCATCCGGTCGAGCCTGTGCATAAAGGGGGTTTCAATGGTGCCATCAGGTGTGTTGAAAGTGCGGTCACGGGTGTTGTTTTTGTTAAATTCTGTCTGCCAGTCAGATTTGAAATAGACTGCGTTGATCAGGTATATGACCACATCTGGGTCTATGGAGTCTACGATCTTGTCGATCGTATTATGGGTCGCTTCTTTAACCCAGTTGTTGATGATCTTTGGGGTGTTCCGGTCATTAAAGTTCAGTTTCTTTATGTCAGCAGCGAAATAGTCCGCGTTTTTCTGCAAAAACGGTTTGTATGGTGTGAAGTCTTGGTCAAACCAGATGGAGTTGGCTATTTCCAGCTTTGTTTTGCTGTCTGTTTTTTCTAAGAGATCAATCCAGTTGCGGCAGGCATTGTTGATCATGTCCACGGTCAAGCCCTGAGCAGCCAAGACATCCAGCATGGCTGTTTTTGTTTCCCCATCAGCACCATTCAAGGTCATGGCCAATGCCAGATAGACCGATGCCGGCGAGATCATGATATTGCCTTCATTTTCCGCCGATTTTTTAAACAGATCAACTGCGAAAGCATTGATCTCCTTTTTGATGGCCTTGTCTATTTGGGCAGGTGATGCCGGCTGTTGAGATGGTTTTAGATCAGCCATTAAGTCAGCGGCACTGCCTTGAGAAGAGCACCCGGAGAATACCAGTGACAAGCAGATGAAAACAATGAGACAGTTGAAAACTCTTTGTTTCACCGAAAGAAGCCCCCCTAGTTATGGTTTTCGGTTATTTTTGTTTCCACCGATGGAGGTATTTGTTGATATTCTAACACAATAATAGCTAAAAATGGAATGACATATTAATGCTCTGGGCCAGGGCGTTAACCAGTGCCAGCTGGCAGGTATAAGCGGGTGAGTCAGGCCCCTTTGTCCTGAAATTTTTATAGATTTCAATATGTATTCCGTAGATCCTTCTCCCCTGGAGCTGCACTTCCCTGATCCTTTGGAAAAGGTAGGTTTTTGTTGCCTTCATCACAACATCTTGGTCAAAAGGGAACACACCGATGGAAGGAGGGGG
>Ga0209537_1003917_pt1 | contig 13162 bp, 17 predicted proteins | sample BioPla4DNA1_FD_187698 | JGI IMG/M metagenome (GOLD analysis project Ga0209537, IMG submission 187698) | Biogas fermentation microbial communities from Germany - Plant 4 DNA1 (SPAdes) (version 2) | ecosystem: Engineered > Bioreactor > Anaerobic > Digestate | place: Bielefeld, North...
TTGCATAAATCTTAAAAAACTAGCCAAGATGAAGAAAAGGCTGGGCCTATTAACTGGTCCAATTAGCTCTAATCTTTCAAATTCAGTTGATAAATTAATATTTTTGATGAAAAAGAAAATCCCATCAGTAGCATTTGCCAGCTGATGGGATTTGTCTACAGTCTGACCAACCGTGAGAGGTTGGTTTCGAATAGGTAATTATTATCTTTCTCTTTTATAAGTGATCAGATTCTCTGCTATTTCATGTACGGCTATACTAACGGGCTTGTCAATATCGATATCGATTAGCACGGGCTTCCCGTCGATGATATCTCTGGCCCTCTTTGCGGCTAACATTGCCAGCGTGTATCTGCTGTCCGCTTTTTCTTTCATTAGTTGAACCGATGGTTCCAGCATGCGCTCTCCTCCTTTACCCCTTTATACTTCTATACTTCTTCTTTATATTTTTCAATCAGTTCGTATATGTTTTCGGTCACCCTGGAATGCTCTGCCGTTATGATGGCTCCCACGCGATTGACGGCCTCTTCCAGTACGCCGTTAACAACGCAATAATCGTATTTACTAATGTAAGTCACTTCTTTCAGGGCCTCTCGCATCCGCAAATTGATGGCTTCCTCCGTTTCAGAGCCTCTTCCGGTTATCCGTTTTCTAAGCTCCGCCATGGAAGGAGGAAGTATGAAGATGAATATGCCGTCGGGATAGTTTTTCTTAACCTGCATAGCCCCCTGTATGTCTATTTCCAAAACCACATCCCTGCCCATGGCCATTTGCTCTTCCACCTTGCTCTTCGGGGTCCCGTAGTAATGTCCGTAAACGTTAGCATATTCCAAAAAGCCGCCTCGCTCTATTTCTTTTTTGAATGCCTCCTCCGTGGTGAAGTAATAACTTACACCTTCCTTTTCCCCGGGTCGCGGCGCTCTGGTGGTCATGGACACGGACAGATAAATATCATATTTCTCAGCCAAACTCTTGCATATGGTGCCTTTTCCCGCACCGGAAGGTCCGGAAACCACGAAGAGCAAACCTTTGTACATTTGTTTTCCTTTCTTATCTCTGCTGTCCCGCCTCCGGGACAGACTCTTTCGTTCTCTCTTAGCTCTTTTCCGGCCAAGGAATTTGTCTCCGTGGCCAGTGCTGAGTAAATAGTATACTACGATCGTGGCCGATTTTCAATAGGATATTACTCTATGTTCTGAACCTGTTCGCGGATCTTTTCAATCTCACTTTTTATTTCCACTACATAGTTCGTAATTACGATATCGTTGGCCTTGGAACCGATGGTGTTTGCTTCCCGATTCATCTCCTGAACAAGGAAATCCAGCCTCCTGCCGTCCGGCTGGTTGCTCTGGCTGATTATCTGTTTCAGCTGGCATATATGGCTGTTCAGCCGTACCAATTCTTCCGTAATGTTTGATTTATCCGCGAAAAGAGCAGCTTCCAATGCAATACGATCTTCAGGGACTTCTGCTGCAGAACCAAGCAAATCAGCAATCCTTTCCTGCAACTTATCCTTGTAAAACTGCACCACCTGCGGTGCCCGTTCGCTGATTTTTTCGGCCATATCACTGATCATATCAGCCCGCATTAATATATCTTCCGCCAGCTTTTCCCCTTCCTGCGTCCTCATTTCATCCAGCTTTTCCACCGCTTCCCTGACGGGAACAGAGAGGCTTTTAAAGATCTCTTCTTCATCCTCAACGTCCGGAACAGCTTTCAGAACATCGGGCAGGGTTGCAAGAAGCGAAAGGGTGATATCTCCCGTCAAAGAGAAGTTCTGCTGCAACTCCTTCAAGTTATCGTAGTATTGCTTGGCCAATACGGTGTTGAGCTTTACGGTGGTATCGTCTTCCGTCAGATTTTCCACCATTATAGATAAATCTATCTTGCCTCTTCTGGCCACTTCTCTAACGATGGACTTAAGTCTCTCTTCGGCGAAGGAATATCGTCTCGACATCTTTATGTTAATATCACTGTACCTGTGATTTACAGACCTCACCTCGACGATTATGTTCCTCTTCCCGTCGCAATATTCGCTTCTACCGAACCCGGTCATACTCTTGATCATCTTTTTTCTCCTTGTTTTTCTGAAGCTTGTCCTTGTATTTCGTGGATTTGCTTTGGTGTCTATACTAGTTATGTTATCATATGGTATCATATGGTATTATACATTTTGCACGTAAAATAATCTATCTGTTTTCTTTTTGTGAAAAGCGAGGCGAAAAAACAATGGCTTACGATGGTCTGGTAGCAGGCGCGATTGCGAGATATCTCAACGAAATCCTTGCAGGCGGCAGGATCGATAAAATATATCATCCCGATGCGGAAGAACTGATCTTTGTCATTCATGCCGGCAGAGAGCGACACCGGCTCTATATGTCCGCAAACAGCGGGCATGCTCGCATGCACCTTCTGAAAGAGGATAAGGATCTGGCAAATCCGCAAAACCCGACCGCTTTCTGCATGCTGCTGCGCAAACACTTTCAAGGCGGCAGGATAACGGAAATCCGCCAGGTCCAGTCCGAACGGATCATAGAGCTGGATGTAATCCATGTGGACGAGCTCGGCTTTTCCGTAAACAAAAGGCTCATCGTAGAGATCATGGGCAAGCACAGCAACATCATCGCTATAGAGGAATCCGACGGCAGGATCATCGATTGCATCAAGCGGATTACGCCGGATCTTAGCCGATATCGACAGTTGCTGCCCGGCCTTACTTATGTCTATCCTCCGGACCACAACAAGGTCTGTTTTTATACATTAACAGAAGAAACCTTGAGACAAATTATAGAAGAAAGCTCCTCGTCTCTCCCTAAGACCCTCGTTAACGGCATACAGGGAGTAAGCCCGGTAATTGGCGAAGAGATATGTAAAGCAGCCGTTCGATCGGCGCTGAAGGATGCGGAAGCTCTCACCGCAGCAGATCTGTTGAAAGTCATGTCAGAAATGGCACATAAGATTGTTTCGGGAAACGTAAAGCCCGTGGTTTATGTGGACAAGGACGGGGTTCCCGAGGATTTTCATATCTTTCCTCTGTCCGATGCTGAAAGCCTGTTGGATAAAATTGTTTTTGACGATCCCAGCAGCGCAGCGGCATATTACTTTTCCCATAAGGCTTCTTCTAACAGGATCCGCCAAAAGTCATCGGATTTGATGCGGGTACTTTCCGCTATTTTGGACAAGCTCTATTTGAAAAAGCAGCGCCTGTCCGAGGATCTCATCGCCGCCGAAAATGCGGAGCATTATCGCATCTATGGAGAGCTCCTGACCGCAAACCTTCATAATATCTCTTCCGGAAAATCCGTTGCCAGAGTCCTCAATTACTATGACAATACGGAAGTCGACATCCCTCTCGACCCGCGTTTTTCACTGTCGGAAAACGCCCAACGATACTTCAAAAAGTACAGCAAGGCAAAGACAGCCGTGCGGGAAAAGAAGGTTCAACTGGATGAAACGAACCATTCTATAGATTATCTCGAATCCATCGTCACATATGTGGAAAATGCCACCACCCTGGAGGAAATAGAAGAGATACGTCAGGAACTGATAGAAGGAGGTTACCTGCGCAGGAAAAGAAGCGATTACCGCTCTTCCAGGCCCAAGCTGCAACCCCACTCTTTCATTGCTCAGGACGGTTCACGCATTCTTGTGGGAAGAAATAACAAGGAAAATGATTATCTGACCTTGAAAACCGCCAACAAAAAGGATTTGTGGTTTCATACCAAGGATATACCCGGTTCTCATGTAATCCTGTCTGCGGAAGGTAAGACGCCTTCTGACGAAGCCATCCGGCAGGCTGCTTCTCTTGCCGCATATTACAGCAAAGCCCGCCATTCTACCAATGTGCCGGTGGATTATACTCAAGTGCGCTATGTGAAAAAGCCCTCCGGTGCAAAGCCCGGCATGGTGATTTATAGCAACCACAAAACCCTCTATGTAGACCCGAAAAAATAACTATAAGAGAGCTGCGAATTGATGCTTTTGCAACAAAACGCCAGCACTTATTACATTTCATCCATTATTTATTACAATTGGTAAATTTTAGGTTGACTTTTAAGCAGATCGTTATTATTATTTGAATCACTATATATAATCACCTCAGTCAAGCAGCATCGTATGAAGAGGACGGAGCGCATCCGATGCCGGAAAGTGAGGAATGAAGATGAATATAGAAAAAACGAAAAAAACGATCTGCTATCCGGAAATCATATGCGCAGCTGAAATGTCGTGCACTCTGTGCGGAAAGCACAACAGCCAACGATTCAAGCACGGCTATATATGCGAAGAATGCCTCGTATACGTTAAAACCCAATCGTAGTCAAAAGGTAGTGCTTCCGTTCTTTCCCCTAAAGCTTATTTGCCCCTGTATTTTAAGTACGGTGCTGCTTAAGAGGTGCTCATGGAGCGTAATTTGGCAAGCATCTGATCAAAATCCTCCGGAAGGGGACTGTCGAACTCCATGTATTCCCCCGTCGATGGATGGCGAAAACCCAGCGTTTTAGCGTGCAACATCTGGCCTTCCGCTTTTATTGCCGATCTTTTAGGCCCATACAGAGGATCTCCAAGCAGAGGATGATTGATGTGGGCCATGTGTACACGAATCTGATGTGTCCTGCCCGTTTCTAAAACCGCTTCAATATAAGTAAACTTACCGAAACGCTCCAAAACCCTGTAATGGGTCCTGGCCTCTTTGCCGTTTCTATGTACCACCGCCATGCGCAATCTGTTTTTGGGGTCTCTGCCTATGGGTGCATCCACCATTCCTTTATCTTCAGTAAAATTGTTGTGCACGATGGCTCTGTAAGCCCTGGTAATGGTATGGGCGGCAAACTGTTCAGCCAGGGATTGATGGGCCTTGTCATTCTTGGCAATGACGAGAAGACCGCTGGTATCCTTGTCAATGCGGTGCACTATGCCCGGGCGAATCACCCCGTTGATTGAAGAAAGCCTTCCCCGGCAATGATAGAGTACACCGTTGACCAGTGTTCCGGTTGGATTCCCGGCTGCGGGATGAACAACCATTCCCTTAGGCTTATCCACTACAAGCAGATCCTCGTCCTCATATACGATATTGAGCGGGATGTTCTCAGGTGAGGCTTCCAACGGGGCAGGCTCTTCAATGTTAACCTCTACAAGATCGCCCTCTGCAAGCTTGTGCTTTTTTAAAAGCACAGGAATTCCATTTACCAAAACCCCGCCTTTTTCAATGAGTTTCTGCACGCTGCTTCTTGATGTGTCCTCCAGGAGCCTGGACAACACGATGTCCATTCTTTCTCCTGCATCCTGTTCTTCAATTTTAAAGGCAATCCTCATCATCCTTCGAGTCCTCTCTTTGCCTCAATCTTGGGCTGGACAAAAAAGAGATAATAAACGAGCAACCCGCAGCCGCAGCATACGCAGATGTCCGCCACATTGAAAACAGGAAATACTCGGAAATCAAAAAAGTCCACTACGTAACCCAGGCGGATTCTGTCTATCAGATTTCCGAACCCTCCTCCTTCGATGAAAGAAAGGGCAAGGGAAAGCATCCAGTGGTTTTTCTTTCTCCTTTGAATCATGAAGATGAGAATGGCCACCAGGGTGATAAATGTGATAACTATTAAAAATACCTGCTTCCCTTGAAGAATACTGAAAGCAGCTCCGAAATTGCGTATATATGTCAGATGAAAAATGCCGTCGATAAGAGGAATGGACTGATTATAGTCCATTCCTGTTTTTACAAAGTATTTAGAGATTTGATCAATGCCAATCAGAGCGAATATGATGAAATAATAGATCATATTACTTCTCACTTCCCGCTCTGAAGTTAAAAATTGTCTTATCCGTGAAGTCTACTCCTTCTTCTCTGTCATCTTTTCGCTCATAAGACAGATTCTCGGTCTTGCTCTCAAGGATGCTCTTTAAATCCTCCATTCCCTTATCGTCAAACAACTCCTTGCTCAGGGTATCAAATCTTTCAAGCTCCGATTCAAGGAGGGCTTTATATTTAGTTCGAAACGCGTTGAAACGGTTGCGAAGATTTTCGTTTTCTTTGTGAAGCCTCTCTGCATATTCTCTGGCTTCTCTAGTAATCCGATCCGCATCTAATTCCGCGTTTTTCAGCAGGATTTCCGCACGTTTTTCTGCGCTTGCGGAAATATCTCCCATCAACGCTTTTGCCGCTTCCAAAGTATCCAGCACCATTCCTTCGGTGCTTCTGTACCGTTCCAGTTCGGCGCTGAGAGCCCTCACCTGTTCCTTGAGGTTATTGTTTTCCTCGATGAGCCTTTCCATATCAGTAGTGATGAGATCCAGGAAAGTATCCACTTCTTCCGGCTTATAGCCCCGAACTCCCCTGGTAAATTCCTGATTTTGTATGTCCAACGGAGTAATCATTTCTAACCCTCCTTAAATAATTGGAGCTGCAAGTTGTATTAGACGATTAAGGCACTACAACATAAACCCTATGAGCAACGCGCTCAACAAACGTCTTATAATGTATATGGCAAAGATGGCAAGAACCGGTGAAAAATCAATGGCACTATGTCCCATAATCCGATTTGACAGGCTCCTGAAAGGAGCCAGGATCGGTTCCGTAATACGGATAACGCTCATATAGAGCGGATACAAACGGTCTCCCGGGCGGATAAACCAACTCATAATTGCCCTTCCCAGGATGAGATAAACAATGACCTGGAAGAACAGGTTGATTACTTGCATCAAGAATATGGTCATTAACTACCTCCAAGGATTGTTGATGGTGGGCGTATGGCTCGATGTCTGTTGGGCGATATAAGCAGTTACGTCCACATTTTCCGGCGCAAAGACAAAGATATTGTTTGCCACCTTCTGCACGTTACCGTTCAAAGCATAAGTGGCTCCGCTGAGAAAATCAAATATCTTTCTGGCTGTATCCGTTTCGATCTTTTCAAGATTGATGATTATGGGCTTCTTTGCCTTCAAACTGTCCACCAGCTTGGGACACTCATCGAATCCCTGGGGCTCGATGACGATCATCTTGAATTGATTCGGCCCGGTGGCTCTGCTGCTCAGAGGCAGGACTCTGCCGTCCTTGTTCTCTTTCTCTTTGGCTTTGATTTCGCTGCGCGGCAATACCACAGAACTTCGCGGATCGATGGCCTGACGCTCCGCTGCATTCTTAGACATTTCTTCTTCCACTTCTTCCTCTTCTATCTCTTCGATTCCGATAAGAACCTTTAGCTTGCTGAATAAACCGTCCCCCATTTTCATACTCCTCGCTTGTCATTTATTGTAGTTTCGTTCTCCGAAAATGGACGTTCCGAGCCTTACCACATTTGCGCCCTCTTCAATAGCGACTTGATAATCGTTGGACATGCCCATGGATAGGTACCGGAAGTCCAATCTCTCATGTTCAATTGCCCCGCATTTCCGGTAAAGATTCGTCATCTCGGCAAAATAGCCCCGCACCGTCTCCGGATCTTCCACAAAGGGCACCATGCTCATCAGCCCTCTTATCCGTACATTTGGGCAGTTCTCCAAAATCTCACGAATCCTTTGTTCCGTTTCTTCGGGGCCTATACCGAATTTGCTCTCTTCCCCGGCAATGTTGATCTGGATCAGCACATCCATGATTTTGTTGTGCTGTTCCGCCCTCTTGTTTATCTCCTGCGCCAGTTTGATCGAATCCACAGAATGGATCAATGCAACTTTGTCGATGATATATTTTACCTTATTTGTCTGTAGATGTCCAATCATATGCCAGCGTACGGCTTTCACTTTATCGTATTTGTCCAAGAGCTCCTGAACCTTGTTTTCTCCGATATCGGTGATGCCCGCATCGATGGCCGCATTGATCTCCTCGGGAGTGCGGGTTTTCGTGACGGCAATCAGGAGCACATCATCAGGGTTTCTTCCTCCCCGCAGGGCTGCTTCCTTTATGTTCTCTCTGATTTTATCGATGTTCGACTTTATTTGGTCTTTATTCATTTCTCTTCTTCTCCGGATGATTCAATATTTCATCGTAAGGATCCACCGTTTTGACTTTTACGGTTTCATCCCCCGTTTTCTCGTAATAGTAAGAGCTTTCCACCAAAGAGTATTCACCGTCACTGGCAATCACGGAAACGGGCGTAAAGATGAATTCTCCGCTTATGTCCTTTACGTAAACTCCCGGCTTGCCGTCTTTAGTGGTGATACTCCTGTTTGCAATGATAAGTCCTTCATAATTTGAAGTTATGATCTCCGCGTCCAGTTTTCGGAGCTTGGGCAGATCTTCGTAATACCTGTTGAACTGCAGGAGCACCAGCCAGGAATCCCCTGAATCGATAATGTCATATGTAGTCCCTTTAACCCGGCCTAAAGGGAGATTCAGATAGACCGGACCGCCTTTTTTGTATTTGATCACATCTTCAGATTTTGGCCAAAGCGCCACATACCAGACGCTGTTGTCCATTTCTTTATAGACGGGCTCTCCGGCTACGGCATAGTCCCTGTGAGTATCATTCATTTGAATATCAAGGGACTCAACCGTGTCCTTTTTTAGAGCAGCCATGTTTTCCGGCGAAAACAGATCTTCATACCCGTCTATATAATAGCTTATCACTTTGTTTTCTTTAGTGACATAACTCCCTCCACCCGGCAAAATATCCAATACCTTAGTTCCCTTGCGTACCAGCTCGCCTTCTTCGAAATAATATTGTATATTGCCCGAAGAGGCGGCGGTTACAACCTTTTCATCGCGAATGAAATAACAGGTCGCTCTGGCGGTGACCTGCAGGTTGCCGTACTCCACTATCGAAGTCTGGGCCAGCGCGCCCGTCACCATGGGATAGACATATATTATGACGGAGAGGACCAGGACTGCGATAATAAAAAGGGACAGCAGTATTTTCTTTGCTTTCACCTTTTTTCTCTTCTGCATGGGAATATTATAGCATAGATAGAGAAATTAAGAGTACGGAAAAACGTCACAAAGTGTCATAGATTTTTACAACCCTTTCAAGCACCGCTTTTTCCTCCTTGCTCAACGCTTTTTCTCTTTTCAGGTAGGCTTGAAAGAGATCCGGTCGCCGCTTACATGTTAGTAGCAAAGCCTGTTCGTATTTCCATAGGTGTATCAAATTGTGATTCCCGGAAACCAGAACTTCCGGAACCTGCATCCCTCTGAATTCTCTCGGCTTGGTGTAATGGGGGTATTCCAAAAGGCCGGAATAGATGGATTCTTCTTTATGGGATTCGCTGCTTCCGAGCACGCCGGGCAACAGTCTCCCCACCGCATCGATCAGCACCATGGCAGGGAGCTCTCCTCCCGTAAGAATATAATCTCCTACCGACACTTCTTCCATTTGCCAGTAATCTATTATCCTTTGGTCAACTCCTTCGTAGTGACCGCACAGCAATATGAGCCGGTCCTCTTTCGATAATTCTTCGACCAGCTCTCCGTCGAGCAGCTTCCCTTTCGGCGACATGTAGATCAGTCTGCCCCCTTCGACTCCCATGGCTTCCAGGGCCCGGAACACTGGCTCTGCGCTCATGACCATTCCCGCACCGCCTCCGTAAGGCGTATCATCTGTCCTGTTGTGCTTGTCCAGGGTGTAATCACGTATGTCCACAAGCCGGATGTCGATGATGTTATTGGCCACGGCTCTTCCTATAATGCTGTGCTCCGTTACGGGAGAAAACATTTGAGGGAACAAAGTGAGTATATCTATCCTCATAATTCTCGCAGCCCCTCAATCAACCGGACGATGATAACTTTTTTCTCCAGGTCCACTTCTTTGATGAACTCCTCCACTGCGGGAACGGGAAAGGGCTTTTCCCCGTCATCCGGTTCTATCATATAGATGTCATGCGCTTCGTAAAGCATTACTTCTTTAAGCCGGCCTACACGCTTGCCCTCTTCATCCAGCACATCAAGCCCTATCAGATACTTTACATAATAGGTATCCTCCGGAAGAGGAGGCGCATCTTTGCGAAATATGAAAAGTTCCTTGCCTTTGTACCCTTCCGCCCCTGTCCTGTCATCGATGCCGGAAAGCTTAAGAACGGCCATGTCCTTCATGTAACGGACCTTTTCAATGGGAAATCGCCGCTCGTCTATGAGCACATAGTCGATTTCCTCGAATTTCTCTTTGTAATCGGTATAGGGATAGACCCGCAGTTCTCCTTTCAGGCCAACCGCAGCGGTAACCTTTCCCAACCTCAATTTCTCCATGTCCTTTTCCATTTTTCATCCCATTCTGTGCAAAATTTAAGATAGTACGTATATTTTTTAGGGTTCTGTACATAATTTCGGATTGTACGTAGATTTATATGGATGTCATTATTTCCTGCATACGTACAATCTGAATTTTTGCACACCGCAGGGAGGATTATTATAGGAATTACGTACAATCGGATTTTTTGCACATTTGTTATCAAAGTATCTCACGAAAATGTAACACCAAATGCCAAATATGGTGCAATTGCCGATGAAAGTGTTACCTGGAACATTTTCATCGGCAATTCATAAAAAACTATTGAACAATCTCGACAGCAACTTTCTTGTTTGCTTTGGTGGCTGCCGCTTTAACCACCGTCCGTATGGATTTCGCAATACGGCCTTGTTTTCCGATTACTTTACCCATATCTGAAGGAGCTACTCGAAGCTCTATGACGCTGGCCGTTCTTCCCTCTACCTCACGGACCTCCACGGCTTCCGGGTGATCCACCAACGATTTTGCAATCGTCTCTACTAACTCTACCATTGTTTTTCACCACTTTCCTTACTCGGTGGCTTCTGTCGCAGCTTCCGCCTCCACTGCCTGAGCCTTTTCTTTAGCCGCCGTAGGCTTGGCAATCCCTACGCGATCGAAAAGCTTCTTGACTGTGTCGGTGGGTTGTGCCCCCTGTGACAGCCAGTACTGAGCTTTTTCCTCATCGATGTTAATCTCAGCGGGCTCTTTCAACGGATTATAGTACCCGAGTTCCTCGATAAATCTTCCGTCTCTCGGTGCACGGCTGTCTGCAACGATCAATCTGTAGAAAGGCTTTTTCTTGGCGCCCATTCTCTTTAATCTGATTTTTACTGCCATTTTCTTTCTTTTCCTCCATTTGTTTCGACAAGTTTGTTTTGACCATTATTACGCGGTCACACGTTTCATTTTATGTTAAAGATTAAAACCTCTAAACATCTTATTTTTCTTGCGTTTTGAAGCGGAGCTGAACTGCTTCATCATCTTCCTGGTTTCTTCGTAATTGCGGATCAACTGGTTTATCTTTGATACCGGCAAACCGCATCCGGCTGAAATCCGTTTGCGCCGGCTGGCGTTAAGGATGCTCGGATTTCTGCGCTCTTCTACGGTCATGGATTGAATGATTGCCTCCATATGAGCCATTTCTCGCTCGCTCTGCTCCATATCCACATCCTGCATGGCGCTGCTGTTCATCCCCGGCATCATGTTCAGCATCTTGGCAAGTCCGCCCATTTTTCTTATCTGGTTGAACTGCTCCAAATAGTCTTCCAGGGTGAATTCATTTTTCCGCATCTTCCTTTCCAGTTCAGCGGCTTTTTCCTCATCGAAGCTTTCCTGGGCCTTTTCAATGAGAGTAAGCACATCGCCCATCCCGAGAATCCGTGAAGCCATGCGGTCCGGATAAAAAGGCTCCAGCGCATCCATCTTCTCACCCATTCCCACAAACTTGATGGGTTTTCCCGTAACGGCTTTTGTAGAAAGGGCTGCGCCCCCTCTGCTGTCTCCGTCCAGCTTTGTCATGATAATCCCATCGATGCCCAGTCTCTCGTCGAACCCTTGGGCGGCGGTTACCGCATCCTGTCCCGTCATGGCGTCCACCACCAGCAAGATCTCATGTGGTTTTACGAGTTTCTTGATTCGGACCAGTTCTTCCATCAGTTCATCGTCGATATGCAGCCGGCCTGAGGTATCCAGTATCAACACGTTATAACCTTTGTATTCCGCTTCCCTGCACGCCTGTTCGGCGATAATCTCGGGCTGCTTACAATCCCTCATGGAGAAGACCGGAACATCAACGGATTTTCCCACGATCTCCAACTGGTCTATGGCAGCGGGACGATATACGTCACAGGCTGCCAGCATGGGCTTCTTGCCGTTTTTCTTGAGCCATAGGGCAAGTTTCCCGCAAGTAGTGGTTTTTCCCGTTCCCTGAAGGCCCACCATCATGATGACCGTAAAGCCCTTCGGTGAATATGTGAGTTTGCTGTTGGTACCGCCCATCAGCGACGTCAGTTCGTCGTTGACGATCTTTATTACCTGCTGAGCCGGGGTCAGGCTTGCCATAACCTCTTCGCCCAAGGCCTTTTCCTTCACCTTGGCCACGAAATCCTTCACGACCTTGAAGTTGACATCGGCTTCAAGGAGAGCGAGCTTGACTTCCCTCATGGCCTCGTCAATATCTTTTCCCGTGAGGATGCCTTTCCCCTTCAGTCTCTTGAATACACCTTGCAGTTTTTCAGATAATCCTTCAAAAGCCATTTACTCTTTCCTTTTCTGATACTGTTTTCGCACATCCGTCAAAAAACAGCCTGAATGTTATTGAACAAGCCTGTCCATTTCCTTTGCTATCTGTTCCAGCTTCAAAATCAGCTGTGCATCTTCTTTGCGCTTCTGAATAAGCTGATCGATGTCTCGCTTGAGTTTGTCTACTGTCTGCTTTTCCTGATTGAACTTGCGGATCAATCCCAGCCTCTTCTCAAAATCTCGCAACTTCTTCTCGCCGCGCTTTACGGTTTCATGAATCCCCTGCCTGGTAAGTCCATACTCCTCGGCAATTTCACCGAGACTCAGATTATCCTCGTAATACAGGCGGAAGATCTCCCTTTGCTTAGGCGGCAGAAGAGCTCCGTAAAAGTCATATAAAATACTGATTTCGGCAATAGCATCCAGCATAACTCTGTCACCTGCGGCTACTCTTTTTGTCCTTCCGCTGTATAAATCACGTCTTTCATTGCGCTCTTCACTGCATTAAGGACATTTACAACCATACCACAGGCTGTAGTACGTGTCAACTATTTTTGTTTACACCTCAAAAGATAAAGACATGCAATAAAAACAAGTGAAAGGGGGTGCGGACAAAAAGTTGGACTCTTTAGGGCTCCGAAAGGAGACCCGTTAAATGTATCGCGAAGATCAAATTAAGGCAGCACTCGAACTGTATCATCAATGTGGATCAGTGACCAAAACCATAA
>Ga0209537_1003928_pt1 | contig 13134 bp, 12 predicted proteins | sample BioPla4DNA1_FD_187698 | JGI IMG/M metagenome (GOLD analysis project Ga0209537, IMG submission 187698) | Biogas fermentation microbial communities from Germany - Plant 4 DNA1 (SPAdes) (version 2) | ecosystem: Engineered > Bioreactor > Anaerobic > Digestate | place: Bielefeld, North...
CTTTTGCGCCCCGCCTACGGTCTACCGTTATCTGATCAAAGAGGACTTAACCACTTATGACTTGTCCAGTTTGGAATATTGTGTGGTGGCCGGGGAACCGTTGAATCCCGAAGTTTATCACCAGTTTTATAAGATGACCGGCCTTGCACTTCGTGAAGGGTACGGGCAGACCGAGTTGACCGTGGCGATCGCCACTTACCCCTGGATGGAGCCGAAACCCGGTTCGATGGGGAAACCTTCACCCGGTTATGAGGTGGAGCTTGTGGACGATGAGGGGAATGTCTGTGAGGTTGGTGAGGTTGGGCAGATCGTGATCCGGACTGACCGCCAAAAACCGCTGGGTTTCTTTGCCGGATACTATCGGGACCCCGAAAAGACACAAGCGGTTTGGCATGAAGGCCGCTATTACACCGGGGATACGGCCTGGCGTGATGAAGATGGCTACTATTGGTTTGTTGGTCGGGTGGATGATGTGATTAAAAGCTCCGGTTACCGGATTGGCCCCTTTGAGGTGGAGAGCGCCCTCATGGAACACCCGGCGGTGTTAGAATGTGCGGTGACCGGTGTTCCCGATCCGGACCGTGGACAAGTCGTCAAAGCGACGATTGTTCTGGCGTCGGGTTATACCGCCAGTGACCAGTTGGCTAAAGAGCTGCAAGATCATGTGAAGCAGGTGACCGCCCCCTACAAATACCCACGGGTGATCGAGTTCCGTTCGGAACTGCCGAAGACGATCAGTGGGAAGATCCGGCGGGTTGAAATTCGGGCAGAACACCAAGAACAGTAGTTTTTTACCCTAAAAGAAACGGATCACCACTGGCAAGGAATGGGCAGTGAACACTATATTAACAATTGTTAAAAATTCCTTTGTGTTTCCTTTAAATTGTTGCAGATTATAACGATCTTTTATACAATTGAAGGGAAAGGGATCCATGGCGGCTGTACACGCGCAGCCGTTCATTACCATTTAACTCTAATTTCAAAGGAGGTACTTATTTATGTCGGTAAAAGTAGGAATCAACGGATTTGGTCGCATTGGCAGACTGGTCTTTCGCGCCTCGGTGAATAATCCGAAGGTGGAGGTCGTGGGGATTAACGATCCTTTTATCGATCTGGACTATATGGTTTATATGTTAAAGTATGACTCCGTACACGGCCGCTTCCAGGGCGAAGTCAAGACCGAAGGCGACAAGCTGGTGGTTAATGGGAAGAAGATTGCTGTTTATGGCCATATGGATCCGGCGGATATTCCCTGGAGTGAGTGTGGTGCCGAGTATATCGTCGAGTCCACCGGTGTTTTCACGGTGACCGAAAAAGCCTCTGCCCACTTCAAAGGTGGCGCGAAAAAGGTTGTCATCAGCGCTCCGTCGAAAGATGCGCCCATGTTTGTGATGGGTGTTAACAATGACAAATACACCAAAGATATGAACGTGGTCTCGAACGCTTCCTGCACCACCAACTGTCTGGCTCCGCTGGCCAAAGTTATCCATGAGAACTTTGGTATCGTCGAGGGGTTAATGACCACAGTGCATGCGACCACTGCTACCCAGAAGACGGTGGATGGTCCTTCCAAGAAAGACTGGCGTGGAGGCCGTGCTGCCAGCGCGAATATTATTCCTTCTTCCACCGGAGCAGCGAAAGCTGTTGGTAAGGTTATTCCCGAGCTTAATGGGAAACTCACGGGGATGTCCTTCCGCGTACCGACCGTTAATGTTTCAGTCGTTGATCTGACCTGCCGGCTAGATAAAGGGGCTACTTATGAAGAGATTAAAGCCGCCGTCAAGAAGGCCGCGGAGAACGAATTGAAAGGGATCTTGGCCTACACTGAAGACGATGTGGTCTCCACCGACTTTATCGGTGATCCCCATACTTGTGTCTTTGATGCGAAAGCCGGTATCTCCTTAAACGATAACTTTGTGAAACTCGTGGCCTGGTATGACAACGAGTGGGGTTATTCCAACAAAGTTCTTGACCTCATTAGCTACATGGCTGAGGTTGACGCGAAGTAAGGTTCTTCGAATCTTTACGCAACACAAAAAGGGTGTCTCAATAGAGAGACACCCTTTTTTTGATCACGGAGAAGGGTTGGTTTTTATGGCGCGACGCGCTCTAATTGCTGGGAAAAATAGGGCAGAATGTTTTTCTCGATCAAATCGTTGGTCAATTGATGTCGGCCGGAAAAACGGTTTAGCTCATGCGGAATGCCTTGAGCGGTTAGTAACTGAGAAAAATATACGCAACCATTAATGATCCATTTGTAGTAATCTTGCTCGCCAAATTCGATCCGAATACTCTTTAAGGCGATTCCTGAGTTTAGATAATCAGCAATTTTTTGTGGGAGGTTACCAAAGCCGTTTTCCCAATTCGCTTTGATCCGTTCATCACTTGCCGAGTTATCTAGTGTAGGAATTTCGCTATGCGGATATGGAAGCTCAGGATTGGGAGAAAAGGCTGCTCCGTAAGCCTGCTTGAACGTCTGATCCCAAGTCGCCATCGCTTGCGATAATCCGTTTTCATCAAATAACCCAGGAGCTAAACTGTATAACACGCCAAAAACATCGGGATGGTGGAAGGCCAAATTGATGGCGGCAAACCCACCCATGGAGAAACCGGCGATTCCTCTGGAAGAACGGTGGGGAATTGTCCGGTAATTATGATCAATATAGCTGATGACATCTTTAACCACGAAATCTTCCCAATCTCCGATGACTGGGGAATTAACGTAGAAACTTCCTCCTAGCCGGTTAGAACCATTAATTCCGACAATAATCATCTCATTAAGCTGGTTCTGCTCGTATAACGAATCGGCAATCCGGGCGAAGATGCCAACACTATGCGGTGAACCGCCAAAACCATGTAAAAAATAGACCACCGGATATTTTTGCGTTGAGCGAAAATAGGACGGTGGTAATGCGATCACTAATAATTGGTTTATGGGCTCTTCCACTAGATTGTTTTTTAATGATGGCGCCGGAACCCTTGCGCTGATGAGGCGGTTTTCAGCAGCAAAAGCGGTGGCTTGAAATAAGCAAATAATCAAAACAACAGCCAGCAACGGACTCTTTATTTTCAAGAACTTTCCTCCTTCCGAGTGTACCAAAAATTACCTATTTGCTTATTAATATCACAGTTATTTGTTGGTGTCAATTGATTTTTGGCGGAACGGAGAACACCCTTGGCCTCGACGGAGAAAATTGCCAATGGCCATCATGCAAACGCGTGATAAGAGACGAGTTTCGAGTGATGCAAGAATATTTCGCCAGTTACCAATCTGGGCGAAAGCTGGCGGAAGGAAAAGGATGTAAATAACTTCCCGTCGAAGTCCTCATACATTACCGGAGGTATTTTTACGAGAGGGTGACCGAATTGATTAGGGTCTATATTGTGGATGACCATCCCTTTGTCCGGGAAGGACTTAAGACCTATCTAAGCACCGATCCGGAGATCCGCATTGTCGGGGAAGCGGGTGATGGGGTGACCGCCTTACCGGCGTTGAAAGAATTGGTGCCAGAGGTGGCGATCATCGATCTTCATCTTCCAAAGATGAGTGGCGTGGAGGTTATCAAAGCCCTCCGCGAAAGTCAGTCCCGGACCCAAGTGATTGTCCTGTCCAGTTTCTGTGAAGATGACGAGATTATTGCGGCCATCGACGCTGGGGCTCTAAGCTATTTATTGAAAGACTCACCTCCGGAAAAACTGTTGGCTGCGGTCAAAGCGACCCAGCGTGGAGAGCCTGTTCTGCACCCCCGGATCGTTAAAAAGTTGATGCAGCGCGTTCGTCAGGAGAAACCGGCGATTGAACCATTGACCGCCAAAGAAAAGGAGGTCCTTAAGCAGCTGGTAAAAGGTAAGTCCAATAAAGAGATCGGTGCCGAACTGCACATCTCCGAGACTACCGTTAAAACCCATGTCAGTAGTATTCTTCAGAAATTGCAAGTCAAAGACCGGACCCAAGCAGTAATCAAAGCCCTCAATATGAAACTGGTATAAAGCTTTTCGCTTTGCAAAAAGCAAGATTTAATTTAAACAGATAGATCAAGGTGCGTGATGGCACCTGGTCGGGGCGATCCAGGTCATTGGTTGATTGGAGGACAGATCATGAAGAAACAATTAAGAACCCCTGTCTTTAGCGGGTGCATCGGGATCGGCATTGCACTCATGTTTATGCTGACCGTCGAAGGCATTCCATGCTCGCTAACCACCTTCCTTACCTATACCATTTTTGGTCTGATGGCCGGTTTTTTCATCTCTTCCACCTTTATCGCGACAAGAAAATTCTTTTCCCGCTTTCCAGTCTACACTGAACACCTTCTTTTAAGGATGATCCATGCCTACTTGGTATCCACAACCACTTTTTTCCTTGTGGCCTTGCCTGTGACTTTATTACCCTGGTCGTTCTTTCCCTCCCGGCTGATTGTTTTCCAGACGAGTATGGGCGTGGGGATCATTTCAATGATGATCTGTTTGGCCTTTGAATATTTGAGCATCAAAGATGAACGCTTGCGGTTGGAACAGAAAAATAAAGAACTGGCGGTGGTTGAAGAGCGAAACCGCATTGCTAGAGAATTGCATGATTCCGTATCCCAGAGCCTCTTTGGAATCAGCCTTAACCTTAACACATTGGAATTGATCTTCCAGACGCAACCCAAAAGAGCGAAAGCCCTCATCGCACAGGTTAAAGAGATGGTGGAAGAGGCCCAGCGGGAGATGCGGTTGATGATCTATGAGTTGCAACCCGTTATTTTGCAAGAGAAAGGATTCTTTGAAGCCCTAGAAACCCTCGGTGAACTCTTTCAGACCCGCCACGGCCTGGAGATCACATGCCTCCTCCGCGGAGACGAGACGCAATTAGATCACCAAACCCAGCTGGTTTTGTACCGGGTGATCCAAGAGGCGTTGCATAATATTGTCAAACATGCTCAGGCGACCAAAGCGCAAGTTGTTTTGACCATCCAAGCCCCCGGAACGGTCTTCGCGACGATCGAAGATGACGGTTGTGGCTTTGACGTCAGTCAAGCGAAAAGTACGGGCCATTTTGGCCTTGTCGGCATGGAAGAACGGATCGCTTCTGTCAATGGCGAACTCTCCTTTCATTCCGTGATCGGGAAAGGCACCACCATAACAGTGCGCATTCCATTATCCCCGTTTTCTAACTCCTCCTCTTATTAGGCTCCAAATTTCCCGGGCTGAATTTCCGTGGGTTTCCGCGAGTTCCCGTGAAATCCCGTCCTCGCTGCTAAGGTCCATTCCTTGAATCCCCTCGGCTCCTTCACGATGCCTATCCTCTTCGTTCCTTTTCGGTTATACCGTAGTTGGATGTTCCCATTTATAACCTCATCCCCTCAACCGAAGAGGGCTCCTCCTTTCGACGGAGACCGTTCTCCTTCTTTTCTCCCGTCAAATCCGACCCAAAGCCTGATGAAGTTTAGCGCAGAAATTTTTATAATAAAACCAGCAAAACCTTTGCCAATGGTTTCTGCGGACCATAACCGGTTAATAACGATCAACTAGATAACAATCGGTATGGCATAGTCTTTTTGGGCATCGATGAAATCTTTTAATAAAACAGTACTGATGAAGGGAGGCTGACGGATGAGAAAAAAGAGAACCTTGTTCTGGAAGACGGTGGCCTGCGGGATCTTCCTGTTTGTCTTGAGCGGCCAAGTTTTCGCCTTTGACCAAGAACAATTGCGTGCATACGAAAGCTTATTCCTGGCCGACACCGGTTGTAACGATCCGGACACTTTGCTGCGTAAGAGTGGCGAATTAAGTGGAAGGGTTTCCCTGGATAATCCGGCACCGGAAGCGTTTTTATCCGGCATAAGGCTGGGCATTCTTTACCATAATCTGTCCTTACATGGCGCAGAAAAGGGACACCGTGGATATGCTGAAAAAGCGGCGGATATCTTGTCCAAGCTCTATCATCATCCGGACTTACCGGAAGAACTCCGGCCGATCTGTGGGGCATATCTTGGTTCCAGTTTGGCCGTGGCTGGGGGGGAGGCGGTTAATCCGTTAATCAAAATGAAACGGGTTAAAGATGGGCTCAAATATTTAGATGTGGGCGTCAAGAGGTACGGTAAAGATTCTTATTATCCCTTATTGTTACGCGGTAACGTCGGGATAGCGATCCCCTCCTTCTTTAAGCGGGAAAAGACCGCCGTGGAAGACTTCCTAAGGTTGGAACAGTGGCACCAGCGGGAACCAGAGCGGATTCCCGATGGGATTATGCCTTCCGTGTTTCTGCAGTTAGGTAACTACTATAAAAAAGAGAAGAAAATTGAGGAAGCGATCATCTACTGGCAAAAAGCCTATCATCTTGATCCGGCGGGTGAGGTTGGCACCCAGGCCAAAGCGCTCCTGGCCTTGTTTGCGGGGTGAGGGGAGGATGGAGATGATGGTCGTCAGTTTAGAGCAGGTTTATAAAGAATACAAGCTGGGAAAGACAACGACAACAGCCCTGAACGGGATCAGCCTGCAATTGGCGGAAGGGGAGATGGTTGGCCTCATGGGGCCATCAGGTAGTGGGAAGACGACCCTGCTCAATCTGATGGGCGGGATCGACTTTGCCGACCGGGGAAGGGTCTTTGTGTATGAACAGGCTTTAGCGGAAATGAGCGACCGCCAGTTAGCCGCTTTTCGGAGTAGAACCTTGGGTTTTATCTTCCAATCCTTTAATCTAATTCCCGTTTTAACCGCCTTTGAGAATATGGAGTATCCCCTTGTTTTACAAGGTATGGCCAAGAAAGAGCGCCGGCGGCGGGTTGAAGCGATGCTAACGGCAGTTGGGCTGACCGCGGTCAAAAATCACCGTCCGGATGAGCTGTCCGGCGGACAACGGCAACGGGTGGCGATCGGCCGTGCGCTCATCACCCGACCGAAACTGGTTATCGCCGACGAACCCACCGGTAATCTGGACCAAAAAACCGGAAAAGCGATTATGGAATTGATGAAACAGCTGAATGAAAAGGAGAAAACCACTTTTGTTTTGGCCACCCATGATCCGATGGTTGTTTCCTATACGCCGCGGGTTTTGTATTTGCGCGACGGGTTAATTGTAAGGGAGGAAGTCCGATGAGTACTTTATCTCTGGCCTTGCGGAATATTTTCCGGAACAGACGCCGGACTTTGTTTACTTTAACAGCGATTATGATTGGGATCATGGCTTTGGTTCTCTTTGACGGTTTTGTCCGTTACACCTTATGGGGGCTGCAGGAATCAACCATCCGTAATGGCCTGGGCCATCTACAACTGGCAACGGCGGAGAATTATTTCACGACCGGAAATTTTGACCCCTTTCGTTATCTCTTCACCGACCAGGAGGAGATCGTCAGCAAACTGCAAGCCCTTCCTGAGGTGAAAAGTGTGGTGCCGCAGGTGACTTTTGCCGCGACCTTAGCGAGCGCGGAAAAATCGGGGATTGTGATGGTCCAAGCGCTCCCGGCCGAGTTTTCCCGTTCCCTCTTGAGTTTTCGCCAGATCGTTGCCGGGCGGGATCTTCAAGCGGAAGACCGCTACCGAGTGGTTTTGGCGCGGGGCGTGGCGGAAAAGATCGGCGCCAAGATTGGCGATACCTTGACGATGATGGTGATCACCAGAAACGGTGGGCTTAACGCCGCCGATCTGGAGGTGGTCGGTATTGCGTCCCTCGGCCTACGGGAGTTGGACAATATCCAAGTTTATCTGGATCTATCAACCGCCATGGACTTTCTGGATATTACCAGCGTGCCTTTGTTAATTACCGTCCTGGAGAAGACCGAATATACCGGTCAGGTCAAGGAGACGATCACCCAAGCGTTCAACGGAAAAACCGGTCAACCGCTGGTGGTCAAAGCCTGGGATGAACTCGCCGATTACTACCAGCAGGTTCAAGGCTTTTATGACACGCTCTTGCAGATTATTCGCTTCATTATCATGCTGGTTGTGATCTTTACGATTATCAACACGATGACCATGTCGGTTTTGGAACGGACCCGGGAGATTGGCGCGCTCCGGGCGATTGGTACGCAACAGAACGGAATTGTCCAGCTTTTTTTAGCAGAAGGACTGTGGATCGGTTTGTTGGGCGGCATCAGCGGTGTCTTGCTGGGGTTGGTTGTTTCTTCTTTAATCAATAATCTCTTTGGTGGGATCTACATACCGCCTCCCCCGGGGATGGCCGAGGGTTACCAAGCCTTTTTTGCGCCTTCCGCCGCCACGGTCGGACGGAACTTTCTTTTGGCTTTGGTGGTCGCGGTCTTGGCTTCGCTTTATCCGGCGTATAAAGGGGCAAAACTGAAGATTGCCGATTCGTTACGTTATTTATGAGGGTTTTGTTCATGCGGGGCTGGGGGATAGCGCCGGGCGTGGGTTAGGGGGCAAAAGCTTTATTGAAAAAGAACGACAAGTGCTCAGGAACGGGCGGCGAAAGCCGCGCCAAAATAAAATTTGCGCAAAAGGAGAAAGGCCCATGGAGCGATCAATACGGTGTAGAGCTTGGCGGCACAGGTTTTGCCGGGTGATAATGGTTGGTCTTTTCCTCTGTTTATCGTTTGCTCAGACCGGCGGAGCAAGTGCGGAAACGGCCGCGGAGATTCTGCGGCGGGTCGATGAAAGTCGGGCGTTAAGGCCCCAGTTTGCCTTTGAAATGGCGCTCACTGCTTACCAAAGCGGAGAGGAGATTGACCGGTATACCCTGGCGGGCTATGTCCGGATCGAAGCGGAAAAGGCCCAAACCCTCCTCTACTTTCTGGACCCGCCGAAGGTGAACGGGCAAAAAATGCTGATGCGCGGGGATGAAATCTGGATGCATTTCCCAAAAACCAAAAATGTGATTAAGCTTTCGCCAATCCAGATCCTCTTGGGCGAAGTGGCCAATGGTGATCTTTTGCAAATCGGTTTCTCCTCCGCTTATCAATGCCGCTTTCTATCCGACGGGGAAGCGGCGGATCATTGGTGTCTGTTGTTAGAAGCGCGGGAGAATGAAGGAGCAAACTATCAGAAGATTATCTTATGGGTGGATAAAGAGACCGCTTTGCCGGTTACCGGTGAGTTTTATGCCCGCAGCGGGAAATTGTTAAAGCGTGTTCTATATCAGGATTACCAGATCGTATTGGGTAAGCCGTTTGCAATGAAGGTTACGATCCATGATGGCACACAGCCGGATCGCTATACGGTAATGCAATATATGCGGCTGGTCGAAAAAAGCCTGCCCGTTAATTATTACCGTAAAGAGTACCTACCGCGTTTTACTTATGTGCCCCTCAACTAAAAAACAGAAAAGGGTGGGCTGATGAATAAGTTCAAACCCTGTTTATTCTGGAACATCCTTTTAACTCTAGGGTTGGGGCTTGGCTTCTTGATTATTGATATTACCGGTTGTTCCGGGCAAGTGGTGCCGAACACCGCCTTTTCGGTCCAAAACTGCTGGGAGCTGTCTATTCCTGCGCTGCCGTCGCTATTGAATCCGGGTAATTTTTTACAACTGGAGCCAGCGCTCACTGGCGGCTTGCTCCTGAATGGGGAAGGCGCGTGGATTTTCGCAAACGGTGGACGGCTTGTGTTCGCCGATACCGTGCAGTTGCGTCTTGACGGGAATGAACCGGTTGTAAGTAACCGGCTCAATGAGCTGTATTTCACCCTGAATCCATCCGACTGTTTCTTCCTTGACGTGGGCAAACAAGTGCTTAACACGGGCGCCGGCTTTTTTCTAAACCCGGCGGGATTATGGCCGGAACAGACTGCTGTGCGGCAGGAGCGCGCGACACCGCCCGAAGGCAAGGTTTTGCTGCGGGGCGAATACCTTTTTCCTAACCTGACCATGGCGGTGGGGTGGGCACCACAGCTGGCATGGGCGGAGGATGGGGACGCGGTCCTCTGGAAATACTTTGGTTCTCCGCAGAAAACCGCCCTGACGTGGGCGATGGTGAGCGGTGGGTTTGCCGGTACCGACCTTAGCGTACTCTTCTCTTATGGCGGACAGTGGAAAACCGGGTTGAATCTGGCCAAGGTTTGGGGTGATCAGTTGGAAACCCACTGTGCAATCGGCTGGGAAGAACGGGATGAAAGCCAGTCTAGGCAGTTGAATAAGCTGTTTTGTGCTCTTGTGGAAGAAGAGACGGGGGCCAGTCCGCCCCCGCTCAAGGCGACGACGGCAAAAGGGAGCCTTAAAGCTTTGTTCGGGGGGCATTACACCTTTACCGGCGGGGAGAATCTGATCATCGAATATTTCTATAACGGTTCCGGTTTGACCCGTAAAGAATGGGAGCGGGTTTTGCCATATCTGACCACCAACACCGTACTGGCGTCGGAAGCGCAGAACTATCCGGTGGTGGCCGCTCGGCTGCAAAGGGCGATTGCCTTTTTCGCGGAGGCTGGTTTTCCTGGTCTTCTCCGTCACTATGGGATGATCCGGTTTTATAAAGAGTTCCGGCCGCATTTGGCCTGGGAGCAAATGGCGATCCAAAATTTAGTGGACCAAAGCGGCTTGGCCATCTTTCGCCTCAGCTATGAACAGGACCGGTATTCCCTTGCTTTTGAGGTACAGATCCCTTATGGCAAAAAAGAAAGCGAGTTTGGTCTTTTGACCGGGGAACGGCAGTTAAAATTCCAGATTAACGCGGGATTATAGTATTGGTAGTTCTTTCTTCTTGTAAGCTTACAGTACTTTTTTCTTTTAGTGCTTTGATCGCAACAGTTTGTTACTTTATGTGCGACACAAACCCTCCTTTTCTACATATATATATCGATACAAAGGTTGGAAAGTAGTGAGTTTCTCCATTGAATATGGGAAAAGGAGGATAATGGTGGATCAGGCAAATTCATCTCAGCCGTACCAACCGCACACCCGTTTCTTAAGCTGTAAAACCGATTGTATATTGAGTTGCGGGGAAAGGATCAACGGCCGCACCCACCCTCTCCAAGTAGATACGGAAGGCGCGGTCAGTGTTTTACGGAACGCCGCCACATACGCCCAGGCGGGATGGTACTTTTCGGTCGCCGATTTCTTTGTAGCACCCAATGATGGCTCGTTTTTGGCTTTTGCTTTCGAGAATCCGGCGGAGAACAATAAGCTTTTGTATCTGGATAAGGTTGCGGCGGGGCTGTTTGTCAATCAGGTAACGGGAACGCGCATCGGTAACGAAGAGGCGCTTCAACTTACCATCGCAGAAACCTCCCGGTTTGAGTTGATTCGGGAAACCTTTACCCCACAGAATAACCGAGTTGGCTCGCCCAACACCAGCACCATGATTGTACGGAGGCTTGGCGCCATCAGTTTCGAAGGCGATCTGTTCATGGCGATTTATTCAACAGGCCATCTCAATCAGGAGTTTGAAGGGCAGATCATCTTGCCCCCAGGGAAGCTCCTGCTCGTTGTGCTTGAGACCTTAGCGGATAATCTGAATAATGCTTTGCTTGCCGCTACCGTTACTTGGTGGGAGCGGCCGTTGATTGAAAAAAAGAAAAAAACTGGCACCACTGAGCAAAACAGTGTAGAAGATTTGGTACCAGAAAAAGGCAAGCATTAACAGGGTCCAGCGGGATGTATGTTCTCTATGCCCACGTAAAGTGGGCTTTTTTTATGGAGAAGAGGATGTTGACTTTGCTGGATTCTTGGCCGGCGACGTGGATAGCTTTTCATAGGCGCTCTTCCGGCTAAACGGTACAGGCTGTTCTCGTTGTTGGAATCTGGTCCCGCGGATTTACAGCGGCATGCGTGAACACAGGTGGCGATTGGTAATTTTAGTAGGAAATTTAAAAGAAGAGTCGAAATAGAAAAGGAGAAAAGACTTATTGCATATTTCATACAGCCATCACAAACGTCAATATGAAGAATTCGGAGGTAACTTTGATGAAAGCAAAGGTCTATTTCACCGATATGCATGCGACGATGGGGGAAAATCTCCTGCAGAAGCTGGCTCGTCTTATAAAAACAGCGGGGATCGATCGAATTGATTTTGAAAAAAAGTTTACCGCGATCAAGGTTCATTTCGGCGAGCCGGGTAATCTAGCGTACCTGCGGCCCAATTATGCGAAGACCATTGTGGAGATGGTGAAGGAACGGGGCGGGAAACCCTTCCTTACGGACTGTAATACGTTATACGTGGGTGGGCGGAAAAATGCCCTGGATCATCTGGATTCGGCCTACCTGAACGGTTTTTCCCCCTTCTCCACCGGTTGCCATTTATTGATTGCCGATGGCTTAAAAGGTACGGATGAAGTCCTGGTTCCGGTGGAAGGCGGCGAACATGTGGCGGAGGCGAAGATCGGGCGCGCGATCATGGATGCCGATATTTTAATCTCACTCAATCATTTTAAGGGGCATGAACTTACTGGTATTGGCGGTGCGTTGAAAAATATTGGGATGGGTTGCGGCTCGCGGGCGGGTAAGATGGAGATGCACAGTGCGGGTAAACCCTTGGTCCACCATGAAAAGTGTATTGGTTGCTCGGTATGTGCGGAAAACTGTGCTCACGAGGCGATCACGATCACGGACGACAAGGCGACGATCGACCATCAAGTCTGTGCGGGCTGCGGCCGTTGTATTGGTGTTTGTGCGGTGGACGCGATTAAAGCAGCGGGGGATGAATCCAACGAGATTTTGAACAAAAAAATTGTCGAGTACGCTTGGGCCGTGTTGCACGGGCGCCCCCATTTCCACATCAGCCTGGTCATCGATGTATCGCCCTACTGTGATTGCCATCGGGAGAATGACATTCCCATTGTACCTGACGTTGGGATGTTTGCTTCCTTCGACCCGGTGGCTTTGGACCAAGCCTGTGCGGATGCGGTGAATCAGCAACCAGCGGTGGCGGGAAGTCTGCTCGCCAAAAGTAGCCGTATCCATGGGGACCATTTTACCGATGTCAGCCCGGAAACCAACTGGCGGGTGGCGATTGAACATGCGGTGAAGATGGGACTTGGTCAGAAAGAATACGAGTTGATCACCGTATAACGTTTCCGCCTATTGTTCAACTAACCAATCCATGGCCTCCTCTACGGAAGGGAAAAGCGGGATGTTCCGTTTTGTAAATTTAATGACGGAATCATAAGCAAGTTTTTGGATGCCGGTGATGCCGACAAGGGCGGCGGCTTTGACAAAAGGCTGATTATGGAGGGAAAACTCTTTGATGGCATTTACCAGCTCCATCGAAA
>Ga0209537_1003929_pt1 | contig 13129 bp, 7 predicted proteins | sample BioPla4DNA1_FD_187698 | JGI IMG/M metagenome (GOLD analysis project Ga0209537, IMG submission 187698) | Biogas fermentation microbial communities from Germany - Plant 4 DNA1 (SPAdes) (version 2) | ecosystem: Engineered > Bioreactor > Anaerobic > Digestate | place: Bielefeld, North...
TAATGAACCTCTCTATAAGCTCTTTGAACCTAAGAAGGATATCAGCCATCTCTTCATCTTTCTGAACTTCAGTTGCTGTGCCTTCAGTAGTGGGCTCATCTGCGAATGCAGCTAAACTCATAACCGAAAAAGACATTACAATTGTCAAAATAATAGCAATTAATTTATAAAACTTTTTCATTTCTTTCATCTCCTTGTCTTTTTCTGAGATAGACAAGATTATATATAAAACTGCGTTTTTTCGCAACTATAATTTTCTTGATTTATCAGTGCCCTTATTGACTTTTCGTCAAAATCGACACACAAAGTTTATAATATATTTAAGGTTCACAAAAATTTAAAGCTATTTAATAAATTCAACAAACTATTGCAAAAACTTTTGCTGTCTTTATGATAACGCAGGTTATAAAAAAAGAAAATAATAAAATTTTTCCAATTATTAATCTAAAATTTAGGCAAACAAAAAAGCGGTTCATTACGAACCGCTTAATTTGTTTTAGATTTAATTAATCACCGACTTCGATAACAACGCCGGAGCCAACTGTACGGCCGCCTTCACGGATAGCGAAGCGGAGACCTTCCTCGATAGCGATGGGTGAAATAAGCTCAACGCTCATAACGACGTTGTCACCAGGCATGCACATTTCAACGCCTTCGGGGAGCTGAATTACGCCGGTAACATCAGTTGTTCTGAAATAGAACTGGGGACGATAGTTGGAGAAGAAGGGCTTATGACGGCCGCCTTCATCCTTGGTAAGAACGTAAACCTGACCCTTGAACTTGGTGTGAGGCTTAATGGAGCCGGGCTTTGCAAGAACTTGTCCGCGCTCGATTTCGTTTCTCTGAACACCGCGGAGGAGTGCGCCGATGTTGTCGCCAGCCTCTGCATAGTCAAGGATCTTACGGAACATTTCGATACCGGTAACAACAACTTTTCTGCTCTCATCAGCAAGACCAACGATCTCAACTTCCTCACCGGTCTTGAGCTGTCCGCGCTCAACTCTACCTGTAGCAACTGTGCCGCGGCCTGTGATTGTGAAGACGTCTTCAACAGGCATAAGGAAGGGCATGTCGGATTTACGGTCAGGTGTCGGGATATAGCTGTCAACAGCGTCCATAAGCTCATAGATGGGCTTGAGCTCGGGAGCGTTGGGGTCATTGCCGTTGTACTCAAGAGCCTGGAGAGCTGAACCTCTGATGATGGGTGTATCATCGCCGGGGAACTCATAAGCGTCGAGAGTCTCACGGATTTCCATCTCTACGAGGTCAAGAAGCTCGGGGTCGTCAACCTGGTCAACCTTGTTCATGAAAACAACGATGTAGGGAACGCCAACCTGACGAGCAAGGAGAAGGTGCTCTTTTGTCTGTGCCATCGGGCCGTCTGTAGCTGCGATAACAAGGATAGCGCCGTCCATCTGAGCTGCGCCGGTGATCATGTTCTTAATGTAGTCAGCGTGGCCGGGGCAGTCAACATGAGCATAGTGACGGGTTTCGGTCTGATACTCAATATGTGAAGTGTTGATTGTGATACCGCGCTCTTTCTCCTCGGGAGCCTTGTCGATGTTGGCATAGTCAATGAACTGGGAGGTACCCTTAAGAGCAAGTGCCTTTGTGATAGCAGCTGTTAATGTTGTCTTACCATGGTCAACATGGCCGATGGTGCCGATATTTACATGGGGTTTCGTTCTGTCAAATTTAGCTTTTGCCATTTTCGAATTTCCTCCTTAAGGTAAAGTCGTTAATCCTATTATTCGCTATTCTATCAATAAAAACCATTAATTTCAAGTACTTTATTACTTGATTTGCATTTATTTATGAATTCTTGAACCTTTCACCGATGATTGATTCAGCGATGGATTTGGGCACTTCTGTGTAGTGGCTCGGCTCCAATACATACTGTCCTCTGCCCTGCGTCTTTGAACGCAAATCGGTTGCATAGCCGAACATGGATGAAAGCGGAACGAACGCATGAACATGAGTTGCTCCCACTCTTGTTTCCATCTTGCGCATCTCACCGCGGCGGGCATTGATGTCGCCGATAACATCGCCGATATACTCATCGGGAACAATGACGGTAATCTTCATGATGGGCTCCATGAGAACAGGGCCTGCCTTCTTCATGGCATCTTTGAAGGCCATTGAAGCGGCAATCTTGAATGCCATTTCGGAGGAGTCGACTTCATGGGAAGAACCGTCGAAAAGCGTGACCTTAACATCAACTACATTGTAGCCTGCGAGGACGCCCGTCTGCATCGCTCCCTTAATGCCTTCCTCAACTGCGGGGATATACTCCTTGGGAATTACGCCGCCCACAATCGCGTTGACAAACTCAAAGCCTTTGCCCGGGTTGGGCTCAATCTTGATCTTAACATGGCCGTACTGACCGTGACCGCCTGTCTGCCTTGCATACTTGGTATCGGAAATAGCTTCTTTGGTGATTGTTTCTCTGTATGCGACCTGGGGTCTGCCAACATTGGCCTCGACCTTGAACTCGCGCAGCATACGGTCGACAATAATCTCAAGATGAAGCTCGCCCATGCCAGCGATGATTGTCTGACCTGTTTCGGGGTCGGTGTAGTATTTGAAAGTCGGGTCTTCCTCAGAGAGCTTCTGCAGCGCGATGCCCATTTTCTCCTGGCCTGCCTTTGTCTTAGGCTCAATGGCGACGCGGATAACGGGCTCGGGGAACTCCATGGACTCAAGGATGATCGGGTGGCGCTCATCGCAAAGGGTGTCGCCCGTTGTGGTGAACTTAACGCCTACAACCGCGGCGATGTCACCTGCGTAGCATACCTCTATGTCCTGTCTGTGGTTGGAGTGCATCTGCAGGATTCTGCCCATTCTTTCGTTTTTGCCCTTGGTTGAGTTGTAAACAGTGCTGCCCGATGTTACTGAACCCGAATATACGCGGAAGAAGCAAAGCCTTCCTACATAAGGGTCGGTAGCAATCTTGAAAGCAAGCGCTGAGAAGGGCTCGTTGTCGGAGGAATGCCTTACCTCTTCCTCCTGGGTGTCGGGGTTGATGCCCCTGATTGACTCAACATCTGTCGGAGCGGGCAGATAATCGACTATCGCGTCAAGGAGCTTCTGTACGCCCTTGTTCTTGTAGGATGTACCGCAAACCACGGGCACCATGTCATTATTAATGGTAGCCTTTCTGATGCATGCCTTGATTTCTTCAATAGTGAGCTCTTCTCCCGAAAGGTATTTTTCGAGGAGTTCGTCGTCCTGCTCTGCCACATGCTCTAAAAGCTCAATCCTGTACTTATCTGCGAGCTCTTTATAATCTTCGGGGATTTCCTCAACTTTGATATTAAGGCCCAAATCGTCATAGTATACGGTAGCGTTCATTTCAACGAGGTCTATTACGCCTCTGAAACTGCTTTCAGAACCTATGGGAAGCTGAATTGGAACGGCGTTGCACTTAAGCCTTTCCTTCATCATGTCGACAACTTTATAGAAATCTGCTCCCATGATGTCCATCTTATTTACATACGCCAGTCTCGGAACCTTGTATCTGTCCGCCTGACGCCAAACAGTTTCAGACTGAGGCTCGACTCCGCCCTTGGCACATAAGACCGTTACAGAGCCGTCAAGGACACGAAGGGACCTTTCGACCTCAACTGTGAAGTCAACATGGCCTGGTGTGTCTATGATATTGATTCTGTGACCTTTCCAAAAGCATGTGGTAGCGGCAGAAGTGATGGTAATACCTCTCTCCTGCTCCTGAGCCATCCAGTCCATAGTGGCGGAACCATCGTGGGTCTCGCCCATCTTATGGTTAACGCCAGTATAGAAAAGGATTCTTTCGGTTGTGGTCGTTTTTCCGGCATCAATATGTGCCATTATTCCAATGTTTCGTGTTAAATCCAGCGGAACCTGCCTTGGCATAAAAACCTCCAAATATACTTATAAATAGCGTGATTACCAGCGGTAGTGAGCAAAAGCCTTGTTGGCCTCGGCCATCTTGTGGGTGTCTTCACGCTTCTTGAATGCGCCGCCCGTTGAGTTAACGGCATCCATGATTTCGTGAGCAAGTCTTTCCTTCATGGTGCGTTCAGAACGCTGGCGGGCATAAGTTACGATCCACCTGAGACCCAGTGTCTGACGCCTCTCCGGACGAACATCCATCGGTACTTGATAGGTAGCACCGCCTACGCGGCGAGCCTTAACCTCAAGCAGCGGCATGACATTCTCCATAGCGGCCTCAAAGACCTCAAGCGGCTCCTTGCCTGTCTTTTCTCTGATGATGTCAAAGGCGCCGTAAACTATCTTCTGAGCAACGCCTTTCTTGCCATCATACATAACATTGTTGATGAGCTTTGTTACAAGTTTGGAATTGTAAAGCGGATCAGGCAAAACATCTCGTTTTGCAACCTTGCCTCTTCTTGGCACTTCGCTTCCCTCCTTCATAATGAAATGATATCACAGGTACTCGAGTGACATACTTCCCGTCGGCGCCAATGCAGTTTAACTTACAAAGAGGACTTGTAATATATTATAAACACGCATTGGTGAATTTAATTCAGCCTGCAAGAAGAATTGTCCCGATAATGCGGCTATTTCTTAGCCTTTGCCTTTTTGGTGCCGTACTTGGAACGACCCTGCATTCTGCCGTTAACACCCTGAGTATCGTATGTGCCGCGGATGATGTGATAGCGAACGCCGGGGAGGTCCTTAACACGGCCGCCCCTGATAAGCACTACGCTGTGCTCCTGAAGGTTGTGACCTTCACCGGGAATATAAGCCGTAACTTCTATTCCGTTGGTGAGCCTTACTCTGGCGATCTTTCTGAGAGCTGAGTTAGGCTTCCTGGGAGTATCGGTCTTAACTACTGTGCAGACACCTCTCTTCTGGGGAGAGTTCTGGTCAAGAAGAATGTTCTTCTGAGAGTTAAGACTCTTGCCGAGTGCCGGGGACTTGGACTTTTTCTCCACGGATTGTCTACCGTGACGAACCAGCTGATTAAAGGTTGGCAAACCTTGCACCTCCTTGCGTGATTTAATATATTTCAAGGCATAACCTTAAAACCGAAATGATTAAGATAGGTGACATTTTTTGCAAACTTCTTCTGCACAATACAAAATCTTATCACAAGAATGCAAATGATGTCAACTACATTCTTTAGAATTCGCATATTGTCTAAAATGCTGGAAGTTACTTACACAAAAACCATTAAAGTAACTATAATTATTCCCTAAAATTAAAAAAATAAACTAAGCAAATTTATATTTTAATCACATTTTCACAATTGCAGCGAGAAGCGGAATGCTCCTCGCTGCAAAATTATTAAATTAATGTTATCTTAGGTCGGCAAGATCCGCAAGGCTTGTGAGCCTTATAGTTTCGGAAGACCCTTCGGAGGAAGCGGAGCTTTCCTCATCGGCAGTCTTCTTATGCTGCGGAACGACCTTTACATCGCCGTAGCATTTCATGCCGGTACCCGAAGGCAGGAGCTTACCGATGATGACATTCTCCTTAAGACCGAGCAGCGGGTCTGTCTTGCCCTTGATAGCGGCATCGGTAAGAACCCTTGTGGTCTCCTGGAAGGATGCTGCGGAGAGGAAGGATTCGGTAGCAAGCGATGCCTTTGTGATACCAAGGAGAACCGGCTGACCGATTGCGGGCTTAAGGTCCTCGCCTGTTTCGGCGGCTCTTCTCTCAACGGCTGCGTTTGCCTCGTAGAACTCTCTGCGCTCGACTGTGGCGCCGGGCAGGAGGTCTGTTGAGCCAGGGTCAACAACCTTAATCTTTCTCATCATCTGACGGACGATAACCTCGATGTGCTTGTCGTTAATCTCAACGCCCTGGAGTCTGTAAACGCTCTGTACCTCTTGGATGAGGTAGTTGTGAACAGCCTGAACGCCGAGAACTTCAAGCAGGTCGTGAGGATTGATGGAGCCTTCTGTGATTACATCGCCCTTCTTAATGTGCTGACCTTCTTCAACACACTTTCTGTAGCCGTAAGGAATGAGGTATTTCTCCTGCTCTTCCATATTGGTTACGACCACATACTCTGCCCTCTTTACCTCTTCGAATGATACAACGCCGTCGATTCTTGAAATGATAGCAAGGTTCTTCGGCTTTCTTGCCTCGAACAGCTCTTCAACACGCGGCAGACCCTGTGTAATGTCGTCTGTTGAAACAACGCCGCCGGTGTGGAATGTTCTCATTGTGAGCTGTGTACCGGGCTCGCCGATTGACTGTGCGGCGATAATGCCGACTGCCTCGCCGACTGTTACAGTTTCGCCCGTTGCAAGGTTGGTACCGTAGCATTTTATGCAGACACCATGTTCGGAGTTGCAGGTAAGAAGTGATCTGATTGTAACTTCTTCGATGCCTGCTTCGACGATTCTCTTAGCGTCGTCGTCTGTCATCGGTCTGTCGTTGCCCATGAGCAGCTCGCCCGTTTCGGGGTGAATCAGCGGCTCAAGGAGGAAGCGGCCGACAAGACGCTCTTCAAGGCTCTCAATTACTTCGCCTTCCTCGCCTGTTATTGCTCTGACGGTAAGGCCTTCCTTGCAGCCGCAGTCGTACTCGCGGATAATAACATCCTGAGCGACATCGACAAGTCGTCTGGTAAGGTAACCTGAGTCAGCCGTTCTGAGAGCTGTGTCTGCGAGACCCTTACGGGCGCCGCGGGAGGAAATGAAGTATTCGAGAACATTAAGTCCTTCACGGTAGTTGGACCTGATGGGGATTTCAATTGTACGGCCTGCGGTGTTTGCGATAAGACCGCGCATACCCGCAAGCTGGCTGAGCTGGCTTGTGGAGCCGCGGGCGCCGGAGTTAACCATCATGAACAGCGGGTTGTACTGGTCAAGGCTGGTGGTAAGCTCTGCGGTAACCTTCTTTGTGCAGGTCTCCCAAACCTTAATTGTAAGCCTGTAGCGGTCAAGCTCGCTGCATTCACCCATGAGGTAACTCTGGTTGATTCTTTCAACCTCGCGCTCAGCCTCTGCTATATAATCCTTCTTCTTTGCGGGAATAACCGCGTCGCTGACAGCAACGGTAATTCCGCTCTTGGTTGAGAATTTGTAGCCTAAAGCCTTAATCTTGTCAAGAACTGCGGCGGATTCGGACATGCCGTGAACCTTGATGCACCTGTCGACTATCTTGCTGAGCATCTTCTTGTCAACAACAAAGTCGATTTCAAGGTCGAACATCTTTTCGGGGTCGCTTCTGTCAACAAAGCCGAGGTCCTGCGGAATGGGCTCATTGAACAGAACTCTGCCGAGAGATGTGTTTATAAAGCCTGTGCGGATTTCTCCGTCGATTTCTTTTGTAACTCTTATCTTAACTCGGGCATGAAGGTCAAGCTCGCCCTCTTCATAGGCCATTATTGCCTCTTCAACATCCTTGAATACCTTGCCCTCGCCCTTTACGCCTTCTTTAATAAGCGTAAGGTAGTATGAGCCGAGAACCATGTCCTGAGAAGGAACGGTAACGGGCTTACCGTCGGAGGGCTTGAGCAGGTTGTTGGATGCAAGCATGAGGAAGCGTGCCTCTGCCTGAGCCTCTGCGGAAAGAGGAACATGAACGGGCATCTGGTCGCCGTCGAAGTCGGCGTTGAATGCCGTACATACCAGCGGGTGGAGCTTGATTGCCCTGCCCTCTACGAGTACGGGCTCAAATGCCTGGATACCGAGTCTGTGGAGCGTAGGTGCGCGGTTGAGGAGAACGGGATGGTCCTTGATGATGTTCTCAAGCGCGTCCCAAACCTCCGCGCCGCCTCTTTCAACCATCTTGCGCGCGCTCTTGATATTCTTTGATATATCAAGCTCAACGAGCCTCTTCATAACAAAGGGCTTAAAGAGCTCAAGAGCCATCTCTTTGGGCAGACCGCACTGATAAATCTTAAGCTCGGGACCTACAACGATAACGGAACGGCCTGAGTAGTCGACGCGCTTACCGAGGAGGTTCTGCCTGAAGCGGCCCTGCTTACCTTTAAGCATATCCGAAAGGGATTTTAAAGGCCTGTTGTTGGGGCCTGTTACGGGCTTGCCGTGTCTGCCGTTGTCGATAAGGGCGTCAACGGCCTCCTGCAGCATTCTCTTTTCGTTCCTGACTATAATGTCGGGAGCTCCAAGCTCAAGGAGCTTTTTAAGACGGTTGTTTCTGTTGATTACTCGCCTGTAAAGGTCGTTAAGGTCGGAGGTCGCGAAGCGTCCGCCTTCAAGCTGAACCATGGGGCGAAGGTCGGGCGGAATAACGGGGATGACATCGAGAATCATCCACTCGGGACGGTTGCCCGACTGCTTAAATGCCTCAACAACCTCAAGACGCTTTAAGAGGCGCGCTCTTTTCTGTCCGGTTGCGGTTTCAAGCTCTTCTCTGAGCTCTTCGGACAGTTTGTAAACATCGATTTCGCAGAGAAGCTCTTTTATAGCCTCGGCGCCCATTCCTGCGCGGAAAGAGCCCTCGTCGTACTTCTCTACCATATCTTCATATTCTTTATCGTCGATAATCTGATATTTCTGAAGGGGTGTGTCACCCGGATCGATAACTATATATTTTGCGAAATACAGTACCTTTTCAAGCTCTCTGGGAGAAATGTCAAGGATAAGACCCATTCTTGACGGGATACCCTTGAAGTACCAGATGTGGGATACGGGAGCAGCCAGCTCGATGTGTCCCATTCTCTCGCGGCGGACCTTGCTCTTTGTAATCTTAACGCCGCAGCGTTCGCAGACCTTGCCTTTATAGCGGATTCTCTTATACTTTCCGCAATGGCACTCCCAGTCCTTGCTGGGGCCGAAAATTCTTTCGCAGAAAAGTCCGTCCCTTTCAGGCTTTAAGGTTCTGTAATTTATAGTTTCCGGCTTTTTAACTTCGCCGTATGACCAGCCTCTGATGACATCGGGAGATGCGAGACCGATTTTTATAGATTCAAAATTGAGTTCATTGTAATTGCTCTCGTTAAGCATTTGACCGCTCCTTTTTAATTTAAAGTGTTACGGTTCTTTTGCCGAGCCGTAAAGGTCTCAGAGGGGGCAATATCAGCCCCCGAAACCAATTACAGCAAATCGCTGTCATCAAGATCGGAATCGATATCATCGAGTGAAAGGTCGAAATCATCCGGGAGGACTTCGTCTTCGTCGCCTATAAGGTCGGCGTCCACATCATGATAATCCTCGCCCTCAAGGCTGTCATCCGTGATATCATCAGGCTCCATGAATTCGTCGTCAGAGTCGACCACATCTTCGTCCGAATCTTCATCGTCATCGTCGAACCTGTCGACATCAATAATTGAGGTATTGTCATAACCGCTGACCATGAAGTCCAGAGCGTCTCTGTCGTCAGGCTTAATGGGTGAGCCAACATCAAAGCCAGAGGTGATGGAGCCTTCTTCATCGTCATAGTCCTGCTTCAGGTCTATTACATTGTTCTCTTCGTCAAGAACGCTGACATCAAGGCAGAGAGACTGAAGCTCCTTGACAAGAACCTTGAATGACTCGGGGATACCGGGCTTCGGAACATTTTCGCCCTTTACGATAGCCTCATAGGTCTTTACGCGGCCGACAACATCGTCGGACTTAACTGTGAGGATTTCCTGAAGTGTATAAGCGGCGCCGTAAGCCTCAAGAGCCCAAACTTCCATCTCACCGAAACGCTGGCCGCCGAACTGGGCTTTACCGCCGAGGGGCTGCTGGGTAACCAGTGAGTAGGGACCTGTGGACCTGGCGTGAATCTTGTCGTCAACCAGGTGGAGGAGTTTAAGGAAGTACATTGTGCCTATGGTGACCGGGTTGTCAAACTTTTCACCCGTTCTGCCGTCATACAGTTCAATCTTACCGTCTGGGCTGAGACCCGCCTCTTTAAGGGCATCGACGATGTCATTTTCGTTCGCGCCGTCGAATACAGGGGTCATGACATGCCAGCCGAGAGCCCTTGCGGCGTAGCCCAAGTGAACCTCAAGAACCTGACCGATGTTCATTCGGGACGGAACGCCGAGGGGGTTAAGAACTATATCAAGCGGTGTGCCGTCGGGCAGGAAGGGCATATCCTCTTCGGGGAGGATTCTTGAAACAACGCCCTTGTTACCGTGGCGTCCTGCCATCTTGTCACCAACTGAAATCTTTCGCTTCTGTGCGACATAAACACGAACTACCTTATTTACGCCGGGCGCGAGCTCGTCGCTGTTTGCCCTTGTAAAGACTTCGACATCCACAACAACGCCGTATTCGCCGTGGGGCACTCTGAGGGAGGTGTCTCTGACTTCTCTTGCCTTTTCGCCGAAAATCGCTCTAAGGAGTCTTTCCTCGGCGGTAAGCTCGGTTTCTCCTTTGGGAGTTACCTTGCCGACAAGAATGTCGCCAGAGTGAACCTCCGCGCCTATGCGGATAATGCCGTTTTCGTCAAGGTCTTTAAGGGCGTCTTCACCAACATTGGGAATATCCCTTGTGATTTCCTCGGGACCGAGCTTTGTGTCTCGTGCCTCGGTCTGATATTCCTCAATATGAATGGAGGTGAATACATCTTCTCTTACTATTTTTTCACTGATGAGGATAGCGTCCTCGTAGTTGTAGCCTTCCCATGTCATGAAGCCGACAAGGACATTCTTGCCGAGGGAAATCTCGCCGTGGTCGGTTGCGGGACCGTCTGCGATGACTTCGTTTGCTTCAACATGCTGACCGACCTCGACAATCGGCTTCTGGTTGATACAGGTGCCGTAGTTGGAGCGCAGGAACTTGATAAGCTCATAGGTATCGGTGCCGCCGTCGTCGGCTGCAATCTCGATTCTGGTTGAAGATACCTTTGTAACAACACCCGCGCGCTTTGCGAGCACGACAACGCCGGAGTCGATAGCTGCCTTATACTCCATGCCTGTGCCGACAAGCGGAGCCTCTGTTCTGAGAAGCGGTACAGCCTGCCTCTGCATGTTGGAGCCCATGAGAGCACGGTTTGCGTCGTCGTTCTCAAGGAAGGGAATCATTGCTGTAGCAACGGAAACTACCATCTTGGGCGAGACATCCATGAAATCAGCCTCGGAGGCGTCAACTTCTCTGAACTCATCCCTGTAGCGTACCGTTACCTTGCTGTTTAAGAATCTTCCGTTTTCATCAAGAGGCTCGTTTGCCTGGGCAATGCAGTACTCATCCTCGACATCGGCGGTCATATAGACTACCTCGTCAAGAACTACGCCTGTCTTTTTGTCAACCTTTCTGAAGGGAGCCTCTATAAAGCCGTATTTATTGATTCTTGCGAAGGTTGCAAGATAGGAAATAAGACCGATGTTCGGACCTTCAGGAGTTTCGATAGGACACATACGGCCGTAGTGGCTGTAGTGAACATCTCGAACCTCGAATCCCGCTCTGTCTCTTGAAAGACCGCCGGGGCCGAGGGCTGAAAGCCTTCTCTTGTGCGTGAGCTCCGCAAGCGGGTTGGTCTGGTCCATGAACTGTGAAAGGGGCGATGAACCAAAGAACTCCTTTATTGCGGCAACTACGGGTCTTATATTGATAAGAGCCTGAGGAGTAATCTTATCCATCTCCTGTGCCTGTAAGGTCATTCTCTCCCTTACGACACGCTCCATTCTTGTAAAGCCGATTCTGAACTGATTCTGCAAAAGCTCACCTACGCTGCGGACGCGGCGGTTGCCGAGGTGGTCGATATCGTCCACATGGCCTACGCCGTGGGCAAGGCAGTTGAGATAGTTAATGGACGCGAATATATCGTCAACTGTAATGTGCTTGGGGATAAGGTCGTCGCAGCGGGCCTGCATTTCCTCAAGCAGGGCGTTCTTGTCGTCGCCGCACTTTTCAAGGACTTCCATAAGAACCTTGAAGGAAACATTCTCGTTAATGCCTATGGCTTCAAGCTCTTCTTCGGTGATGCTTTCGGGCATATAAGGCAGCGGGTCTACCATGCCGTTTGAAATAACCTTTACCGAAACGCCGTCAGCGTCGACATAAGCGACGGAAACGCCGGCCTGCTCAATCTCCATGGCCTTTTCGCGGCTGATTTTGTCGCCTTTCATGGCAAGAATTTCGCCGGTTAATGGGTCAACAATATTCTCAGCCAAAACACGGCCTTTGAGCCTGTCGGAGATGGCAAGCTTTTTGTTGTACTTATATCTGCCCACTCTTGAAAGGTCATATCTGTGCTCATTAAAGAACAGGTTATCGATATGAGCCTGAGCGGTATCTATTGTGGGAGGCTCGCCGGGCCTGAGCTTTTTGTAAACCTCAAGCAGCGCCTCTTCGGTATTCTGAGTCGGGTCTTTGTCGAGTGTGGCTTTGATTCTCTCGTCATAGCCGAAGAACTCGTCAATTTCCGCATTGGATGAAAGACCCAAAGCTCTGATAAATGTTGTGATATAGATTTTTCTGTTCTTGTCTATGCGCACATAAAAGAGGTCGTTCTGGTCGGACTCGTACTCGAGCCATGCGCCTCTGTTGGGGATAACGGTCGTGGTAAACAGCTTTTTGCCTGTTTTGTCACGGCTCATTTCATAATACATACCGGGTGAACGGACAAGCTGGGAAATTATTACGCGCTCTGCGCCGTTGATAACGAATGTTCCGCTCTCGGTCATTATAGGAAAGTCGCCCATATAGACTTCGCTTTCCTTAATCTCTCCCGTTTCCTTATTTAAAAGGCGGGCGGTAACGCGCAGAGGTGCTGCGTATGTGGCGTCTCTTTCTTTACACTCCTTGACGGTGTACTTTGGCGGATCGTCCATACGATAATCTACAAAGGTCAGTACAAGGTTGCCAGAATAGTCGGTTATTTCGCCGATGTCGCGAAATACCTCGCTCAATCCCACATCGAGAAACCACTTGTATGAATTCTTCTGTACTTCAATAAGGTTAGGCATCTCCATAACCTCATTGATGCGTCCGAAGCTCATACGGGTTCTCTTGCCTCTTTTAACAGGCTTAACATTCACCAAGGACAATCACTCCGTTCTTTCTCCGTTATGGACTCTCTTAGCTGCATCAGTATGAAAATCAAAGAAGTATAAAGCTGAAGGTGCCTTTAGCGAAACTTGTCCGCTTTAGGAATGTATTTAAAAAGGAAAAATATTTTTAAATACATTCTTTAAATAAAGGCTTGATTTTCATATCAAATACGGTTATAATTGAGCTAGCAGCATGCAATGGAGCATGGCACTCCATTATGATGC
>Ga0209537_1003932_pt1 | contig 13120 bp, 15 predicted proteins | sample BioPla4DNA1_FD_187698 | JGI IMG/M metagenome (GOLD analysis project Ga0209537, IMG submission 187698) | Biogas fermentation microbial communities from Germany - Plant 4 DNA1 (SPAdes) (version 2) | ecosystem: Engineered > Bioreactor > Anaerobic > Digestate | place: Bielefeld, North...
GTTCTTTTTTTGTTTAAAACGGAAAGGAACAGAGAGGAAAAGGAAGATGAAAAGGGATTTTGGACCGGTTCTTGATGGGCATGCCGATACCTTAGTCCGGATCGAAGAGGAGGGTGGGAGCCTGGGTGATGCCCCCCATCTTCACCTTGATCTACCCCGTTTAAAAAAAGCCGGGGTTTCCCTGCAGGTCCTGGCGATCTGTGCTGCCGAGCGACCGCAGGCTTATGCTTGGGCTAAACGGGTCATCACCCGGTGGCGACAGGAGTATCGCCGCTGGCGGGAGCAGTTAATCTGGATCCAGTCGCCGTCTGATTTTGAAGCTTGGTGCGACGGAAGGAAAATCGGGGTAATTCTGGCTCTGGAAGGGTTGGAGCCGTTGGAAGGGAAGCTTTCCCGGCTGGACGAGTTTTATGAACAGGGGGTGCGGATGCTCTCACTGACCTGGAACGGGATTAACGCCTTTGCGTGCGGGGTGGGAGTGCCAAACGATAGTGGCTTGACCGGATTAGGTAGGACCGTGGTACAAATGGCGGAGGAACGGGGGATAATTTTGGATCTTTCGCACCTAGGCCGGAAAAGTTTCTTTGATTTAATTGATCTGGTCCGGCAGCCGGTCTGTGTTTCCCACGCCAATGTGAATCCGGTTTATGCGCACCAGCGTAACTTGACCGCGGATCAGATTCGCTTGGTGGCGGAAACCGGGGGTACGGTGGGGTTGACTTATTACCCCCCTTTTATCGGCCCGGGGCCGGTCCGTAGTGCCGACCTCATTCCCCATCTGGAGGCTTTGATCCGGATCGGAGGTGTGGATTGCCCGGCGTTGGGTAGTGATTTTGACGGGGTTGATTGCACCCCAAGGGATCTGCCTGATGTGACTGGCGTCCCTCATTTTTTGAATGAAATGGCTGCTTTTGGGTTCAGCCCGGAAATTATCGGTAAAGTGGCCGGGGGTAATTTCTACCGTTTTCTCAAGGAAAAATTTACGGCAACACGCTGAAAAAGGTGTTAAAAAGCCCAGAACACCTATCTCCTACCGGTTTTTACTTAGAGGAGTAACGGGCCAACAACAGAAGATGTAGATAGTCATCCACGCTGGCATCAACCAGTGCACGTGAAGTGATCAACATTCAAAGCCAGGTGGGCGACAAAGCCAAAGGCGGACTTAAGTTGGTCATTCGTAGCGGAGCCTCTGGCACCGCGAGAATGACAGACTGGTATTTTCTTAAGGAGTCGCCCACGGCAGCGAGAACGGTTTCACCAAGTGAATTAATTATTTAAATCAAAATACCGCAAAACCAGCAAAGCATCGAAGTAAGGGCCAAAACATTGCAGTAAGCACCAAAGCACGAGTTGTAGTTTATTTGTCGAAGGAGTGGCTGTACATGTCAAAGCAAGCAGATGCCGTTCATATCCGTCCGTTGGAGAAGGATGACCTTGCCCGGTTGGTCCGGTGGAACAGTGATCCGGAAGTGGAACGCTTTGTCGGTCTGGGTTTACCGTGTGATCTCGAGGCTTGTCTTGCCTGGTGGGAAGAGAGCAGAAGTAGCAAAAACAACCAGCTTTTTGCGCTTGAGGATGAAAGGGGCCAGTTGATCGGGGATCTGGAACTCGCCCATATTTGCTGGCGCGGGCGTGAGGCGGAACTCCGGATTCGGATCGGGGAGAAAGAATATTGGAATAAGGGTTATGGAACCTTGGCGCTCGAGCAGATCAAGTGCTATGCCTTTGATGCGCTGGGCCTCGACCGGCTCTACCTCAGGGTTTATACCTTCAACACCCGCGCGATCCATTGCTATCAAAAGCTTGGTTTTAAGAAGAAGGCCATTCTTAAGCGGGCGCAAGACCGGGATTGGAAAGATATTTACTTGATGACGATGGAAAACCCGGCATTAAGAAAGAAAGGTAGACATAAAGTTTTACCTTTTACAGCAGGAAATGGTAAAAGTGTGTAGAAAACAACTGGTGAAGGGAGGGGTGTTTTTGGCGGAGGATCGCATTCGGGTCGTGTTGGCTGATAATAACCGAGAGCTCTGCAAAGTGTTGGCCGAGCATATTGGGATCCAAGACGATATGGAGCTGGTGGGGATCGCCTATGATGGTTTACAGGCGATTGAACTGATTCAAGCCCACAAACCCGATCTTTTGATTCTGGACATTACAATGCCCTATTTGGACGGGATTGGCGTTATGGAACGTTTGGCGGAGATGAACGATGCGCCGCAAGTAATTGTACTGACTGCTTTTGAGCAGGAGTCAATGGTGCAGCGGTTAATCGCGATGGGTGCGGTTTATTATATGGTTAAACCCTTTGATACTTTAACGCTCTTGGAACGGATCCGCCAATTCGGCCGCCACCAGGAGGACTACGCAAAGGAAAGCCGGAATTTTTATAACAACCCGTTACCGACACCGGCGAAGAATTTTTCCCGCCAGCAACTGGAGTTGGAAGTGACCAAGGTCTTTCATGAAATGGGGGTTCCGGCCCATTTCCGGGGTTATGCTTATCTGCGGGATGCCATCATCATGGCCATCCAGGAGGAGGATATTCTCGGTAATATCACCAAAAACCTTTACCCGCGGATTGCGGAGAAATACAACTCCACGGCCAGTGGGGTGGAATCCGCAATTCGGCATACAATTGAGATCGGTTGGGAACGGGGGAATTGCGAGTCGTTTAAGAAGATGTTTGGGACTGATCAGTACCAAACGGAAAAAGCGCGCTTCCCAACAGCCGCCTCTTTCATCGCGAAAGTGGCCGACCGCATTCGACTCCAATTACAGATCTCCAGCTAAGACCATTGATTGCTTTTATACATAGATTATTATTTAAATAAAACGCCCGTAGGAGGTTGTTCACCCCAGTACGGGCTTTTTAAATTAATTCCTTACCCGACGGGTATAATTTAGGAGGAAAAGATTACCGTGAAGCGGAAATAGTCAGCGTCACGATCTTTGGTGAATTGGAATGGGGGGACCACTATTTGCAGATTGTCGGCTTAAACCTGGAAGAATTGGAAGAGTTAGTGCTAAAGCTTGGTGAACCCCGTTACCGGGCACGGCAGTTGTTGGATTGGGTCTATAAAAAGGGGATTGATGATTTTGGGCAAATGAGTAATTTGCCCGCTCTTTTTCGGGAGCGCCTTCAGGAACAGGGTTTGGCCGGAAGTGCCCTGACCCAAGCGGGTGCGGAGGAAGCGACCGATGGAACTAAAAAGTATTTATTTCGTTTACCAGATGACTTCTGCGTGGAAGCGGTATATATTCCGGAGAAAAAAAGAAAGACGGTCTGCTTTTCAACGCAGGTCGGTTGCGCGGTAGGTTGTACCTTTTGTGCCACCGGACAACAGGGTTTTAAGCGTAACTTGACGGCGGGTGAGATCGTCGACCAGGTCAGGAAGATCGGGGTAGACAGAAGAACCCGGATCTCCCATGCCGTAGCCATGGGCCAGGGGGAGCCCTTGGCCAACTACGCGGCGACTTTAAAGGCGCTGCGTCTTTTAAATGCGGATTACGGGCTCCAGATGGCGGCCAGACATCTGACCGTCTCCACTAGTGGGGTCGTACCGGCGATTTATCGCCTGGCCGACGAGAAGCTCCAGATTAATCTGGCACTATCGCTCCATGCGACCAATGATGAGTTGCGTTCGCAACTGATCCCATTGAACCGGACCTATCCACTGGCCCAAGTTATCCAGGCTTGTCGGGATTATGCTGCCAAGACCAAACGCCGGGTCACCCTGGAGTACATTATGCTGGAAGGGGTGAACGACGGGGAAGCCGATCTGGCGCGTTTAGTCGAATTGACGGTTGGGTGGCTTTGCCATGTGAACCTTATTCCGTATAACCCGGTACCAGCGGTCGCTTACCGCCCGTCAGCCCCGCGGACCCGCCAGCGGTTTCTCGGTTATTTACAAGAAAAGGGGGTGGCGGCGAGCATCCGGCAAGAACGCGGGGCGGAGGTTAATGCCGCCTGTGGCCAATTACGACAACACTTAAAACTGTAACTCATTTTTAATAGGAGATGTGTTATAATGAAGTTTAACAATTGGGTTCTACCTTGGGCAAAATCAAAAGAAAAAACAAAGCCCAATTTTGAAACCAAGGAAGAAGACACGAAAGTCTTTGCCCGGACGAAGCGTTTTCGTGCTACCCGGCCATCTCTGGCTCTGGTGGTGGTGGCTGGCCCCGACTGTGGACGGGAGTTTCTGCTTGCACCGATGAACGTGCGGATTGGACGCCAAGCCCAAAGTCACATCCGCTTAAAAGACGTGAAAGTCTCGCGGGAACATGCTGTTTTACAATATCAAACCCAAAAAGACGCTTTTCTGCTTAAGGATTTGGGAAGTACCAACGGTACTTTTTATAATAACTGCCGTATTAGCAGTACCGTTATCTCTCCCGGAGGGGAGATCCGGCTGGGAGAGACCGTCCTGAAAGTGATCGCGCTTGGACAAAAGAAAGTTCCGGAGCCAGCAGGAGTAGAATCCCGCTAAGTGCTGAAGGGAAGTAGCGAGGTGGGTAAATTGAAGGTAGGAATGGCTTCCCATATTGGTCAGGTTAGAGCAGTAAATGAGGATAGTATTGGCTGGAAGGGCACGCTTCTGGTCCTCGCCGACGGTATGGGCGGTCATCAGGCGGGCGAAGTAGCAAGCGCTTTAGTGGTGGAAAAAATGTTGGCGTTGGACACGACTGTACCGGACTTTAAAACGGCGCTCACTTCCACCCTGAACCTGGCGAATCAGGCTTTATTAAATTATGCCAATGAGCACCGGGAATGTAAAGGCATGGGGACGACCGTGGTTGTGGTTCAGGTGGAAGCGGACCAGATTAAAGTGGCCCATATTGGGGATAGTCGGGCTTACCTTTGGCGTGCTGGTCAGTGCATCCAACTGACTTGCGATCATTCTTTAGTGGCGGAACTCGTCCGTAGTGGTGGGATTACGGAGGAAGAAGCCAAAAACCATCCGCAACGGAATGTACTGACCCGGGCCCTGGGGACCGCGGGACCGGTTGAACCAGAATACCGGGAATTCCCGGTGAAGGCCGGTGACCGGCTGCTTTTGTGTTCCGACGGACTAACGGTGATGCTTTCCAATACGGAAATCGGTGAAATCTTGGGTGCGGGCGCTACTCCCCAGGAGGTGGCCGACCGCCTGGTGGCCGTGGCCAATGACCGGGGCGGGATCGATAATATCTCGGCCATCGTTGCTTTTCTTTAAAGGTCGTTGTTTTGGGCAGGAATTTGGCCCGATTGTGGAGAAAAAACTACCTGAAGAAAAAACGAGTTGTCACTCAATTCACCCCGTATTACTTTCACTTCACTTCGTAACATTAATGGAGCTGGTTTGGGCGACTACTTTAGATTTTGCTGATTATTACAGGGGTTTTTCGGCCCATCGAGGTGAATTTATTGATCGGACGTCTACTGGGCAATCGATATAAAATTCTTGAATTGATTGGTGAAGGGGGAATGGCCTTAGTTTATAAGGCCGAATGCACTCTGCTTCAACGGGTGGTTGCCATCAAAATTTTGCGGGAACAATTCTCCGCGGACCGGGAGTTTGTGGACCGATTTCGCCGGGAGGCGCAGGCGGCGGCCAGTCTTTCCCATTCCAATGTGGTTAATATTTTTGATGTGGGTCAGGATGGCGACACCCATTATATCGTCATGGAATATATTGCGGGTCGCAATTTGAAAGAAATAATCCAAGAGGAAGCACCTTTTTCTTTAAACCGCGCTTTAAGAATAACTTTACAGATTAGCGAAGCGTTGCGGCACGCCCATGAACACAATATTGTCCACCGGGACATTAAACCCCATAATATTTTGATGACCGCCGAAGGGGTGGTTAAGGTCACCGACTTCGGAATTGCGCGGGCCGTGACGGCCAGTGGGTTTACCCAGACCGGAGTCGTCATGGGGTCGGTGCAATATTTCTCACCCGAACAGGCAAAAGGGATCCCGGTTGGTCCCCAGTCGGATCTGTATTCTTTGGGTTGTGTTCTTTATGAGATGCTCACCGGAGAAGTACCGTTTACGGGGGAAAGCCCGATTGCGATTGCCCTTAAACACTTGCAGGAAGAACCGCCTCTCCTCGACTGGATTGCGGCAAAGCACCCGAAAAGCGTGGTTGATTTACTAAAGCGTGCCCTGGCGAAAGATTTGGAGCAGCGCTACCCTTCGGCTTTGGTCTTTAGTAAGGATCTACAGGAGATGTTAGGCTTGAAGCCGGACGAAACGAATCTGGAGGATTATCCAACCCAGATTCTGGATTTCACTTTGGAGCACGAAGTAGTGGCGAAGGACGAACCAGCGCCGCAGGGGAAAAAAAGTTTTAAACAGACTATGCAGAGTATCGGGATCGTTTTTATCTCACTGATGGTTGCTTTGGGCCTGGCCGGTATCGGTTATTTATACCTGATTCCACCCCGCGCGGAAGTAACGGTTCCGAATTTTGTCGGTTTTGATTTCAGTGCCGCCGAGCGTATTGCGGATGAGAATGGTTTAAAGTTAAATGTGGTGAAAAGAGAGCCGGATGATGCGGTACAACCGGACGGCGTCCTTTCTCAGGTGCCCAAGGCTGGGATGATTGTCCGGCGCGGCCGTGTGATTGATGTGGTTTTGAGTTCGGGGATCGAGACGGTATTAGTTCCGGATTTAACCGGTAAAACTTTAACCGAAGCCGAAATTTTGCTGGATCAAGCGGGCCTTAAACGGGGCGACGTTTACGCCGAGAGTAATAAGAATGTTCCTAAGGACCGTGTTGTGCGGCAGAAACCCGCGCCCAACACTAAAATCCAGAAAGGCGCGGCCGTTGATATTTACCGGAGTCTGGGGCCGGAATACGTGGAGGTGCCGAATTTTATCGGGTCTTCGCTGGTTAAGGTCCAATCGGAGTTGGCTAGTTTAGGGTTGGTCTTTAATAATTCGGTGGTCTATAAGACGAGTCCCTACCCGAAAGGGAATATCTTGGACCAAAGTCCCTTGCCGGGCGAGGTCGTTCCGTTGAATACAGAGATGAGTTTTACCGTCAGTTCTGGTCCGGCCGGTTTGAATTCGGATCCGGCTGGGGAGGAGCGGATTAATAGTGAGTAGCTATTTGTACTAAGCTAGATACAGGAGGAGTTTGTTTGCCGGTTGGGCGGATCAACAGAATAATCGGTGGCTTTTACTATATAAGCACAGAGGAAGGACGAACAATCACGGCGGTACCCCGGGGCAAATTGCGGCGGGCCGACGGGCTCGTTGTTGGCGATGTGGTTGATTTTGAATTAACCGCTCCCGACCAAGGGGTGATCGAAGGGGTACACCCCCGCCGTAACCTCTTAAAACGCCCTGCGGTTTCCAACATTACTCAGGTAGCGGTGGTTTTTGCGCATAAAAACCCCGATTTCAACTATCTATTGATCGACCGGCTTTTGGTGATGTTAGCGGCATCGAACCTTCCGGCGATCATCCTTTTTAACAAGGCCGACTTGGTTGACGAGAAGACTGCTACAGAAAATGCCGAGCCTTACCGAAGAATAGGATATACCACTCTCTGTACAAGTACCAAAAGTGGGCAGGGCAAAGAGCAATTACTAGCCGCCTTGCAGAGCGAGATTACCACATTGGCTGGTCCATCCGGGGTTGGCAAGTCGGCGCTGATTAATATGGTGGTTCCGGGAGTCAAGCAACAGACCGGAGCCGTCAGCGCGAAAATTGGGCGGGGGCGGCATACCACCCGCGAAGTCCGGCTGCTTGCTCTACCGCAAGGGGATGGTTTTCTTGTCGATACGCCCGGTTTTACCCAGTTGGATCTGGATTTTATTTCCCCTGCGGAGCTGGCCGCTTGTTTTCCCGAGTTTGGTGCAGTAGAACAGGATTGTCGGTTTCAGGGTTGCTGCCATGACCAAGAACCGGATTGTGGAGTGAAAGCAGCAGTCGCGGCGGGCGCGATTTATCCTTGGCGTTATGAAAATTACCTCGCCTTTCTTGCCGAAGTAAGAAACTGGGAAGAACAGAAACGCCAACGCTCCCGACGGACGCGAAGATAAAAGGAGTTGATTATGATCGCCGGTATTGAAGTTGCGCCCTCGATTTTGAATGCCGATTTCGCAGATCTCCGCTCCGAAGTGGCAAAAGTGGCGACGGCGGATTGGCTTCATCTTGATATTATGGATGGGCACTTTGTTCCTAATCTGTCTTTTGGACCGGCGGTGGCTGAAGCCCTTCGTGCTCACACGGCCCTCCCCTTTGAAGCCCATCTCATGGTGGAAAATCCGGAGGTTTATATTTCTCCTTTCAAAGAGGCGGGAGTCGCCCGGATACTTGTCCATCCGGAAGGGACGATCCATCTCCACCGTTTGGTGCAGCAGATCAAGGCGTCCGGTTTGGAAGCCGGGGTGGCTTTGAATCCGGCGACACCGCTTGGTACGATCGATCTGGTCTTACCCGATCTGACCATTGTCCTTTTGATGACGGTAAACCCTGGGTTTGGCGGGCAAAAGTTGATCCCGGGTGTTCTGCCGAAAATCCAACAACTCCGGCAAAGGATAACCAAGGCCGGTTTGGACTGCCGGATCGGCGTGGATGGGGGGATCAACCAGACAACAGCCGCGGAAGTCATCGCGGCGGGCGCTGACTTTATCGTGGCGGGAACCCACATTTTTCGAAACCAAGAAGAACCCGCCCAGGTGATCGCTGCTTTGAAACAATTGGGTACCGCGAAGATTGCGGACTAAGACGAAGGGGGTAAACACATGACTTTCCAACATATTGAATCTTTTGTCCGTGCTGTACATACCGTAATTGCAATGATGCTGGATCCCGACGTTAAAACCGGTAAACCTTTTTTTAATGCGGATCCCCTGACCAAGTATGAACTGGCCGTATTAGTGGGTGTCCTTGGCGATCTGCAAGGTCAAGTTATCTGTGGGATGGATCAAGAGACCGGTAAAAATATTATCGGTCGGATGTTGGGCGTGGAGAATCCGACCATTGATGCCATGGGTAAAAGCGCCCTTTGTGAACTGAAGAACATTATTGTCGGGACCGCCAGTACCAATCTGTCTGAAGTTGGTTACCGCTGTAACATTACTCCCCCTCTGCTTCTAAGTGACGGAAAGGTTCCTGATTTTCTTAAACATATCGATACCGCATTAACGGTTCCGATTGAGATTGGATCCGGCAAGATCGAACTAAACCTCTTTCTAAAGAAAGATGAACTAGCTTCGTAAGGTGTTTTTTTTCGAATAAAACAAATAATAGTTGCGAACCGCAAAAATTCCCACTGAGATATGGGGGGAGCTTTTTTGTATCTCGGTGTTAAGGAGGTAAAGCCTGTGCATGACCAAACCATCCGCTTTGCGCCGAAAGATGAAGAGCGGTTAGAGGTCAGAAAGGTTCTTAAAGAAGTATGTGCTGCTTTAACAGAAAAGGGTTATGACCCGCTTGATCAGATTGTTGGTTATTTGCTTTCCGGAGACCCGGCCTACATCACCAGCCATAAAAACGCCCGCATCCTAATTCGAAAACTGGACCGCGATCAAATCCTTGAAGAACTGGTCCGGTATTATCTGGAAAGCGAGGGGGTTTAAATGTCTTTTTTTCGGATTGAAGGCGGTCGACGTTTAAACGGTAAGATTCGGATCAGTGGTTCCAAAAACAGTAGTCTCGCCTTAATGGTAGGCGCGGCATTAGGTGATGAAGATGTACTTCTCACTAATTTCCCCCAGGATTTAGATGCGGTTGTCCTCGCGGACATCCTTCGGGAAGTAGGAGTGAAAGTGGTGGAACAAGCCCCCGGTAAGGTGTTGATTAACGGTTCTGGGCTCCGGCGGAAACCGATCCCCTACGAACTAGCGCGGAAGATAAGGGGGTCTTTTTATGTGGCCGGGCTGATGTTGGCCCGTTTGAAGGAAGCCGAGATCCCATTACCGGGAGGATGTTTTCTTGGACCGCGTCCGGTTGATTTTCATATCAAAGGTTTTCAGGCGTTGGGCGCTGAGGTCAGTATTGAACACGGACTGATGAAAGCCAAAATGGGTAAGCCGGTCGAGAACGGTTTCTTTATCAACCGGAGTAGTGTGGGGACAACGGTCAACCTGATGTATTTAGCTAGTCTAACCCCGGGGACTTTTGTCCTGGAGAATGCGGCCAAAGAACCGGAGATTGTGGATCTGGCGGTTCTCCTTAATGCGATGGGGGCGCGGATCCGGGGGGCCGGGACCGAGGTAATCCGGATCCAAGGCGTCGAGCGGCTGAAAGGGGCGGAACACCCGATTATTCCCGACCGTATCGAGGCCGGTACCTATATGATGGCGGTGGCGGCGACCCAGGGTGAAGCTATTTTGGAGAATGTGATGCCCGAACACCTGCGGACGCCGATTATGAAGTTACGGGAGACTGGAGTTCAGGTGGAAGAGGGAGAGACCACCATTCGGGTGGCGGCACCGGAACCTATAGTCAGCACTGATCTGGAGACCGCTCCCTATCCGGGTTTTCCCACCGATCTGCAGCAGCCCTTTGGTGTTTTGATGTCTATTGCCCGAGGCACCAGTATTATCCGGGAGACGATCTTTGATAACCGTTTTCGCTATTTGGACGAAATTACACGGATGGGAGCCGATGTCCGCGTTGACCGGGACCGGGCGATCATTAAAGGGGTGCCGGTTTTAAGTGGTGCGCCAGTCGAAACCACCGATCTACGGGCCGGAGCGGCCTTGGTGATAGCCGGTTTGGTTGCGGAGGGAGTGACCATGGTTTCGGGTGCCGAAAACATTGACCGGGGTTACGAAAAAATGGTGGAAAAGTTGCGGGGGGTAGGTGCGAAAATTGAACGCCTCCGTAGCGTTGAGGAATGTAAAGAGGTAATTTAGAAAAATTAAAAATCAACCGTCGACCGCGACGGTTGATTTTTTTTGGCCAAGCCATGGGGACGAGGATAGTCATAATTGGCCGAAACCAAACATAAAAATGGGGGGCGGGGTGAAAAAGATGCTCAAGGCGAACCTGGTCCTTTTTTTATTTTTATTCATCGGTCTCTTTTTCGGTAATAGTCTGGTTGCGGCCAGCGCTGGTACCTTGTTGGTTCTGAAGCTCCTAAATAGCCCAATGATGCTCACCGTTTTGGAGCGACATAGCCTCCAATGGGGGTTGCTTTTTCTGTTAATCGCGGTCATGGTTCCCTTGAGTAAAGAGCAAAGCAGCGGAAAAATGCTGTTCCAAGTGCTATTAACCCCCGCCGGTTTGGCCGCGGTGGTCGGTGGGATCGCTGCCGCCTATCTTTCCGGTCAAGGGCTGGGTTTACTTCACTTTAAACCGGAGATCTTGCTTGGACTGGTGCTTGGGACCGTCTTGGGGGTCTCCTTTTTTAAGGGGATGCCAGTAGGCCCTTTGGCAGCGGCGGGGCTGGCGGCTGTGCTTCTTAAATTGATGGGTTTAGCCCAGAAATGAGGTGTCCGGGGATGGAAAGCCGTAATCTAGTCGGGATGTCTGTCCTTAGGATCATCTCCGGTTTTTTGGAGATCGGTACCGCCTTGCTTTTCTTGTATTTTAAAAGGGTCGAAATCGCGCTTCGACTCAATGCGGTCCTTGGTTTGGTGGGGCCGATCATCTTTTTACTCGTCAGTGGCTTGGGTTTGATTACGGTTGCGACGAAAGTCTCCCCGTTCAAAGTGGCGCTTGTGGCCTTAGGGGTGATCTTGATCGTACTGGGAAGTAAAAATTAACTTTCTGGTATCGAGGGATGTTGATCAAAGGAGGAGTAGCATTGATGACCGGGATGGGAAGTTCAGGACGAAAAGGCCTTTTCTATTTCACGGCATTTTGCTTCGCGCTCATCACTTTGTCGCTGGCGATTTATCCCAAAGCAGGGTTGGCCGCGGCCCAGGATGGTCTAGCGATCTTTGCGGAGGTTGTTCTCCCGTCCCTTTTGCCCTTTTTCATTCTCTCCGAAATCTTACTTGGCCTGGGGGTTGTCCATTTTATTGGAGTCTTCTTGGAACCACTGATGCGACCAGTCTTTAATGTTCCCGGAATCGGTGCCTTTGCCCTGTCCATGGGCTTAGCGGCGGGTTACCCGATGGATGCGGTGATCACGGCTAAATTCCGTAGATTAAACTTGTGTACGCAAATCGAAGGCGAGCGGTTACTGGCCTTCACCAATACGGCAGATCCGCTTTTTATGTTCGGTGCCGTTGCGGTTGGGATGTTTGGCTATCCAGAGCTTGGGGTCATCATTGCCATCACCCATTATCTGGCTGCTTTTACAGTCGGCTTTCTCTTTCGTTTTTACGGTAGAAATGAGGACCAGCCAGTGGGGGTAGAAGAACGGACCAAAGGTAATCTATTGGCGCGGGCGTTAGGTGAAATGCGCAAAGCCCATCAAGAGGATGCACGGCCCTTAGGGCAACTTTTGGCTGATGCGGTAAAAGACTCCGTTACGACCTTGCTAATGATTGGCGGCTTTATCGTTCTTTTTGCCGTTTTATACCAGGTGATGGCGGAAATGGGGGTGCTCCGGTATATTCTTCCGGTGGTGGAAGGCGGATTGAAAATCGTGGGTTTAAATCCAGATTTAGGCTCAGCGCTGGTTAAAGGCTTCTTTGAGATCGATATCGGGACGATGGCGGCGGCCAAGACGTCCGGAGCCTTAGCGGACCGGCTGATTGTCTCCGCGGCGGTCATCGCCTGGAGCGGGCTGTCGGTTTTGGGGCAAGTGATCAGCGTGATCCACGGGACGGACCTGCGGATTAAACCGTTTATCGTTGCCCGGGTGGTCCATGCTTTGGTCGCCGGTTTCTACACCTATCTGTTGCTTGGTATGGTTAACATACCGGAAAGGCTTGTGCCCGCGGCCCAGACGTTTACTGGCGGGCTGGTAAACCGTTGGACGCTTTCGGGCAAGCAACTGTTGATCATTATCGGACTGCTGATCGTCGCGGGACTCTTCATGCGGTTTTTATCCGGGTATCGTTTGGTCTACCGTGACGATCAGCAGGAACCGCATGGAGGAGAAGCCGGTGAAAGTGTGTCCAAAAAGGTTCGGAAGTAGTTGATCATAGAGCGTGATCGGTCTTTACCGGATTGTTGGTTTCCATGTTTATTATCACCAAAACCTCCAAAGGAAGACTAGTT
>Ga0209537_1003934_pt1 | contig 13112 bp, 12 predicted proteins | sample BioPla4DNA1_FD_187698 | JGI IMG/M metagenome (GOLD analysis project Ga0209537, IMG submission 187698) | Biogas fermentation microbial communities from Germany - Plant 4 DNA1 (SPAdes) (version 2) | ecosystem: Engineered > Bioreactor > Anaerobic > Digestate | place: Bielefeld, North...
TTAAATGCTTGTTCTTATACATATGTACCTCCAAAAGAGGCACCACCATAAATATCTTACCCTTTTGAAAAACTAATTTCCACTTTTGAATTTGAAAAAGTAAATTCCACATTAGGTATCTATGGGGGTAGAATTTACTTTTTCAAATAAGGATTTTTACTAAATTACATTATTATTTAAAACTTAGTATTGATTAATAATTAAAATTTGATATATAATACGATTATTAAGAGTATTCTCCGAAGTGCAATTTGAACCACTTGAAATTTTCGCCTGATTTAGTGATTTTTTTCTGGCAGCCGTAATAGATTATACTAAAGAAAAACATATTAATGTCAGATTAATAAGGAGGTTCTTTTGTGACAATCAAGGAGAAAGTTGTATCGAATGATTTGCATTCGGAATCCAGTATCGAAAAAACAGAGTGTATTCAGAATAATCTGCAGAAAAAACCATTGTATGAAAATTCAGAAATTTTTGATTCTCTGAATACCGATAAAAATGACTGGATTTTTGCTCTTTCTCACGAACTAAGGACACCTTTGAATGTTATTCTTTCTACAATTCAGGTTGCACAACAGAATATTCAGAACACACAGGACGGAGAATACAGCAGAGTAAAAACAAGGTATCTGGATATTATGAAGCAGAACTGTTACCGCCTTCTCAAAATGGTTAACAATCTGATTGAAATTAACAAAATAGATTCGGTTTTTTTTAACATAGATCTGAAAAACCAGGATATAGTGCAGATTGTCAGGGAGATGACTCTCTCGGTTACCGAGTATGCCAGGATTAAAAACATTGAACTGACCTTTGAAAGCAACAGGACCTCGCATATTGCAGCAGTTGATATTTTCCAGCTCGAACGTATAATGCTGAACCTGTTGTCAAATGCCATAAAATTTACTCCAACGAACGGAAGCATCAAGGTAATACTTACCGTGGAAGAAGATGAAATATATATTTCCGTGTCGGATACCGGCCCGGGCATACCCGAGGAATACGGCAACATGATATTTGAAAGATACTGTCAAACAGGAGGAAAGAGCCTGCTCGAGAAAAAGGGAAGCGGCATGGGGCTGTACCTGGTTAAAAAACTACTGGACAAGATGAACGGCAGAATATGGTTCTGCAACAACGAGGACAAGGGTACCACCCTTACATTTTCGCTGCCGAACCTGATAATTCCGAAGGAAGATACCGCGGTGGAAAGTCCTTCGGTGGAACACATAAAAAGCAGGACGGAATATCTTGAAATAGAGTTTTCGGATATTTATGTTATTTAAAATTGCATCTTGACAATTTTAGCTGCTTCATGTATAGTTTAATTGACAATAAAGTAGAAGTATCCACTTCTCACCCTGTATCCGGTTGATCTCAGGGTTTAAATCGTAGCAGTGTTTATGCTGTGGTTTAAGCAGGTGAAGTGGTGTGCCTGCTTTTTTGTTTGAAAACAATTAATTAGTATTACTGCCCGATTCAATTTAAACTAAATGGGCTCAAAAATTTTGGAGGTGTTATTTATAAAGAAAGATCAGATTCAGGTGAACAATCAGATCAGGGATAAGGAAGTAAGGCTGATCGACTATGACGGTACGATGATTGGAATTGTATCGGCCAAGGAAGCTCAGTTAAGAGCCAACGAAAGGGATATGGACCTGGTTAAAATTTCACCGAATGCGAATCCCCCTGTCTGTAAAATCATGGATTACGGTAAATATTTGTATGAGTTATCCAAAAAGGAAAAGGAAGCAAAGAAAAAGCAAACCAATATTTCCGTAAAGGAAATAAGACTTTCAGCAAAAATAGAGGAACACGACTTTGCGTTTAAACTCAGGAATGCTATGAAGTTCCTCCAGGATGGAGACAAGGTAAAGGTATCCATCAGGTTCAGAGGCAGGGAAATGCAATTCACCTCCATGGCTTATGAAGTAATCGACAGGTTTGCCGACAAGATCAAGGAATACGGAAAAATGGAAAAGAAACCTTCATTGGACGGCAGAAGCATGTCGGTTATGTTTGTGCCCATCAAGGAAAAACAATAAGTCAACAGCGGTTTTTTCGCGGTAGAGTTGCAGAAGCTGATTATCCACTGCAAGCAAAAGAATTGAAACAGAGGAGGTTTTATCATGCCAAAATTAAAAACCCACAGTTCATCAAAGAAAAGGTTCAAAATAACAGGAACCGGTAAGGTAAAAAGAAATAAAGCATATAAAAGTCATATTCTTACCAAGAAATCTGCAAAGCGGAAGAGAAATCTTCGTAAATCTACTATTGCTTCAACTGCAAATGAATCAATAATAAAGGTTATGCTTCCTTACAAATGATTGGAAAGAGGTGTGAGATATGGCAAGAGTTAAAGGCGGAGTAAGAACAAGAGCCAGGCACAAAAAAGTTTTGAAACTTGCAAAAGGTTACTTTGGTGCTAAAAGTAAATTATATAGAATTGCGAATCAGGCAGTAATGAAGTCACTGGTATATGCATACCGCGACAGAAGGCAAAAGAAGAGAGATTTCAGAAAACTGTGGATAACAAGAATCAATGCTGCTGCACGCAAGAACGGTATGTCTTACAGCAGATTTATGAATGGTCTCAAAAAGTCGGGCATCGAACTGAACAGGAAAGTTCTGGCCGACATGGCGGTGAATGATGCCGCAGGCTTTGCAAAACTTGTTGAACGCGTTAAAGGATAATTTGTTAAAAAGCGGCTTTCTGCCGCTTTTTTCATATCGGCTGACTTTTTCATTTATATTACAAAGTAAACAAAATAGTACCAATTAGTACCGTAAAGATATATAATCTCAGTAAGGACACAATAATTTTATGTTGTATTTTTGTGCAGGTGCTCATTGATTAATGCCTGAAACAATAACACCGGCTTTGCGTTGAGATAAAAAACCGTGTGTTATACGATAAAAGCAGAACAAGGATCAGGTGGGAGCTTTAGTGGCAGATGTAAGCAACATTCGCGAGTTTTTCATATTAATAGGGAATTACCTGGGGCTTAACGGGATCCTGGATTTTGTCCTGATGCTTGTTGACATAGGCATTATATCCTTTATTGTCTACAAGGTTATCCAGTTGGTCCGTGAAACCCGTGCAATGCAGCTCGTAAAGGGTATACTGTTTATTGTCATCGGACTGAAGGCGGCCCAGTTGATAGGTTTGAAAACAGTGGCATTTATCCTTGAAGGGGCGATCTCACTTCTGGGATTTTCACTGATTGTTTTATTCCAGCCTGAGCTCAGGCGCGGGCTTGAAAAAATAGGTAACAGCGGTTTTCAGAATTTGCTTCTTATTGATTATGACGAAGACCAGCTGAGGACCACCGCCTCGATTGAAGCCATAGTTAAATGCTGCGCCCATTTGTCGGAAGAGTATATAGGTGCCCTGATAGTAATTGAAAGAAACACCAAAATAGGTGATGTTATAAACACGGGAACTCAAATGGATTCGAACATATCCTATGAACTCCTGGTAAACATTTTTACGCCGAATACGCCATTGCATGATGGTGCAGTAATAATCAGAAACAATAAAATCAAGGCTGCGGCCTGCTATCTTCCCTTAACTGAAAATTCTACAATCAGCAGGGAACTTGGAACTCGGCACAGGGCTGCACTTGGAATTACCGAAGTTTCGGATGCAATATCAATCGTTGTTTCAGAAGAATCAGGGAAAATATCCTATGCCCATAATGGAGGTCTTACAAGAAACCTGACGCCCGATACTCTGAGAAAGGCATTGTACCGTTTTCTGCTTGACAAGGGTTCAAGTAAAAAACGTTTTTGGTTTAGAAAGGTGAAAACCGATGAATAAAAAGTTCAGTATAAATAAAATCCTGGAAAAAGATTCTGTTTTAAAAATCTTATCAGTATTGATTGGAATTCTTATCTGGTTTATCGTGCTGGATCATCAGAACCCCCTCAGTGAGCGTACCCTTTCCATTCCGTTAAGATCAAACGCGCAGGTTCTTGATGCCAGCAATATAAGGCTGGTTTCATTGAATATTCCCAACAATGTTGATGTTATCATAAAAGGAAGAAAACAACGGCTTGACAAGGTTACAGCAAACGATTTTGAAGCATTTCTTGATTTCAGTGAAATTAACAGTACCGATACTACCGAGCTGAGAATAAGCCTTCCAAGATATACGGGGGACCAGGATATAATTGTTGCTGACGTTAATCCCAAAATAGTAAGGATAAAGCTGGAAAGAATTACCCGTAAAGAGTTTCCCGTTATCGTCAACCTGGTGGGTAAACTTCCTGATGGTTATGAGGTTGTAAATATCAAAACAAATCCAAATACCGTTATCCTGCAGGACCTGGAAAGTATAATGAACAGCGTGGAACGCGTTATTGTGTCAGTGGAAGTAGAGCAGATACTGAAGGATGACTCCGTGATAAATAAACGGATTGAAGTTTACAACAGCAGCGGCGGGATTATATCGTCACTTGACGGGAGTGTACAGGTTTCTGTCGGGTATAATATAGCAAAAACAGTGCCGATTTCAACCACCCTTACCGGGGAACCAAGAAGCGATTACTATGTTCAGGATTATACAATTTCACAGAACACTGTGAAGATTATGGGCAGGTATGAGGTGCTCAAGGATATCGAATCAATTGAAGCCGAACTGCTGAATGTTGAAAATACAAATGAATCATTCCAGAAGGATTTGAAACTTATTCTTCCTGAAAATGTACAGCTGTATGGCAGCCCGGATTTTGTAACGGCAAGTGTAAATATAAAAAGATATTCGCACAGGATAATAACCATTCCGAAATCGTCCATTACAATTTTCGGCGGAGATATTACAGGGCAGACAAACTACAGAATTCTTGAGGAGACAATCACATTCAGCGTCAAGGGCCCTGCGGAAATATTGAACACTTTGGATGTAAAATCGGTTAAAGGTTTTGTTGACGTTTCTAACGTAACCGAAGGCGTACAGCCGGTTGCGGTTCGCGTATCCCTTCCGTCCGGGATTTACATGGAAGGCGAGGTTTTTGTGAATGTTGAGACCGAAAAGATTGAACCTTCTCCGACCCCGGAACCCACACCGGGTCCCGACGGTGAAGCTGATGCAACTCCCACGCCTCCTCCGGATTCTGACGAAAACATTAAAGAAAACCAATCAGGTACATAACTTTAATGCTTTCAAACAATAATATACTTGTGCACCCGATTTCATTTGTGCTAAAATAGTTACCGATGTCGATTTCTGGAGGTGCATATGGATACAAAGGATATTTTGAGTTTTTTGCCTGGCCTGTTGGGTGGTGTGGCCATATTTTTATTTGGCATGAACATGCTCAGCGAGGGTCTTCAGAAGGTTGCAGGCGAAAAACTTAGAAATATAATCAGTATTCTTACGAACAATCCGATAATCGGAATCCTGGTTGGTACAATTGTAACCGCCATTATACAAAGCAGCAGCGCAACAACGGTAATGGTTATCGGATTTGTCAGTGCAGGATTAATGACGCTGAAACAATCCATAGGAGTAATTATCGGCGCCAATATAGGGACAACGGTAACTGCATGGCTGGTCTCCATTGATATTGGTGAGTTGGCACTTCCGCTTGCCGGTATAGGTTTTATCATTTTCTTTTTCGTGAAATCAAAAAAGCTGAAAAATATCGGTCAGATAGTTTTCTCTTTCGGTCTTCTTTTTGTAGGTTTAAACATCATGAGCGATATGATGGCACCTCTTGCAAAATCCCAGGCAGTGGCTGACATTATGCTTAAGGTCAGTAACAACAGGTTTCTTGGGTTGTTTATTGGTACGGTGTTCACAGCCATTATTCAAAGCAGCAGCGCTGCGATAGCCATTCTGCAGAAGCTGGCAATACAGACAACTGTTTCCGGTGAACCATTGATAACACTCGGCGCGGCTCTTCCGATTCTTTTCGGCAGCAATATAGGAACAACCGCAACAGCTTTGCTTGCGTCGATAGGTGCCAGTACCAATGCAAAAAGAACGGCATTCACACATACAATATTCAATGTTGTTGGGAGTCTCATCTTTATCTGGGTTTTACGGCCTTATGAATATATAGTTACATCAATCATGGGCGGGGCCATCCTGCCTCATCAGATGGATACGGCAATAGCCTATTCTCACAGTATTTTTAATATATTAAACGCAATCCTGTTTGCTCCCTTTATAGGCCTGCTTGCGAAACTGGTTATGAACATGTATAAGGGAAAAGGTGAAGAAAACGAAAAGGCACTCGTATATATCAGCGACAAGGTTTCATCCCCCGCAGTTGCGTTGAATCTTGCAATGCAGGAAATGCTGAGGATGGGCAGAATAGTTCAGAAAATGATCACAAAAACAAAGATTGTAATACTTGAGCAGGATGAATCTGTCATACATGAGATTGATGAAATGGAAGATACTGTTGATATGTTGCAGTACGAAATACTGAATTACCTGTCAAAAATCATTTCCCGGAATGTTTTGAGTGAAGTCGAGTCCGTAAGATTAACCGGTTATATGCGAATGGTGCACGACCTTGAAAGAATAGGTGATCACTGCGACAGTTCTGCAATGCTCGGTCAAAGCAATATTGACAATAAGGTGCAGTATTCTGAAAATGCCCTGGCGGAACTGAAAGAAGTTTTTGAGAAGATTGAGCTTGTTATGAGCCAGACTCTTGTCGCCCTGGAGAATAAGGACCTGGAGCTGGCAAAATATGTGTTGTCTGAAGAGAATAAGATGGATGACATTGAAAAAACTCTCAGGGAAAGACACCTGGAACGTCTGAAAAGCGGGGAATGCAACCCGAATACAGCTATAACCTTTGTTGAACTGATTCACACGATGGAACGCATGTCCGACAATTGCAAAAATATTGCAGAATCGGTGATTGACGATTTAAACCACAGGCTTATCGGTCATTATGACAGTACCGGAAAAGCCCTTAACTATAAAATACTAAAGTACTGATTAATTTTATAAATAAAGACAAATTTTACCATAATAATTTTCACATTGTGGGGTAGGGGAAAATGACAATAGAACTATCTGATTTTCTGTATCAATTCATTCGTAATCCGGCACTTGCAATAACAGTGATGTTAACATTAGGGGTTATATTTGTTAACGGGTGGACCGATGCGCCTAATGCAATAGCAACATCTATTTCAACCAGATCCATGAGCTCGAAGGCAGCTATAATAATGGCCGCAGTGTTCAATTTCCTCGGTGTCCTGGTTATGACACTGCTCAACGCTACTGTAGCCCAAACCATATACAACATGGTAGACTTTGGAGGGAATTCGCACAGTGCCCTGGTTTCTCTTTGTGCCGCGCTTTTCGCAATTGTTTTGTGGGCAACTGCAGCATGGTGGTTTGGTATTCCTACAAGCGAAAGCCATGCTTTGATTGCAGGCATAACAGGTGCGGCAATCGCTGTTCAGGGAGGCTTTGAAGGAATTAATCCCGGTGAATGGATAAAGGTTGTTTATGGCTTGTTTCTTTCAGTTTTCATGGGCTTTATATTGGGCTGGTTTATTGTAAAACTGATCGAACTTATTTTCCGCGGGTTTAACAGGAGAAAAACCACGGTATTTTTTCAGTATGCACAAGTTTTTGGCAGTGCGGGAATGGCCTTCATGCATGGCGCCCAGGACGGCCAGAAATTCATGGGTGTTTTCCTTCTGGGAGTATTCCTTGCGCAGGGCAGCACCGATGTTTCGCAATTCAGCATTCCGTTCTGGCTGATTGTATTATGTTCACTTGTAATGGCACTTGGTACTTCAGTTGGCGGATATCGTATTATTAAAGCCGTTGGCATGGATATGGTCAAACTTGAAAAATACCAGGGGTTTTCGGCCGATTTGGCTGCTGCGATCAGCCTGTTAATCGCTTCTGTATTCGGAATGCCTGTAAGTACGACTCACACCAAAACAACTTCGATAATGGGTGTCGGGGCGGCGAAAAGGCTGTCCAACGTCAACTGGGGTGTAGTTAAGGAAATGGCAAGTGCATGGATACTTACTTTCCCGGGCTGCGGATTAATAGGATATTTCATGGCTAAGCTGTTTATGATGATATTTTAATTAATAACCTGCATTTGGATTTTACCTGTAAACGTGTTTATAAATCACTTTATCAGAATAATGAAGGACGAGGGATGTATTATGGCAAGAAGGAGAAATGAAGACTATTTTGACACCTTTGTAAAACTTGTTGATTATTCCTGCCAGGCAGCAAATCTGCTGAATGATATAATGAATAACTACAATGCAGATTTGCTTCAGGAAAAAATGAAAGAGATGCATGAAGTTGAACATGGCGGCGATACCGAAAGACATGCCATGATCAGGAAACTCTCAAGGGAGTTCATTACCCCGATAGAACGGGAGGATATTATGTCGCTGGCCGATGCAATTGATGATGTTACCGACACTATTGAGGATGTTCTGCTTCGCTTGTATATGTTTAACATTAGAAGCATCAAGGACTATGCGAAAAAAATGACTGAGATTATTGTTAAGTGCTGCAGCGGATTGAAACAGGCACTTGATGAGTTCCGGAATTTCCAGAAATCAAAGATGCTGCATGATTTGATTATAGAAGTCAATCTCCTTGAAGAAAAAAACGACAAGCTCTATGCAGAGGCTGTTCGTGATTTGTATGTCAACAGTAAAAATGTTGTTGAGATAATGGCATGGCATCAGGCTTATGATTACCTGGAAAACTGCTGTGATGCCTGTGAAGAAGTGGCAAATGTAATTGAGTATATAGTACTGAAGAATTCATGATTCGTCACAGGAACGGTTGTATTGCTGAGCAGTATCTTTTTACTTATTATTTTTTAAATTGGAACTGAGATACTCATATTACATTGGTATTCTTATAAAAACAGCGCTTTTTCAATTGTTCCGGGCGTAATAAAATCACATTCCGATAAAAGATTCCCTGTATTGCATGATATCTGCAAATATCTGATCTGCTATGGTAAAGAAAGATATAGTGCGAATGCTCGGAAACAGTCGCTTCGTTTGCAAGAGCTGTGCGGTTCAGCTCGGGCAAGCCGAAACTCGCAAAAATGCTTTAGAAAAAATATAGCAGGTAGCATTTTTGCTCAAACAGTCGGCTTGCTTATCCTCGCTCTGACCGCACATCTCTAAGCTACACTCCGCTGAAGGTTTCCTCGCATTTACACGATATCACCAAACAGTTGACCTGTGTAGAAAAGCTACCGTGCAAATGCACGGAAGCAGCCGCTGCATTAGCAAGAGCTATGCGGTTCAGCTCGGGCAAGCCGAAACTCGCAAAAATGCTATGAATAAATTCAGTATGAAGCATTTTTGCTCAAACAGTCGGCTTGCTTGTCCTCGCTCTAACCGCACATCTCTACGCTGCACTCCGCTAAAAGTTTCCTTACATTGCACAAATATCTGTAAGCGCATTTGACAATTCAGCTTAGGTAAGCCAAAACTCGCAAAAATGCTATGAATAAATTCAGTATGAAGCATTTTTGCTCAAACAGTCGGCTTGCTTGTCCTCGCTCTGACCGCACATCTCTACGCTGCACTCCGCTAAAAACTTCTTCGCATTGCACGATATCTCTAAGCACTTGAGGTAAAGATATCGTGCGAATGCTCGGAAACAGTCGCTGCATTTCCGGGAATTGTGCAGCATAAACTGGAAGAGTTGCATTTTTCAGAACTTATTGATAGTATAAACAGCATTGGAGTATAATTAAAAAGGAAATTACCGTAAAGGACTGAGAATTTCATACACTAAAAATGTCAGGAGGAATAAACTTGGGCAGATTATTTGGAACAGATGGAGTCAGAGGAATTGCCAACAGGGAATTAACGTGCGAGCTTGCATTTCAGCTGGGGAAGGCAGGAGCTTATGTTTTGGCGGAAGAATCGAAGACCACTCCTAAGATAGTCATAGGCAGGGATACAAGAAAATCGGGAGATATGCTTGAGAAGGCTCTTATAGCCGGTATTTGTTCTGCAGGAGCTGAAGCCATATGCCTTGGAGTGATTTCAACACCGGCAGTTGCATATTTAACCCGTTTTTATAATGCAGATGCAGGTATTGTAATATCAGCATCCCACAATCCTGCTGAGTTTAACGGGATCAAGTTTTTTAACAGGCATGGCTATAAACTGTCCGACAGCCTTGAGGAGAGAATAGAAGCCATAATCCTTGACAATGCTGAAGAACTGCCAAGCCCTGCCGGATGTGACGTGGGCAGTGTGACTGAAATAAAAGAGGCAAAAGAAGATTACATATCTTTTTTAAAGAGTACGGTTGACACATCCTTCGAAGGACTGAGAATAGCGATAGATTGTGCAAACGGGGCAGCATACGAAACAGCACCGAAAGTTTTTGCCGAACTGGGAGCAGATATCGTTGTAATAAACAATAACCCTGATGGTCTGAACATTAACGATAAATGCGGTTCAACACATATGGAAATGCTTAGAACCGTTGTGGTTGAAAACAAATGTGACCTGGGTTTTGCCTTCGACGGCGACGCAGACAGGGTTCTGGCTGTTGACTCCGAGGGAAACTATATTGACGGAGACAAAATCATGGGAATTATCGGTCTTGAGCTGAAAAAACAGAGCAAGCTCCCGAACAACACAATTGTTGTTACTGTAATGAGCAACCTGGGTCTTGATATTATGGCAAAAGAGAACGGGATTTGCCTCGAAAAAACAAAGGTTGGAGACAGGTATGTGCTGGAGAGGATGCTGGAGAATGGTTATGTACTCGGCGGAGAACAGTCAGGTCATATTGTCATGCTTAATTACAGTACCACCGGTGACGGGCAGCTTACAGCACTTCAACTGGCGCAGATTATGAAGAATACCGGTAAGTCCCTGAAAGAACTGGCTTCTGTAATGAAAGAATACCCTCAGGTTCTCAGGAATGCGAAAGTAAAAAACGAGAGCAAATACAGCTATATGGATGACCCTGAAATTGCAGCAAAATGCAGGGAACTTGAAAATGATTTCCATGGTGAAGGACGTGTACTTATTCGTCCATCCGGAACAGAACCCCTTGTACGGGTTATGATTGAAGGCAGTGAATTGGAGCATATTACCAGGAAAGCCGAAGAACTGGCTGAGCTTATTGAAAGAAAACTTGGCTGACATAAGCGGGACCGGTAATTACTCCGGTCCCTTTCTGTTTGCATGTGCTTAAAAATGCTTGTCCTGCCGGTTACAGGCATAAAAACAGCTGATTACCGGTTTCGTAAAGGGCCGGGTGATCCGGCTTATCCTGCATGTATACCTGGAAACCGGTATCATTACAGTATTTATTCTCTTTATAAAAGAAACTGTCAGAACCAGATTTCTTATTTAAAACCATGAACATATTCAATATTGGTCTTGCTGTCTCCGTTACCTCCTGTAACCGGAGGTTTTTATGTTATGAAAATATTGACGCAGGCGCTATAGTAGTATATTATTTATTTAGTTAATATAAATATAAAATAATTCAGTTGAATGTAAAAAACAAGGCTGCTTGTATAATCAACAGACCAGGAGGGACAATTCTTGACAATACCGGGTATTAACGTCACGTCTTACAATCAGCCGCTGATAGAGCAGAGAGCGGATCCATACATATAAACATACCGACGGGTATTATTACTTTACTGCTTCCGTGCCGGAATATGACAGAATTATTTTAAGAAAATCCAAAACAATCAGGGGAATAAGAAATGCTGAAGAGCATGTAATCTGGAGAAAGCACGGCAACGGGGAAATGAGCAGGAATATATGGGCTCCTGAAATACATTACATTGATGATGCCTGGTATATTTATTTTGCTGCCGGACAACAGGAAAACCAGTGGCATATCAGGCCATATGTACTTGAGTGCAGGGATTCCGACCCGATAAACGGCGAATGGAAAGAACTTGGCAGAATGCAAAGTGCTGATGAGGATGAATTTTCATTCCGCGCTTTCTCCCTTGATGGTACGGTTTTCAGCCATAAGGGAAGAAATTATTTTATATGGGCTGAAAAAGTCGGAGTTGGAAAGCAGATTTCAAATCTGTATATAGCGGAAATGGAAAAGCCCTGGAAGCTGAAAACAGTACAGGTTATGCTTTCCACTCCCGATTATGACTGGGAGAGAAGAGGCTTTTGGTAAACGAGGGTCCAAGTATACTGAAAAGCGGTGAATACATTTTTCTTGTTTATTCTGCAAGCGATACGGGAGCAAATTATTGCATGGGAATGTTATATGCCCATAGTGACTCGGATTTGCTTGATCCCCGTTCCTGGTCAAAGTCAAGACATCCGGTTCTGGCTACGGACAGGGAAAAGGGTATATACGGACCGGGTCATAACAGCTTTACAAAATCGGAAGACGGAACAAAAGACATAATGCTGTTTCATGCGAGGCAATATGAAAATATAGCCGGGGATCCGTTGTTTGACCCGAACCGCCATACATTAATGATGGAGGTTCAATGGAGTGATGACGGTATGCCTGTTTTCGCTTATCAGGAACAGGGCTGTGAATAGATTACAGGCTGGGAGTTAAGTATTTTCATAAAGTCATGCTGAACCGGAACATAAAGCAGGGGACTTAAACCCTGCTTTTTTTATACTGCTTATGCATGGTTTTTTCCCGGCTGCAGGCAATCCGCCTGATTTGCATGTCTGATCACTTAATATTGTGTCAAAAATTTCATACTGGTTTGCCTGAGAATACACAGAAATCAGGATTCACATAAAATTTCCGAGATAAAAGCACATTTTTTGGATTTGCCAATATTATATATTAGGACAAGTACATGCATTTTAAGGCTTTGTTAACTTAGTATGAAAGAAATGAGACCTGAAAGGCCTCTGGTAGGTTTAAAAAAGGGAAAAACCTACAAATGGAAACGCCTAAGTGTAAGATAACACAAAAAAAAGATACGTGCAAGCCTTTGAAAAAAATCAGGTCAGCACAAATAGTCCTGATGTAGTACAGGACGAAATGAACATTGAAATCTGAATATTACTCAAGCTACCAAAAGCCAGAAGCACCGTTCTTTTTCCGAGTAGTTCACACCGGCGACTTGAGCAGGCGTTAAACCGTTGAGGCTGGAATGTGGGCGTATAA
>Ga0209537_1003935_pt1 | contig 13112 bp, 14 predicted proteins | sample BioPla4DNA1_FD_187698 | JGI IMG/M metagenome (GOLD analysis project Ga0209537, IMG submission 187698) | Biogas fermentation microbial communities from Germany - Plant 4 DNA1 (SPAdes) (version 2) | ecosystem: Engineered > Bioreactor > Anaerobic > Digestate | place: Bielefeld, North...
CTGCCTGAAATAGAGGTAACATTTATAATAATTCCTTCCTCCAACCCTACCGTCTCATTAAATTCATCAATCATGCTATCCATTGTTTCCTTTAATTGCCCGCCGTAATTATGCCACAGGCTGATGCTGGCAATTTTGTTTGCCCTGCCTAGTGTTCCGCAACCCGTTAGGGCGGCTGTTAAAAACAACAGCAAAACAAATATGACGGCAAATTTTCTAAACACTTCAGCCACCGTCCCGTCGCTTAAAAACTCACATATTTGTAAGTATATTACAGAATATTTCTTTCTTTTTCGCAAATTCACCCCTGGGGTGATTACAAAAAGAATAAAGCTTACTACAATGATAGTGACAGTATAATAATACTATAAAAACATAAGGAGGAGTTATGCAGTGACAGATTTAAATGTGCCAGAAAGCGCCAGTTTTGATCCGGCCGATATTGAGAAGAACAAGGTGATTGCAGGACTTTCTTATATTCTCTTTTTCCTGCCCCTGATCGCCTGCCCGGACTCAAAGTTTGGCCGGTTCCATGCCAATCAAGCTTTACTACTTTTAATCCTTGCTATAGCAGGCAACATTATCTTAACCATCATTCCGGTTATTGGGTGGATACTTTTGCCTTTCTTTGGTATTTTAGTTTTTGTATTATTCCTTATAGGTTTAATCAACGGGTTAAGCGGCAAAGCCAAAGAGCTCCCGGTAATCGGAAAATACAGACTGCTAAAATAATCTGCGGCCAGGGATTATACTGTTAAGAGGTGTTTTAGCTTTGAAAAAAGTCTTTGTTCCCGTGGTTTGTCTGTTAATGCTGCTGCCAATTGCTACCGGCTGCGGGGTTAAGGAAAAAATAAGCAGAGAAATCACAGAAGGAATTATTAATAAAGTTACTGACGGTGCGGATATTGATCTCAACGAAGGAGCGTTCACTATTACCGGTGAAGACGGTGAAAAATTAACAATAGGCTCGGCCAAGTGGCCGGAAGACCAGGCAGCAGCCATGCTTCCCAAGCTAAACAAAGGGGAAATTGCGTCTGTTATGAATTCCGCTGATGCCTGTATTATTACGATCAATGATATTTCTGAAAAAGATTATGATCAATACGTCAAAACACTGGAAAAGGAAGGTTTTGTAAATGATGCAATCATATTAGACGAAGATAATAATAAGAGCTATTTTGCTTACTTAGACGATAAAGCAACTGTTGCCGTTTCTTACTATATTCCAGATAAATTTCTCACAATCAGTTTAGAAAAGTTTAATGAATAACAGTCATCGGGCAGCCCTTTAACCCAAGCCTGCCAGAGTAAGCCATGAGCAGGAATTTGCCATACCTTTATTCTTACAATAACACAGGTATGCAAACAGAACAATCTTTTTTTTCAAACTCTAATCCAGTAGGTGCCGGGAGCTTTCAAGCCCCGGCCCGCTAACGTGCCGGAGAAAATATAAAAAGGCACAGTAAAAAAAGGAGTGTTGTGCATGTTGCTATTCGGTGCTAACAAGCAAAGGTTGAAGATAATTGCATTAATTATAGCCGTGTTGCTGATTTTATTTCAGGTTGGCTGCGGCAAGGACAATAATGCCGGCAATAAACCGGAAGGTCCCGGTGCAGAGCAGGAGGGTGAAGTAAGCATAGGCGAAGAAAACGAGCCGGACGCATCTGGCGAGAACGCTGCGGGGCAAAAAGAAGAGCCGGCCGCGCCCAAGATTGGCACGGCATCCGATTCGTTTGCCGCATATGTCGAGGCAAAAGGCACCCTCTCCACCCTTCTCGTGGACGCCCTGTCAAGCAATCCCGATTTGGGAATGGAAGTATTGAATCTGATGGGTGTGGCAATGGTTGATTTACTGGTAATGCCTGCCGGCTTCATAGGTCTTGAGCCGGAAGCGGTTATGAGCGGCATGAGGTTCATGGGCGCCACAGATATAGAGTACGAGGGAAGCGGCAATCAAAGTGCGTTAAGCTATACAGCCGAAGACGGTACAAAATATCGGTTTAATGGCACGTACGATGCAAAAGCAGATAAGCTTGTCTGCCGGGTAACCTCAGGTGAAGATGACGGTGTTTATTATGAGTATCAAAAGATGCCGTATGGCTATGTCGGGCAGGCCTATGCTCTTGAAGGCGGCACTGTCACTGAACTATATCAAATCGTTGTACATGAAGAAGGCGGTGCTATAGGTCTTGCCTATAACACTGAAAAGCCCGCAGCCCTGACAGGCAGCGAATCCAGGGATTTCCCCAAAAACTGCCCGGCGTGGTATGCGATTGACGGCACCACGGTCACCGGTGTGGCAAGCAACGGCACAGAGTTTAACTACGAGTATACCCCGTAAAACTCGGCAATGTCTTTCGGGAATTAACCACTGTACGCCTGGACAATAATCCAAAATCCGGTTCAACAGTATAAAAACCAAGAAGCCCGCTACAGGGCTTCTTTTCTTTTTCTTTAGTCATGAACTCCTTTGCAGAAGGCAGCAGTACATCCGGACTACTTCAGCTTGTTTAAAGAAAACTGCAATCGGAAATAATTATCTGCTGCGTCTTCGTCAGTTAGCAAGTAGCCCGGTACATCTATATACCCAGAATATTTAACATGACAGGCAATCTCAACGCTGTATTCGGAAAACTCAAAACTCTCAAAGGAATATTGTTCGATTTACTTGGCTATCCGTCTGGATGAAAACAAACCTGCTTCCTCCTGGGAGGCAGCAAAGGACAGTGCGGCCAGAATCATGTGTGTCTTGTAATTGGACCAATTAATCCAGCCTTCCCAAGCTGCCCCTGTGCACAAGATTGACGTTGAAGACAAACATAAGCAAAACCGCCCACAGGGCTCTGTAAATGCCAAGGTCAAGCATCCTGGACAAAAACCTTCGCCAGGGGTAATACACCTGCGCAATTTCGCCATCCATAAAGACAAGGTCCGGGCTTGCGGTTTCTCTTTCATACTCCCTGCTCAATACAGTACACCCTTTCTCCATTGCTACCCTATTCTATAAAAGCTGTTCATGGTCAAACACTTCTAAATCCCAACCTTTCAAACATCATACATATTAGTATTAAACCTGCACAGCCGCAAAACCGTCTTTTTGCTTACAGAAGAATGGCTCCCTGTTTCAGCAATTCGCTTCTTAATGCGGCAAAGTCAACACTTCTGACACCGGTACCTTCTTTTACGGCAAGGGCGGCTGCCGTCCCGGCCGCCTGACCGAAACACATGCAGTGCGGGATTAGATTAAAAAACTCACTGAATTCGTGATCGGCGGAAAAGGCGCGGCAGGCTACAAGCAGTCCTTCCGTTTCCTTCGGTATCAGTGACCGGTAAGGAATATAGGTCCTGGGATAGCGCAGCGACATCTCGCCGCGGTCGTTATCTGCAAAAATGGCAATTGTGTCATCAAAGGGCCGGTCCGTATCCATGTCCCTTGCGGTAAGAAAATATTCGCCGACGATTCTGCGCCCTCCGGATGTGCCAAGCTGCGGCGCTGTAAGCATAATGAAACTTTTTTCAAAGCCCGGCATGTATTTGCGCAAGAGTTCCCAGGTCCTGACGGACTGATTTCTTGTTTTCACATCAACATAAGTCATCTCTTCCGCATCCGTCTGATGTAAAGAACCTATCAGACGATGGATCCAGACTACACCTTCCTGCTGTTTGAGCAGTCCCCTGCAGAAGTACGGCCAACCCCCCATGTCAATTATTTCCAGGGTCACTTCTTCATACTTTTCCGGCTCGGAATTTACAAAGTCATCATATTTTTTGAGATCGACATTGGCAAGCCAGTAAACAAAGCCAAACTGGGCAATTCTGGAGCCCGGCACCATATAGTCCGTTGTTTCGGTCCCGGTTCCCGGCAGGAGGTCCCCGTCGCCTGTGCAGTCGATCACGACTTTGCCGAGGAGCGCCTGCCTCCCCGATTTGTTTTCCACGATAACTCCCTTGACTGTATTGCCTTCCATTATGGGTTCCGTCACCCAGGTATGCAAGAGCAGTTCAGCCCCGGCTTCCAAAACCAGCGTGTTCATCTCGTCCTTGGCAACCTCCGGGTCAATGACTGCCGTATACAATACGACATATTTTCCCTCTTTGTTTTTCCTGATATAAAAATGCATCATATTTGCTTTAAGGTATGTATCGACAACCTCTTTCTCACTTTTACCCCAAAAGCGTTTCTCAGGGAAGCACGCTGCACCGCGCGCAGCCAGCCTGTCTATAACTTCCTGGCAAAAACCGCCTATTAACTGCTCCCCGTAAATATCGCTTAAATTCGGGATAATATTTACCAAACCGCCGGTAGACATGCCGCCAAGATGACCGTATCTTTCAATGAGAATCGTACCGGCTCCGCTTCTTGCTGCCGACACTGCGGCTGCAATGCCGCCCGGCCCCCCGCCGACCACAATAACGTCCGTTTCGCGTATCACCTTAACTTCACGTTCAGCTTCACTAATTGTTTTTGCCGTGGCAATACCCTTTTTTTCAATCTGCACCGGCATGCTGTAGTCATGATAAACTTCCGAACCGTATTCAACCATGTATGTACCTCCTCTATATCAATCTTTATATAGCAATACATAATCAATCCCTTTGGCATCTCACTGCGGCTCAATCCTGACGGGATCTTTCGGCAACGGGTTTTAAATCCCCTGCCTATGCCTGCCGGGTTGTGAGTTATTTTCCTGTAAAAGAACTGAAAACGGCAATGGCAAAGTTTTAATAATTCTTACTTGACAAATAAAAACAGAAGTGCTATTTTGGATGTTAGATATTCCTAACTTTTGTGCAATAACAAGCGGGATAGAGCTTTTTACTTCCTTTTTCTTTGTTCTTTAGAGCAGTTCATTGCCGGACAAATGATTCAGCATTTGCAGAAATGAAGGTGAAAGGTAATGGGGAACAAACAAATACTGCCGCTGTCCGACCTTCCCCAAGGTCTGAGTGGGCGGGTGGTAAGAATTGACGGGGGTTTGGGGATAAAACAGCGCCTGGAAGCCATGGGAGTTTTGCCCGGAGTTACTGTAACAAAGAAAAATACTGTTTTTGGCCACGGGCCTTCAATTATCAGCGTAGCCGGCAGCGAACTGGCAATAGGATACGGGAAAACGCAAAAGATCTGGGTGGAGGTGGAGGAATGTGAAGATTCTTCTCGTCGGCAACCCTAATGTCGGCAAGAGCCTGGTTTTTTCGCAGCTAACCGGCTTGAATGTGACCGCCTCCAACTACCCGGGCACAACTGTAGAGTTTTACCGCGGCTACATGGGAAAAGGGGAAGACCGGCATGAAATTATTGACGTTCCGGGCATGTACAGCATGGAACCAACCTGCGAGGCGGAACAAGTTGCCCGGAAAATGCTTAATTATGGAGACGTCATTATTAATGTACTGGATGCCACCAATCTGGAACGCAATTTAAATCTCACACTGCAGCTGGCCGCCTGCCGGAAACCAATGGTGGTTGCCCTGAATTTCTGGGATGAAGCCAAACAGAAAGGAATTGGAATCAACACCGGAAAATTGGAAAGCATCCTGGGGGTGCCCGTTATCCCGGTTAGCGCCGTTACCGGTGAGGGACTGAAAACGATGGTTGACCGTCTGAAAGAAGCCCGCGTCCCTCCTTTTTTAATTGACAAAGCGGATGAGCGCTGGGAAAAAATCGGTACTGTCATCCGGGAAGTTCAGACTCTGCGCCACCGTCATCCGACTCTCCTTGAACATCTGCAAAATATGAGCTTTCACCCTGTATACGGCTTTTTAACCGGTGTCGCGGTTTTGCTTGTTTCTATTTTTTTGATTATATTCATCGGTGAATTTTTAATTGGCATTATAGAATTACTGCTGACACGGTGGTATCTGCCGCTTATCGAAAAATTAAGCCCTCTTCTGGGAGGAGAAGGCCTTTTTCATGACGTTCTAATCGGTAAATTAATTGACGGCACAATCAACCTGGAGGAATCACTCGGGCTTTTAACTACCGGGGTTTATGTGGCCTTTGGCGTTGTCCTCCCCTATATTTCCATCTTTTATTTTATCCTTGGCTTCTGGGAAGATTTTGGCTACCTGCCGCGTTTGGCCGTTCTGATGGACCGGATAATGCACCGCATTGGCCTGCACGGTTTTGCCGTTGTTCCACTAATTCTGGCCTTCGGCTGCAATGTCCCGGGGGTTTTGGCCCTGCGCAACCTGGAAAGCCGCAGGGAAAAGTTTATTGCCGCAACCATAATGGCCATAGGAATTCCTTGCATGGCCCAATCATCAATCATCATCGGCCTGGTGGGGAAACACGGGCTCTCCTACCTTTTGCTGGTTTTTGCCTTTCTCTTTTTTATCTGGACGGTGCTTGGCATATTCGGCAACTGTTTTATCCAAGGGCATACGCCTTCGCTTCTGATGGAAATTCCCCCCTACCGCCTGCCACGGGCATCGGTGCAGTTAAAGAAACTGAAAATGAGAGTAACGGCTTTCCTAACCGAAGCCATACCTTTCGTTTTCGGAAGCATTCTGCTGGTCGATCTTTTGCATGCCCTTGGAGTAATTAACTGGATAGCGCGCCTTATTGCCCCCGTAATCAGTGGGCTGTGGGGCCTGCCGGAGACAGTAACGTCTACGTTGATGATCGGTTTTCTGCGGAAGGACGTTGCCGTTGCCCTTCTGGAAGCGTTAACTCTGACTCCTGCCCAATTAACCATCACCGCCCTTATTTTGACCCTGTATTTCCCCTGTGCCGCAACCTTTGCCGTTATTATGAGAGAACTGGGGCTTAAGGACACGCTTAAAGCCATAGGCATAATGCTAACCGTTACCCTGCTCTCGGGAACATTTCTCAGTCTGACACTGGACAGGCTGTTGCCTCCACAGGCTTTGGTGGTCCTGCTTGTCGCCGCTTCCATTGTACTGGCAGTACTGGCGGCAAAAAAAAATGACCCGGAGGACTTTGAAGATTTTCCCGGGACATAAATTTTTTCGGAACAAACAATATGCAACTGTCAGTCGGAAACAGCCCCCGGTTCGATAATAACCATAGCTTCTTCAGCCATGTAATATCACACAAGCAAATCAATTACTATTCCGGTTTATTATTCCATAACGGGCCGCAAAGACAGCTGTGCCGGAAAATACAGAGGGCGCCAGGGATAATTTTGTTGTTTGTCCCCTTTTCTCAGAAGGATCTTCATGCCAGTTGTCCCTTTGCCCAAATTCTCTTTGGCATGGGCACCAGATAAAATTGTACCGGGGCGGCATGAATGTTTTCAGCATCAAGGTGCATCTTCTCATATGCCAGGGGATGCTGACCGCAAGTAAGGTACTAATGTTTTGCAGTCCTATTGCGCGGTCAAGAACAGCTAATGATTTCAAGACATTTTCTTTTGTATGCCTGGATTGGGTTTCAAGTAGTATAGAATCCGTGGGTACTCCGAACTTTATTGCTTCATTGTGCAGGTAAACAGACTCCGGGATGCCACCGGCTTCACTTACTTGAGCCCCTCCGGAAAACAAAATGCAGGGAGCCCTTCCTTTTTATTCTACAGCTTTTGTTGCACGCTCTTGGCTTTTGCCGCCATCATAAACGGTATTCTGTGCCCTAATCAATCTTGGGGCGAGGTTTTTAGTTGTCATCAGTTGACTATAATTGATTCCGGTTGTTATATGTGGTGAAATATGGACAAGGTGAAATAGATGAAAACAACAAATCTTATTACCGCCCAGGCTCTGGCCGATGCCCTGGGGCTTTCAGTAGAGACGATCTGGCGCTATACCAGAAACAATAAAATACCTTATATCACCCTGGGAGAAAGGCAGTATCGCTACAACCTCCAGGAAGTTCTGGCAGCTCTTGCCGGCACCGGGGTCCGGGAAAGAACACCCGAATACATTTCCGGAGCCAAGAGATTTACCTACCAGGACTACCTGAAGTTATCCGAAGAACCGGGATGCCGTTATGAAATCCTGGCCGGCGAATTGACTAAAGAACCAAGCCCATTTACACTGCACCAAAGGGTTTCGCGTGAACTCGGCTACATTCTCCTTGTATACTTACGCCGGACAGACCCCTTGGGAGAAATCTTTAATGCGCCGCTGGACTTAACCCTAAATGAATTCACAGTTGTTCAACCCGACATCATGTACATCTCCGGAGAACAAAAGGACATCATCAAGGAAACCCGGATCGATGGCGCCCCACTGCTGGTAGTGGAAATTATCTCTGAAACCAGCCGCCGCAAGGACCGGCTCCGCAAGCGCCGGGTTTATCAAGAAGCAGGAATTCAGCACTATTGGCTGGTGGATCCTTATGAAAAAACCATCGAATGCCTGGCCCCTCATGATGGAGAGTATATACTGGCTGCTTCAGGCATGGATGAAGAAACCGTCACTCACCCGGATTTCCCCGGGCTCAGCATCCCCCTGTCCGAACTGTGGCGGGATTAATCTTTTTCCTGCGGGAATTTAGTTTAAATTATTTTTTATGAAAATACCTTGCATTATAGAGTATATTATAATATAATTACTCTATAATAAATGGAAGGGGGCTTTGAGGCTTTGGAAATAAACAAAGAAGTTTTAAAAGGACATCTCGACACACTGATCCTTTCATTTTTGCGGCAAAAAGAAATGTACGGCTACGAGCTGGCCAAGGCAATCCGCGAAAAGAGCAACCACAGGTTTGAGCTAAAGGAAGGAACGCTCTATCTCTCCCTAAAGCGCCTGGAAAAGAACCAGTGGATCGAGTGGTACTGGGGAGATGAACAGGGTCCGGGCGGCAGGCGCAAGTACTACAGGCTGACACCGCTGGGCGAGAAGGTGCTGCTGGAGAAGCTGGAGGAATGGCGGTTTTTGAAAAACATGATGGATTTACTTTTGGAAGGGGGCGAGGATAAATGAAGCGCATCGAAGAGTACATAAACAGCATGTTTCAGCGTGTGGACGGGGACAAGGCGGAAATTGATGAGCTGAAAGATGATATGTGAACGCATCTTCTGGAAGCCGTGAATGAGTTGAAAGCGGAAGGCTTGAGCGAAGATGCGGCCATCGATACGGCCCTGGAGCGGTTCGGGGAGGAAAAACAGCTGACCGGCGCGCTGGGGAAGCTGTTCAAGACACAGAAAATTAAAAAGCGGTTGTTCTGGGCGGCACTGGTTATTTTCCTGATCGGCCTGGGAACACTGGTGGGCTTCTATTTTAGAGACCTGCCGTATGCCGAAACCTTTGCCCTCATAGAACAGCTGGAGGCGACGTACCGGGAAAAGACTGATTTTACCGCAGCCGACAGGCAGGAGCTGCAGTCCATGATCGAAAGGAAAGCGGATCTTTTTGCAAATGTCGGCTATCTGGTCCTCTATCGCATTCCGGAAGAACTGCAAGGCAAAATCGGCTACTCCGACTACTATGAGTTTGAAATTATGCAGTTTGAAAAGATCTTTGCCTACGGCGAGCAGCCCAACCATCCGCTGCCGTATTATATCGATTCTGAGCTGTTTAAAGAGCTGCCCAGATACGGATATAGGGACAGACAGCCGGTCGGAAAATACTGGTACCTGGAATGGAGTTTTATAGATTACAACTACCGGAAGCTGGATTTTCTCCCGGGCAGTCTGCTGACTCTGGCCGTACTGCTTTTCGCCGTGGCGGCGGTCATGCACGGTATAGAGCACAAATGGTTTCAGGTTCAGCGCGTGGGCAAATTTCTGCTCTATGCTTCCTTTGTCTTTCTGGCAGCCGCTCTGGCAACCGGAGGCCTCTATTACCTGCGAAAACAGCCTTATAACGAAATGCACCGGCTTGCCAGGCAGCTTACGGAGGAATATGGTCAAAAGGAAATTCTCAGCGCCGAGCATATTAAGGAGCTTCAGGCATTGCCGCAAAAAGAGCCCTGGCTTTTTGACCGTACCAACTATTTTGCCGTCTACAGGCTGTCAAAACAGGTGGAAGAGCTGTGGTCCGAGGAGATAGAAAATGCACCGCATGCAGTTCGGACCAGTGATAATCTAACCTTAATCTATGATGATCCTGTTTTTGTTTATGGTCAGGAAAAACTGCCGGCAGGGAAATCGGGCTATTCCGGCGACCGCCTGTATATAGAATGGCAATTTGCCGCAGACCTCGTTGACGTTCACGTCAATGATTATAAATATAGTTTTATCCTATACACCTGTTTTGCCGTCTTTATTGCCTTGCTGATCGCCTGGGGAGGAACAGTCTTTTTGTCCCGTAAACCGGCGAAAGTGAAAGTATAACCGTACCAGGGCAGCAGCCGCCAAAAAAGAGCAAGCCCCGGCATCTCGGCCGGGGCTGCATTATTATTCTTCCGGCGGCGACTGCTCCCCGCCTTCCTCCGGTGGAGGCTGCTCTTCGCTTTCTTCCGTTGAAGACCGTTCTGTGTTCTCCTCCGGCGGCAGTTCTGCGCTCTCTTCCGGCAACGGGCTTTCCCCGCTTTGAGCAGTCTGTTCCGGCCGGAGAGCTTCCGCATCATTATCCTTGACGCTGCCAAACTTGCTGTACAGGGCTGAACCTACGGCCATAACGAAAACACCCAGACCAAACAGCGGACCGATTAGCGGTATCAGCCTAATTAATCCCAGGACCAGCACACCCAGGGCGATATCGCCAATGGCGCCGCTGGAAGTCCCGGAAGATACAAGGTTAATGACACGCCCGCCTATGTAATAGGCAAGGCCGGTGTAACCCAGAATCCAGGCTGCGGCTAACAGCAGCACTTCCACCAGGATCAGAGGAATGCCGACAATGGTGATCGCCAGCAGGACGGCAAGAGGAACCATCAATAAAAGGGCTGCCACTCCCCAGAGCAGGACATGCCCGGGGCGCTTCTCCATGAGCTGCACGGTATTGTTAACCCTTTGAGGAAAAAGAGTAAATACCAGCACTCCCAGAGCAAAGAGGATGATCATGCTCACCAGCCGGCGGGCAAGCCTGCTTGTCCAGGACAGCCAACCTAAACCAAAGAATGAGGGCAAGCCTTTAAAATTAAAATCACCGCTGGTTATTTCACTTACCACATCGCTGACAACCTCGCCGATGAAACCGGCCAGATCGCCTGCGCCACGGAACGAGTAGTCATAATTGTAGCCGGAGCGGTGCCTGCGAGAACCATAGTACCTGTCAAGCTCTTCCTCGGTAAGCTCTTCAACTACAACCATGGAGCCGGCAGCGGCGCCGGGAGCTGACTTAATCAGGCCATACTCCACGTAAACCCGGCCGTTTACCTCTGCAGTTGACGCCAGTTCAACCGTACCCCGCTCCAGGTTGACATCGCCGTCCACCTTCCCGGAGATACGGACAAGCCGACCGCCGCTTTTGACGCTGCCCAAAACATGTCCGGAGATCCTTACTTCACCCAGTTCCGTTATCACATCGCCGCCCACAGTTCCCCGGACAATCGCCGCCCCCAGCCCCGTTTCAACATGGCCGCCCACGGTGCCGTCAATAACCACTTCACCCATGCGGGACCCGACTTTCCCGCCCACGTTGCCGGTCACGAGCACCTGCCCCATGTTGGATTCCACATCGCCGCGGACATCGCCGCTGACAGTCACCTGGCCCATGTTGGCCGTAACGTCCCCGTTTACGATGCCCATTACGGTAACCTGGCCCATGTTTAAATTCACGTTGCCGTTGACTGTTGTGCCCCGGGGTATTTCGAGGTCTCCCGCCGTCTTGATAATGTCTCCGTCCACCACCCGCTCCTCGGCTGCCGCTTTTCCGCCCGCGAGCAGCAGCAGGATCACGGACATGATCAATAAAACCTTTAACTTTCTTCTCACTTTATTCACTCCTCTGCCGGCTGGAATTTGTTTAATAAATATATGGAAACAACCGCCAGTACCAGGGCCGGGCCCCACCACCACGGCGCAAGAAAAGCCTGCCGCAGCTGCAGCATTTTCAAAAAGACATCAATAATCCAGGCAACCCGGCGGGTTAATACTACCGTGAACAACCAGGCAAAGACTGCCGGATCCAAAAGCAACGTAGCCAGGATAAGAAGGATAAAGATTGCCGCCGCCAGCATGCCCGATGAAACAACCCGCTTCCGGGCGGCTGCAGCCAGAATGCGGCCGGTAAGATCGCCCGGAAGGCTTGCTTCCAGGGCCAGGCCGTCGGCCAGGCTGGCTGCTTCCCGCAAGTCCGCTAGAATAGCCCGGCAGCTTTGACAATGCTCCAGGTGGGCCAGCATCTCCGGGGTTGCCGTTTTTTCACCGTCAATATGCTCCTGCCAGAGAAGAGGGTCAGGGCAGCTATTCATCATTCTCCCTCCTGACTTTTTGGTATACCTTGCGCAGCATGATCCGTCCCCGGTAAAGCCGGTTCTTGACCAGGCTCAAATTCAAATTCAAGGTCTCAGATATCTCGGCATAGCTTAAGCCGCTGACATGTTTCAACAAAAGCGGTACGCGGTACATCTCGGGGAGTGCTTGCAGAGCCTGCATGAGTTCACGCTCTTGTTCCCGCTCCAGAAGAATATTTTCCGGGCCGGCAGCGGGGGAGACTTTATCCATATCCGGCGGCGCCACCGGCGTCTCCCTTTGTCGTTTCTGCCGGCTGCGGCAAAGATTAAGAGCGATGCGAAACAACCAGGGATCGGCGGGCCTGTTTTGATCGTAGCGATGCAAGTTGAGCAGCGCCCGCAGGAATGTTTCCTGGACAATATCTTCCGCCAGGTGGCGATCTCCCACATTCCGCAGCATAAAACGGAAAAGGCTGTCGCCGTACTCTTTAACCATCTGTCCCAGTACATTTTCCCTGTTATCCCCTCTCAACTCCCGCACCGCCCTTCATACCTCCATTAAATATTACCCCGTAAAAAGAAAAAAGTCTGCATTAACGCAGATTTTTTGTTTTGTAATTTTCTCTATTGTTTACCGTTTCGGATATCTCTATTGAATTTTGAATAATACACGCCCCGTCTTTTTATTCAAATCGACCTCAATAATCTCGAAATCACTCAAATTCAGTTCAGACGCGGATTGCCGTCGCCTACTAAATCATTATTTGGCAATACATTTTCGCCGGTCTTGTCAGAAAAGAAATCGCAGCTGCGGCAGTTTACCGCTAGCCCAGCAGCCTGCGATAAATTGATTCATCGCAGGCTGCTG
>Ga0209537_1003938_pt1 | contig 13108 bp, 10 predicted proteins | sample BioPla4DNA1_FD_187698 | JGI IMG/M metagenome (GOLD analysis project Ga0209537, IMG submission 187698) | Biogas fermentation microbial communities from Germany - Plant 4 DNA1 (SPAdes) (version 2) | ecosystem: Engineered > Bioreactor > Anaerobic > Digestate | place: Bielefeld, North...
CCCACCCTTCTCCCACAAGGGGAGAAGGGACAGTACACGCTCAGTTCAACCCCTCGCCCTTTGGTGGCAAGAGAGGCCAGTTGTCTGTGCCAACTGCACCGCGACAGATAGTCGCGCCGGGGTGAGGGGCACGGGTAAAAACCGACTTTCAGAGCCGTTCTCGTGACAGTCATCACTTGCGGGCGCGCCAAACAAGGCGAGATAATCATAAGCTGCCTGCAAGATTAGACGTTCATTGAATAATCGCTCTGATACATAGGTTCATGCAGGCTCCCTAAGCACACCATGATGAAGCCGTTAATTGCGACGGCAAAGGATTGATGGGGATTGAGGTCTGAAGAGCCGCTGAGCGGTGCTCAGCTCTACCTGCACAAACTGAGTCTGTTCAGCCGCAACGCGAATCTGGTGCTGACCTACAGCGCCCTGACGGGCCTCGCGTTCGGTGTGTTCCGGCTGCTGTTCAACTTCTATGTGCTGAGCCTCGGCGGGTACGACGAGCGCTTCCTGGGGTTGCTGACGAGCCTCTCGTCGGCAGGCTCGCTGCTGGTTGCGCTGCCCGCCGCCTACATCGCGGAGCGCTACTCCCACAAGCGTATCATGGTGGTGACGGGCTGGATCAGCGCGTTGGCTTTTGCCGGGCTGGTGCTGCTGCCCACTCGCGGCTCGCTGATCGTGTTCAACATGGTGCTGGGGCTGACGATGAGCATCCGGCAGATCGTGATCGCCCCGTTCCTGATGGACAACACGGGCCGCGAAGAGCGCCAATACGTGTTCAGCTTCCAGTACGGGCTGAACACCATCGCCTCGTTTGCGGGGAACCTGATCGGCGGCCTGCTGCCGACATGGTTCGGGCTGTGGGCGAACGTCGGGCCGACAGACTCGCTCGCCTACCAGCTTGCGCTGGGGAGCATGGTGCTCGTCTCGGTGGTGGCAATTGGCCCGCTGATGTTCATCTTGCCGCGCCCCGCCGACCCCGACCGCAAGGTCGAGATGCCCTGGACGCTGCTCAAGCGCCACGGCGTGCTGCTCGGCAAGCTGATCCTGCCCAACTGGATCATCGGACTCGGCGCGGGCATGATGATGCCCTTCATGAACCTGTACTACCGCAACGTGTTCGGGCAGAGCGACTCCATGATCGGCTACCTGATGGGCTCCGGCCTGCTGGCGATGGCGATTGCGCAGTTCATCGCCCCGCCGATGGCCGACCGCATGGGCAAGATCCCGCTTGTGGTGGTCAGCCAGGCGATCTCGGTGCCCTTCCTGCTGATGCTCGGCTTTGCCGCGTGGATCGTGCCGCGCGGCGGCGGGCCGGTGCTGTGGTTTATCATCGCGTGGGCGGCGTACCTGATCCGGCTGGCGGCCATGAACATGAGTGGCCCGGTCTACCAGACCTTCATTCTGGAGCAGGTGCCGGACAACATGCAGGCGCTCGCTGCCAGCCTGAACAACATCGCCTTCCAGTTCGGGTGGGTGCTCAGCCCGCAGATTAGCGGCTACTTCCAGACCCATCAGGGCTGGGTGCCGGTGTTCGTGTGGACAACGGTGCTGTACGTGATCGGCATTGCGGTGACGTGGATCTTCTTCCGCGACGCGGAGGCCGCGGAGCCGCAGGAGGTCGAGCGCGTCGGGATGCGCCCCTCACCGGGGGATTAGACCTCACCCCCTGACCCCGCGGTGTGACCGCTGCTCGGTCTTTCCCCCCTCTCCGTGCCACGGACAGGGAGAGGGGGATAGAATCAAAGGGGCGCCAGGCGGCGCCCCTTGTTGATTTTCAATGGTCGGCGTCAGTCGGCCAGACGCGGCTTGATCACCGCGAAGTAGGCCACCAGCCCGATCGCGCTCAGCACGACCACCACGCTCAGCGAGCCGAGCAGCGCGATCAGCCAGTTGGGCAGCCCGCCGCTGCCCGCGCGCTCGTCCTGAACCTCGCCCGCCGCTGCTCGCGGCTGCGCGCCGAACTCGTGCGAGAGGATGTCGCCGCCCTTCACCTCAACGCGCCAGCTTTGATCGGTGGTCGGCACGAAGTGGTCGCCGGTCCACGAGACCTCGTACGCGCCGGGTAGCAGTTCGGCGAAGCAGTGCGGCTCGCTGATGCCGTCTGTTGTGTAGCGGCTCACCGTTTCCGCGCCGTCGCTCAGCACGAACGTCACCCCGGCGAGGTTCGGCTCCTGCGGGTCGCGGACGGCGTTGCCGTTGACGTCTTCATAGCTCAGCACGCACAGCGTCCCCGTGCCGAGCGCCTCCCCGGTAGCGGTCGGCTGCTCGGTGGCCGGCTCGGCGGTCGGCTCAGCCGGTGGCTCGGTGGCTTCCGTCGCCTCCTCGGTTGGCTCGGTCGTCTCCGCCGGAGGCGCGCTCTCGCCGGGCTTGATCAGTAGTTGCTGCCCCAGCACGATAATGTCGTCGGAGGGCAGGTTGTTCAACTCGACGATCTGCTGGACCGTCACGCCATACAGCGCAGCGATCGTGCCCAGCATGTCGCCTTCCTGCACGGTGTGGACGATCCGCCCGGTGGCGTCTGGCGTGGCGATCTGGTATCCGTCGTCCGGCTGCTGCCCCGGCTGCGGCGTGGCCGCGCCCGGTGTCATGGTGGGGGCGGAGCCACTGCCGATCGGCGTCAGGCTGGCGTCGTCAAAGAAAACGTCGTTGTGTGCCAGGCACCAGTTGGGCTGGCTTCGGGTAAAAACGGTGACGTGGTCTGCGGCGGCGGTTGCCTCGACGGCAAGCTGCATGTAGCCCGACATGGGGTAGACCGCTCCTGACCACACGACCGAACCGGAGGACGCGTCCGTGCCGCCGTTCGGGTCGATGCCGATCCACACGGCGGTGTAATCCGGGTTCTGGTAGTTCTCGTCTGCCGAGACAGCCTTGGCCCAGATCGTAAAGCGAAGCTGTGTACCCGGTGTCACACTGACTCGCTGGTACAGCCCGGCGTTGTGGCTGGCGAATGCCGTGTAGTAGTGCGCGGCGTACGCGCCGGAGCGCATCTCGGCGGAGTTGATCTGAAAGACGGGGCGCTCCCAGTTGCCGCAGCGGTCGACGGTGTCTTGGCCTCTGTTCACGATGGCCCACATCTCCCACCCGGAGAGCGAGCCGGACTCAAAGCCGGGGTTCTGGAGCAGGTTGGTCTGCGCGTCGGGGGCGCTCAGCACGGGGCTGGCGAGGAGCGCCAGCGCGAGTACGGTCAGAATGGCCACAGCGGCCCGAAGATTTCGCGTGGGTGTCATAGGAGTCAGCCTTCAGGTCTGGGATCAGAGTCAACCGGCGGCTGCCGGGCTGTTAATTGCGGGTACAGGTTGCTGGTGGTCCGCTATTTATCGCTGCACATGATAACGCTTACTGCCCTGTATGACAAAGCGGGTGGGGAGAGCTGAGAATACAACAGTTTGCCGGTCTGGCAGCGGTTGCCTGAGGTTGAACCTCCTCCGTGCGACCCGTAGGTCGCGAAGCGACCGCAGGCCGGAGGGGGTTCGCAGGCCCGGCCCGGTTGGATGGGCCTCCATCCCTCACCGCTTGACTCCCCCACCGGCACAGACTATAACTCAGGTACAGTTACCCGGAGACGACAGCCATGAACCCGACTCACAACCCCGCTTCCCGCCCCCTGCGCGTGCTGATGTTCTCTAAGGCCTGCGTGGTTGGTACGTACCAGCGCAAGCTGGAGTTGATCGGCGCGCACCCGGACATCGACCTCACCGTCGTCGTGCCGCCGTACTGGAAGGACGCACGCGGCAAGCTCGTGCTGGAGCGAGCCTATACAGACCATTACCGGCTCGTCGTCGAGCCGATGCGCTTCAACGGCAACTTTCACCTGCACTTCTACCCCGGGCTTGGCCGGGTGATCGAAGAGGTGCAGCCCGACATCGTTCACGCCGACGAGGAGCCGTACAACTTGGCCACCTTCCACGCGTTGAGGCTCGCCCGCCGCGCCGGGGCGAAGACGCTCTTCTTCTCGTGGCAGAACATCCTGCGGCGCTATCCCTTCCCCTTTGCGCAGATGGAGAAGTGGGTGCTGCGCCACGCAGATTACGCCCTGGTCGGCAACGAGGAAGCCGTCGGGGTGTGGCGGCAGAAGGGGTATGAAGGCCCGCTCATGGTGCTGCCGCAGTTCGGGGTGGACCCGGAGGTTTTCTCCCCCGGTGACCCGCCTGAGGACCGCGAGCCGTTCGTGATCGGCTTTGCGGGGCGGCTCGTACCGGAGAAGGGGCTTGACATGCTGATCCGTGCGGCGGCGAAGCTGCCGGGGCGCTGGGTGCTGCGCCTGCTGGGCGATGGCCCGGAGCGGGCGGCCCTGCAGGAACTGGCCGGGGTCTACAACATCTCCGGCAGCGTGAGCTTCGAGAAAGGCATCCCGTCGACGGAGATGCCTGGCTTCTACCGCTCGCTCGACGTGTTTGTGTTGCCCTCGCAGACGCGCCCCAACTGGAAGGAGCAGTTCGGGCGGGTGATTATCGAGGCGATGGCCTGCGGCGTGCCGGTCGTCGGCTCGAGGTCCGGAGCGATACCGGAGGTGATCGGCCCGGCGGGGCTACTGTTTGACGAGACGGATGAGGATGCGCTCGCTGCGCACCTTGCAGCGCTGAAGCGCGATGTTTCGCTGCGGCGAGCGCTCGCCGTCGCCGGGCGGCAGCGCGTGCTGCGGCACTTCACGCAGGAGCAGATCGCTGCGCGGACCGTCGAGGTGTACCGTACGCTCGCGGGGAGAGGCGGCGAGAACCCGGCTAACAGCCCGGATTCCGAAAATGCACCACAAGTCTGATACAAGTCTGATATCGTTCTTACATGCCTTTGATAGTATGTGGGTGCGTTTTGAGAGACAATACGCGTGCAGCAATCCGTAATGAAAGCCGTTATTTGGATTTACAGGTGTAGATCAGATTGTCAGTTCTCGCAGGGCAATGGCCTCCTGCATGACCACGTTCTGAGACTGATAGGAGCTAGGCTCCCTGATCAAGGGTGAAGGGAAGCGTTATGAACCGATTTGATCGTTTTACCGAGCGCGCGCAGGACGCGACCCAGCGAGCGCTTGAAATCCTACAGCGGTATGGGCACACCCAGATCGATACCGAGCACATTATGCTGGCCCTGCTTGAGCAGCCCGATGGGGTCGTGGGCCAGATTTTAGAGTACCTGAAGGTTGATATTCGGGATCTTCAGAGCCGGCTTGACGAAGACCTCCGCAACTCGCCGCGTGCGGCGGCCATTTATGGCGGCGGTGCGGGCCAGGTGTTCATCACGCCGCGCGTCAACCGCGTGATTGAGGGCGCTCAGGAAGAGGCGAGCCGCCTCAACGACGAGTACATTTCGACCGAGCACATCTTCCTTGCCATCCTGAGCAACCGCAATACGCCGGCCTCGCGCTTCCTGCGCGAAGCGGGCGTCACCCGTGACCGCGTCATGGAGGCCATCCAGCACATTCGCGGCGGCCAGCGCGTCACCGACCCGCAGGCTGAGAGCCGCTACCGCACGCTGGAGAAGTACAGCCGTGACCTGACCGCTCTGGCGGCTGCCGGCAAGCTGGACCCGGTCATCGGGCGTGATGAGGAGATCCTGCGGCTGATCCAGGTGTTGAGCCGCCGGACCAAGAACAACCCGGTGCTCATCGGTGAGGCAGGCGTCGGCAAGACGGCCATCGTCGAGGGGCTGGCCCAGAAGATCGTCAACAACGACGTGCCCGAAATCCTGATGGGCAAGCGCGTGGTGGAGCTGGACCTCGCCGCGATGCTCGCCGGCTCGCGCTTCCGGGGTGAGTTCGAGGAGCGTCTGAAGTCGGCCATTGAGGAAGTCCAGCGCGCCCAGGGCGAAATCATCCTGTTCATCGACGAGATCCACCAGGTGGTGGGCGCGGGCGCGGCTCAGGGCGCGCTTGACGCAGGCAACATGCTCAAGCCCGCGCTGGCGCGTGGCGAGCTTCAGACCGTCGGCGCTACCACGCTGGACGAGTACCGCAAGTACATCGAGAAGGACTCCGCGCTGGAGCGCCGCTTCGCGCCGATCTTCGTTGAGGAGCCGTCGATAGAGGCGACGATCGAGATGCTTCAGGGGCTGAAGGCCCGCTACGAGGCGCACCACAACGTGACCATCACGGATGCGGCGCTCGTTGCGGCGGCGCGGCTGAGCCAGCGCTACGTGACCGAACGCCACCTGCCCGACAAGGCGATTGACCTGCTCGACGAGGCGGCGGCAGCGGTGCGCGTGGCGCTCTACCAGATGCCGAGCCACCTGAAGGAGATGAAGCACGAGATCGACCACCTGGCTGCCGAGGAGGAGCAGGCCGCGCTGTCCGGCGACTATCAGGCTGCCGCCCAGTACAAGACGGAGCGCCTCCAGCTTGAGGCCGAGTACGAGGCTCTCTATGAGGAGTGGCGGCAGGAGAGCCGGCTCGATGAGGTCGTCGATGAGGACGACATCGCCGAGGTGGTCGCCCGGTGGACGGGTATCCCGGTACAGCAGATGCTCCAGACTGAGGCCGAAAAGCTGCTTCACATGGAGGAGCGCCTGCACCAGCGCATCATCGGCCAGCGTGAGGCGGTTGCAGCGGTATCCGACGCGATCCGTCGTGCCCGCTCGGGGCTGAAGGACCCGCGCCGTCCGATTGGCTCGTTCATCTTCCTGGGCTCGTCGGGTGTTGGTAAGACCGAGTTGGCGAAGGCTCTGGCGGAGTTCCTGTTCGACGACGAGGATGCGCTGCTGCGCATCGACATGAGCGAGTACCGCGAGCAGCACACGACCGCACGGCTGTTTGGTGCGCCTCCGGGGTATGTCGGCTACGAAGAGGGCGGCCAGCTCACCGAGGCGGTTCGCCGTCGTCCGTACCGGGTCATCCTGTTCGATGAGATCGAAAAGGCGCACCCGGACGTGTGGAACGCACTGCTCCAGATTCTGGACGACGGGCGTCTGACGGACGGCCAGGGGCGCACGGTTGACTTCCGCAACACGGTCATCATCATGACGAGCAACCTGGGCACGAGCTTCGTGCGCCGGGGCGGTACGCTGGGCTTCGCGCCGAGCAAGGACGAGCAGCCCGTAGTGAACCACGCCGAGATCGAGAAGGCGCTGAAGGAAACCTTCCGGCCCGAGTTCCTCAACCGTGTGGACGAGATCATCATCTTCTCGCCGCTCACGATCGAGGATGTCAAGCAGATTGTCGACCTGCAGATGGCCGACATCCGCCAGCGGTTGGAGGAGCAGGGTCTGTACGTCCAGATGACGGAGCGCGCCCGCGAGTGGCTGGCAAACCAGGGCTACGACCCGGCGTTTGGTGCTCGCCCGCTGCGCCGCGCGCTGCAGAAGTACGTCGAGAGCCCGCTCTCGATCCGGCTTCTGCGCGGCGACTTCCCCGCCGGCACCACGGTGGTCGTGGACGCCGACGAGGAGCAGGGCATCGTGTTCCAGGTGCCTCAACTGCCCATCGATACCGAGGCGGACTACAGCTACACGACGTAGCCACCCTCGTGACAATAAAGAACCCCACCCCAACCGGGTGGGGTTTTTGTTTGCCGGAGCTTCCAACTTTCGTCAAAATGCTTCCTGATGCTCGTACCTGGCGTTATTCGTTCTCATAATGACGAGAAAGATCACTTGCGCCCCCTGCCGAGTGTCACATCCTAACCCGTGAGGATTGTGTTTCTACTTGCATGACATTAAAATACCCTCTACACTAGCCAGAAGGCGTCATGGGCCCTGAATTACACGAACTTGTCGAACAACTTCGCTCTAGGGGACATCGCATTACTCGACCACGACGCTGGACACTGGCCGTTCTCTACGAAGAGAACCGCCACATGACCTGCGAGGAAGTCCAGCAAGGGCTCGCCAGGCGGGGTGTCCAGGTCGATGATGCGACGGTCTACCGCACCCTGCAGTGGCTCAAACAGAATCGTATTGTCTCGCAGATGACGCGCGGCACCGGCGCTGATGTCTATGCTCTTATCGGCACGGACCGGCACCACCATCTCATCTGCGTTGAATGCGGCTCTGTGAGTGAGATGGGTGACGAGTTGTTTGCCGAACTCCGCGAGGAGATCCGTCGGCAATACGGGTTCGTCTCCCACATTGATCATTACGCCATCTTTGGTTTATGTGCCCGCTGCCACGCCAGGCAGCAGTCAGAGAGCAACATGGCAAGCCCCCAGCTTCAAGAGCCATTCCTGAGCCTTAGGGGGCACGATCACCGCTGATATTCTCGACTTCTCCCCGATTACCGCTTACAGAAATTTTGTGGGTGGGGCGGGGGTATGATATTCTCGTCGTAGCGCAGGGACACGCGTTGCTACCAGGGAAAAGTCGGGAGAGGACAAATCTAAATGGCTGTTTCACCAACTGCCGACCAGAAGGCTGTAGACAAGCCGTTCGCACCAGGGGCCCAGGAATACACACCCCGGCCCGCTATCTGGGCTGACGTGCCCCAGGAAAAGTGGGATGATTGGCGCTGGCAGTTAAGCAACCGCCTCAACACCATTGAAGAACTAAGCCAGGTTATCGACCTCACAGAAGAAGAACTGGAGGGCCTCAGCGCGGAGGGCAAGTTCCGCGTCGACATTACGCCCTATTTCGCCAGCCTGCTTGAGCCGGACCCCTACGGCCCGGTGCGCATGCAGGTCATCCCCAAAGGGCGGGAGCTTGTCCCCTTCGACTCCATGATGGCGGACAGCCTCGCCGAGGACGCCCATTCCCCGGTGCCCGGCCTCGTGCATCGCTACCCCGACAGGGTGCTGATGCTCACCACGACCCAGTGTGCGAGCTACTGCCGCTACTGCACCCGCTCGCGTGTTGTCGGGGACCCGACGGCGAACTTCAGCCGTGCCGATCACGAAGCGCAGCTTGAATATTTGAGAAATGCGTCGCAGGTTCGCGACGTTTTGCTCTCCGGCGGGGACCCGCTCACCATGCCGGAGCGCATGCTGGAGTATCTGCTCGCGCAGCTCCGCGAAATCCCGCACATCGAGATCATCCGTATTGGCTCGCGGGTGCCTGTCTTCCTGCCGCAGCGCATCACCGACGAGCTGGTCGAGATGCTGCGCAAGTACCACCCGCTTTGGATCAACATCCACGTTAACCACCCACGAGAGATCACGCCTGAACTGAGCCGGGCGCTCGCCAAGCTCGCCGACGCGGGCATCCCGCTGGGTAACCAGTCGGTGCTGCTGCGCGGCGTGAATGACCTGCCCGAAATCCAGATGGCGCTGGTTCACAAGCTGGTCAAGAACCGGGTGCGCCCGTACTACCTCTACCAGTGCGACCTGGTGCAGGGCGCGGGGCACTTCCGTACGCCGGTCAGCGTTGGCCTGGAGATCATCGAGCATCTGCGCGGCCATACCTCCGGCTACGCCGTGCCGACCTACGTGATCGACGCGCCGGGCGGCGGCGGAAAGATCCCTGTCATGCCGGAGTATGTGATCAGCCGGGGGCCGGGCAAGATCGTGCTGCGCAACTACGAGGGCTTCATCACCACCTACACTGAGCCGGAAGACGAATACACGCGCAACCGGGAGCAGATGCTGAAGTACCTTGAGGGCTACGAGCGCGATGAGGGCGTGCAACTGGGCGTCGCGGGGCTGGTGTCCGGGCACAAGATGACGATCAAGCCGGAGGGCTTCGACGAGGTTCACCGGCGGGGTCGTAAAGGGCAGGTAGAAAAACGAGGTAAGCGTAACTACTGGGACGACTACAGCTAACCGAATAAGCAATACGAGCACCCGAACTGCCACACGTCGTTGATATTCTAGGAGCGCTTATGCTAGCGAAACGCCCACAATGGGGCATCATCCTGGACACGTTTACCCCTGTTCTCGCTGTGCTCGCGGCACTGCTCATTGGCGCGCTGATGCTCAGGCGCTGGATGTGAATCCCATCCGGGCCTATTCCGCGCTGGTGACCGGTGCCTTCGGCAGCACAAACGCCATTGCGGACACGATCGTTAAGGCGACTCCGCTACTCTTCGTCGGCCTGGGGATCTGCATCGCCTTCCGGGGCGGTGTGATCAACATCGGCGGCGAAGGACAGATGATCATCGGGGCGCTCGGCACGACTGCGTTTGCACTTGCTCTGCCCGACGCTCCTCCCGGTATCATCATCCCGGCCTCGCTCCTTCTCGGCTTCGTGCTGGGCGGGCTTTATGGCGGCATCGCTGGTTTCCTCAAAGCCTACTTCGGGGTAAACGAGATCCTCACCACGGTGATGCTCAACTCGATCGCCGTGCAGTTGATGAACTTCCTGCTGCGCGGCCCGATGATCGACCCCGATCAGTTTGGCCGCGCCTCGCGCATCCCGCAGACGGCGCGCCTGTCAGCCGCGTTTGACCTGCCGCGCCTTGTACCGACGCGGCTGCACGCGGGCGCGTTCATCGCCGTCGCGCTCGCCATCCTCGTCTACATCTTCCTGTGGCGCACGACGATCGGCTACCGCATCCGTGCGGTCGGCCTGAACCGCGAGGCCTCCCGCTATGCCGGTATCAACACCAAGAGGTACATGGTGCTGTCGCTGGCGCTGAGCGGCGCGTTCGCCGGGCTGGCGGGCGCCGTGCAGGTGCTTGGCCTGTACCACCGTATGGTTACGGACGGCTCGCCGGGCGGCTTCACGGGGAGCGCAGGTTTCAACGGCATCGTGGCGGCGCTGTTCGGGCAGCTCCACCCGCTGGGGACCATCCCCGCAGCGTTCTTCTTCGGGGCGCTGCTGGTTGGTGCGAACAGCATGCAGCGCGCGGTGCAGATCCCTGCCGCGCTGATCACCGCGTTGAACGGTCTGGTGGTCGTCTTCGTCGTCAGCAGCGAACTCTGGCGCCGCCGTCGCGCTCGCCGTCGCGAGATGCAGGCTGCCGCCGAGATCACTCATGCGGCTCAACCGGTTACGCCAACCCCTCTCGAGGCTGTCAAATCGCTGAACTCTTTTCCGCAACCGTCATAATCGGCATCCTGTCCTCGGGGGTGCGCCTTGCAACCCCGTACCTGTTCGCCGCGCTCGGCGAGACGTTCAGCCAGCGCAGTGGTGTGCTCAACCTGGGCGTTGAGGGACAGATGCTCATGGGGGCCTTCGCCGGCTTCTACGTCACCTTCCAAACTCAGAACCCGTGGCTGGGCCTGCTGGCCGCTGCTGTGATCGGCGCGCTTATGGGGCTGGCAATGGCCGTGGTGAGCGTAACGTTCAAGGCCGAGCAGGGCATTAGCGGTATCGGCTTCTACCTGTTCGGGCTGGGCATGAGCGAGCTGCTGTTCCACCGGCTGCTTGGTACTGTCGAGACGGTGAGCGGCTTCCCAACGCTGCGCATTCCGGTGCTGGAGCAGAGCAACAGCCTGATCATCCGGGCCATCGACTCCATCTTCCTGAGCCACAACTTCCTCGTCTACGCGGCGTTCGCGCTGGTGCCGATCGCCTGGTTCGTGCTGAACAAGACGACCATCGGCCTGAAGATCCGCGCGGTGGGGCAGAACCCCGGCGCGGCGGATACGCTCGCCGTCAGCGTGGAGAAGGTTCGCTACTTCACCGTGACCCTCGGCGGACTGCTGTCCGGTATTGCAGGCGCGTCGCTCTCGATTGGCCTGCTGAACGTCTTCCAGCAGGGTATGACGGCGGGGCAGGGCTTCATCGCCGTGGCGCTGGTGTACTTCGGTGCGTGGCGCCCGTTCGGCGTGCTGCTCGGCGCGATGATCTTCAGCCTGGTGAATGCCCTTCAGCTCTGGGTGCAGGTGCTGGGCATCCCCATCCCGTCAGATATTGCCGTGATGATGCCCTACGTGCTCACCATCCTCGCGCTGATCTTCGCGGTGCAGCGCGTGCAGCAGCCGGCTGCGCTCTCGAAGATCTTCGAGCGTGGGGAGCACTAGGTATTGGCTCCTAACCGTTCAGTGAGTGAAGGAGGTTGGGCTATTCGGAAAAGCTGTGCGGCTCTGCGCACGCAGACCACGCTCCCCGTCGCGGATGTCCTGCGATGGTGGACATCGCAACAACTCTTCACAAAAGGAGAAGAACCTACATGAAACTGCACCGCGTTATCCTAGCACTTGCGCTCGTTTTCGCCCTGGCGCTGACTGCCTGTCAGCCTGCTGCTCCGGAGCCTGCTGGTGAGGAACCTGCCGCTGAAGAACCGGCTGCCGAGAGCGAGGGCCCGTTCCGTGTTGCCGTCGTCACCCCCAGCACGATCAACGACCTGGCCTTCAGCCAGAGCATCTATGACGCGCTGAGGGCCATCCAGGAGGAGAGGGGCGCGGACAACTTTGAGTTCGTCATCTCCGAGAACCTCTTCGTCGTGGACGACGCGGCTACGGCTATCCGTGACTATGCCTCGCAGGGCTACGACCTCGTGATTGCGCACGGCTCGCAGTACGGCACCTCGCTCGTTGAGATCGCGCCGGACTTCCCCGACACGCCGTTTGCCTGGGGCACCACCGTCGATACGTTCGAGGATCAGGGCATCAACAACGTCTTCGCCTATGAGGCCCGCTCGGAAGAGGGCGGCTACGTCATGGGCGTGATGGCTGCCATGATGAGCGAGAGCAACATCGCCGGTGTGGTTGGCCCGGTTGAGACCGGCGATGCCAAGCTGTACGTTGACGGCTTCGAGGCTGGCTTCCTGGCTCAGAACCCCGATGGCCGCGTAAACAAGAACTACATCGGCTCGTTCAGTGACGTCGCGCTGGCAGCCGAGGCGGCTAACACGCACATCCAGGGTGGCGCGGACATTCTGACCGGTAGCGCCCAGATGGTCGTCGGTGCCGTCGGCGTGGCCGAGGAGAACGGCGTGCTCTGGTTCGCTTCGCAGGCCGATCAGACCGAGCTGGCGCCCAGCGTTGTCGTCGCCAACCAGGTCTACCACTGGGAGGTTGTCCTCCGCGATATCCTTGAGCGGATCGAGCAGGGTCAGCTCGGTGGCCAGGCCTACGCCATCACGCTGGCGAACGGCGGCCAGACCATCGACTTCAACCCCAACTTTGACATCCCCGAGGAAGTCAGGGCTCGCGCCGAGGAAGTGATCGAAGGCATCAAGGATGGTTCGATCACCATCCCGCTGCCGGACGCCGAGTAACCTTTGAAATCACGGGTAGGGTGCCAGGTTTTGCCCTGGCACCCGCCCTCTGGGAAGCGGTGGTTCGTCGAGCGGGGCCGACGTGCCGGT
>Ga0209537_1003942_pt1 | contig 13094 bp, 11 predicted proteins | sample BioPla4DNA1_FD_187698 | JGI IMG/M metagenome (GOLD analysis project Ga0209537, IMG submission 187698) | Biogas fermentation microbial communities from Germany - Plant 4 DNA1 (SPAdes) (version 2) | ecosystem: Engineered > Bioreactor > Anaerobic > Digestate | place: Bielefeld, North...
AGGAAAAACACATTGCAGCCATAGCCGATGAAATAGCCCGGCATACGGATGCCATCAGGCTGATTCTTATTGCAGGACCTTCCTCATCGGGAAAAACTACCTTTGCCCAGAGGCTCAGGGTCCAGCTCATGGTAAACGGCCTTCAACCGGTTCCCATTTCCATGGACAACTATTTTCGGAACCGGGAAGATGTACCGTTAGATGAAAACGGGGAACAGGACCTGGAGTCTATTGATGTCATAGACCTGGAACTGTTTAATGAGCAAATGACCAACCTGATCCAGGGCCAGAAGGTGGAGATTCCTTTTTACAATTTCCATACCGGCAAACGGGAATACCGGGGATATACGATTCAGGTTACCCAGGATCAGCCCATTATTGTTGAGGGGATTCACGGTCTGAATGAGAAGCTGACTGAAATGATCCCGGCAGAAAATAAATATAAGATTTATATCAGCGCTTTAACCCAGCTTAATGTTGATGAACACAACCGGATTCCTACAACGGATGCCAGACTGATTCGCCGCATGGTTCGCGACTATCAATTCAGAGGAACCCCTATTGAAGATACCTTAAGAATGTGGCCCGGAGTCCGGCGGGGAGAGGAAAGAAACATTTTCCCCTTCCAGGAATCTGCTGATATTATGATTAATTCAGCTCTGCTTTATGAGCTGTCGGTATTAAAACCCATCATACTTCCCTTGCTGGATAAGGTACCGGAAGACAGCATATACTTCCCTGAAGTAAACCGGCTGAGCAAATTCCTGAAATACTTTGAGGATATGTCTCCCGATCTTGTTGATTATATTCCCAACAACTCTATTCTCCGAGAGTTCATAGGCGGCAGCTGCTTTGATGTATAGAAAAACACCGGGCTGAAGGCCGAAACGGCCTTCTAACGGTTTACTTTTGGATATACAATTGGTATAATATTTAGCAAACAGCATATTTAAATATTAATTATTTATTTAAGGTGGTGGATTATTCGTGGACGACGGTCCTTGTAGCAGTACTTGCCTATGGGAAAATATGGTGCGGTGTCTAAGACAATGAGCCCCTGCATTGCTTTAAAAATTCCGGGGTTAATTGTCTTTTTGTGTTATTTAGAACTATTTTTCCATGGAGGGGTAATATTTTGTTAATTAATATACTGGTTATTTTGGTGCTTATTGCGTTTAACGCTTATTTTGCCGGTTCTGAGATGGCCTTGGTTTCGATAAACGACAGCAGGCTTCGGATCATGGCGGAAGAAGGAGATTCAAAGGCGGCTAAGGTCCAAATCTTACTTAAGGATCCAAGCAAATTCCTATCAACAATTCAGATTGGAATTACTCTGGCAGGTTTTCTATCGAGTGCCTTTGCTTCAGAAGCCTATGCCGATGAACTGGTAAAATGGGCAGCATCTGCAGGTATAGCAGTATCGCCGACCATATTAAAACCCATAGCAGTTGTACTGATAACTTTGATTTTGTCATATTTCACCCTGGTGTTCGGGGAACTGGTGCCCAAGAGGCTGGCACTGCAAGCGCCTGAGAAATTGGCTGTAAGAGTAGTTGGTTTCTTAAATTTTCTTGCAAAAATCACTTCTCCCGTTGTAAAATTATTGTCAGTAAGTACCGACTTCTTTGTCAGACTTGCGGGAGGAGATCCCGATGCTGACGATGAAGAAATTACAGAAGAAGAAATACGAATGTTAATTGAAGTCGGAGAGGAAAAAGGAGCCATAGACGCTATAGAAAAAACCTTTATCGAAAATGTTTTTGAGTTCGATGATAAGGTAGTGGCCGATATCATGACTCATCGCACAAAGGTTGTGGCAATTCCTGTAGATTCTACTCTGGACGATATTATAAAGGTCATAAGCACAGAGAAGTATACCCGTATACCAGTCTATGAAGATACCATAGATAACATCATCGGTGTTCTCCACTCAAAGGATCTGATTTTGTACCTGACAAGGCAAAAAGACGAACCTTTTGATCTTCTTAAGTTAATTAGAAAAGCATATTATATTCCTGAAACTAAAAAACTCAATGAATTGTTTCGGGAATTACAGCTTAAGAAAATCCATTTGGGTGTGGTAATAGACGAATACGGAGGAACAGCCGGTATTATTACCGTAGAAGATCTGCTGGAAGAAATTGTAGGCAGTATTTTTGATGAGCATGATGATGAAGAGCCCATGTATGTAAAGCTGGATGAATCCACTTATATGTTTAACGGTTCCATTAGTCTGGATCAGGTATCGGAGCTTATAAACGTAGAGCTGCCGGTTGAAGAGTATGATACTTTAAGCGGCTATGTTATCGGTCAGCTGGGTCAGATACCTGAAGAGGGAGAAAAGCCTGTACTGGAAACGGATCATATGATTTTCCGGGTAGAGGAAGTGGAAGACAAAACCCTCACTAAAATTAAAGTCTGCAAGGCATAATTACGGGAAGGTTGGGGTTTGGTTTGTTGATAGATTTTCTTAAAGGTCTGGCAATAGGAATAGGGGCCATAGCTCCCGGCATAAGCGGGGGAGCTCTTGCTGTAATGCTGGGTGTCTACGAAAGCATCACCGATGCCCTGGCAAATCTGTTTGAAGGATTCTGGAAAAAAGTAAAGGATTTCTTCTTTCTTGGGCTGGGAGGCGTAGTCGGTGTACTCGCATTCAGCAATGTCATAAACTACTTGTTCCGGCATTACGAGCTGGAAGTAAAGTATCTTTTTATAGGGCTTATGCTGGGAACTTTCCCGAATTTGCGAAAACAGGCCAATAAAGAAGGTTTTCAAAAGTCCTATCTTATTCCTTTTGTAATTGTCCTGGCATTGGCAGTCTTTTTGGCTGTATTGGAAAAAATCGGCACAGAAGGGGCTGCCGCAGGTATGCCTGGCTTTTTGTCCCTGGTCTTTTATGGAATTGTCATTGGCTTTGGCACCATTATACCCGGCATTAGTTCTTCAGTTATTCTAATGTATCTGGGTGCTTACGGCCTGATGATGGAGGGAATTTCCCGCCTGAAACCGGCAGTTCTGATTCCGGCCGGCATCGGATTTGTGCTCAGTGTTCTTCTTTTTGCCAAGCTTATTAACTGGTTATTCCGGAAAGCTTACGGCTATACTTTTTATGCTGTCCTTGGATTAACGGCAGGTTCCCTTATATCCGTTTTTCCCGGTTTTGGGTTTACCATAAGCCATATAATAGGTTATATTCTCCTTATTGCAGGCACGATTATTTCATATTTGCTCAGCAATTTAGAGAATAAAGGGCAGATTAAGTTTCGTATATTTTAACAAAGGCTTTGATATATAAGGATATCTTTATACATTTTAAACAGTAATGTAAATATGTGGTATTGTAGATGTATAGAAGCTGTGATATACTTCTCTCAACAACTATCTAAAGGAAGAGTGTTATGAAGAAGTCATATCGGTTATTGTTTCTATGCATCTTTTTATTTTTGCCCCTTCTTTTGACATCTTGCTTATCCAATTTTTTGGAATTCAGAGACAGGCTCTTTCCCGAAGACAATATTATTGAAATGCCTGACCCCTCTGATGATCCTGCAGACAATCCCATACATACATCTAAACCTTCTGAGCTCGAAAATGTAAAGAAAACTACTTCTATTAAAATTAAAGCTGTAGGCGACCTTCTTATGCATATGCCCCTGGTGAACGCTTCCTTAAAGTCTGACGGCACCTATGATTTCACCCCTATATTTAATGATATAAAGCCCTATCTTCAGGACGGAGACCTGGTGCTGGCCAACCTTGAAACAACCATTAGTGATCCGCAGCATGGATATGGGGGCTATCCAAGATTCCGCACACCGGAAGAACTGCTTCCTGCCCTTAAAGAAAGCGGATTCAATATTATAACAACTGCAAATAATCATACTCTTGACGGGAAAGAATTCGGTGTAGGCCATACATTGGACAAACTTGACGAATACGGCCTGTTGCATACAGGAAGCGCACGCAGTCAGGAAGAACGGGACAGTGTCCTGCTGGTGGAGAAAAATGAAATAACTTCGGCTGTTCTGGCTTATACCTACGGCACCAATGGGATGGAGGTTACCATACCGGGCGATAAGCTTCCCTACATGGTTAATTATATTGACAGAGACTTGATCCGGCAGGATGTGGAAAGAGCAAAAGAGGCCGGTGCCGATTTAATAATAGTATGCATTCACTGGGGAGATGAATATGTTCGAACCCCCAACCCCTTTCAGGAGGAGACTGCTGAGTACCTTTTGTCATTGGGAGTGGATATTATTTTCGGTTCCCATCCCCATGTTTTGCAGCCTATGGAGCGCAGAAAGGTTGTATTGGAAGACGGCACTGAAAAAGAGGTATTTATCATTTATTCATTAGGGAACTTTGTATCTAACCAAAGGGATCCCTACCGGGACAGCGGTGTTATTGTAAATGTGGAAGTAATAAAGGATCATGCCGGCAGCACCATCAGTCTGGGTGAAATCACCTATACACCTACCTGGGTATACAAATACAGCTCATCCGGTGGGGTGGGATTCAGAATTCTGCCGGTGGGAGAATATCTGGAAGAAGCCGGGGGGCTAAACTCTGAAGACTGGCGGCGGATTCGCGACGTCTGGACAGAAACCACCACCCATTTAGGAGATAGTTTTAAGCCGATACCGTAAAAGAAAACCCTGGGAAAGCCCAGGGCTTTGCATTTCTTTTATGGTTTTATATGCGTGCGGCAAAAAAATGCCTGAAATGACTTAAAAACAACTTTGAAACCAGAACGTAAACAGGGATCAGTATGAGTGCGGCGATGATGCGCGGCGGGAGCAGAACGGCGAAAGCTTGTCCATACATAATATTCAGCCAAAGGGAATTCAGCAAGAGGGAAGTAATAAGGATTGTGACGCTTACTGTTAAGGTAAGGTAAGCCCATGTCCAGTCTCTCTTTAACAATTTCCCCATAAGGCCGGGTATAAAGCCGGACAAGGCGGCTGTCAATGTAAATCCCGGGAAATATGTTCCCTGCGGGTTTAAGGGAAAACCTATCAGATCTGCCAGAGCACCGGTTATGGCACCGTATGTTGGCCCCAATACCATGCCGCTCAGCATAAGGGGCAGATCGCCGAAACTCAGGCGTACTGTTTGTATGCCTCCAATTATGATCATCTGGCTGAAGAAGCGGGTAAATACAACGCTTAAGGCGATAAACATGCCCGATAAAGCTATTCTCAGAATCTTGTTTTTTATCACTTCGAACACCTCCTCTCCTTGAATTGGCAGCTAATGCCACATCCAAGAAGAGAGATGTTTTCCTTCTTCCGTTTGTGGCAGCGGATGCGAAGATGGTACCGCAGGCTTTGTCAGCCTTTCGTTCAGGGGCAACCTCCCATCCCCTGACACTTAACGCACCATTTCTACTCTGCCATATTCATTAATATTATAGCAAAGCATGGTTTGCATGGCAATTCATTCAAGGTAGGATTTTTTTATTTTTTGTAGAATAGATTAAACAATAGAGACAGTCATTTGAATCAGACTGCATTCCTTTCCGGTCATAAGGCTCTTTCTTAGAAAATATGAGGTGATATTCCTTGAGTCATTTTTTTGCTTATCTGTCCAGAATGAAATTTATTCAGCGCTGGGGCCTGATGCGCAATGTCCGGCAGGAGAACATCCAGGAGCACAGCCTCCAGACGGCAATGATTGCACATAATCTGGCCCTTATAAGAAATAAAAAATTCGGCGGAAGCGTTAATCCTGAAAGGGCTGCCCTTCTGGCTGTGTATCATGAAGCCAGCGAAGTCATAACCGGCGATTTGGCCATGCCTATTAAATATTTTAATCCTGAAATCAAAAAAGCTTATAAAGATATTGAAAGGGTGGCCAGCGGCAGGCTTTTATCCATGCTTCCGGATGAGCTGAAATCCGATTATGAATCTTTGCTTTTTCAAAGTCAGGAGGAAGAAGAACTTTGGAAAATAGTCAAGGCAGCAGACAAGATCTGCGCTTACCTGAAGTGTATTGAGGAACTTAAGGCAGGGAATCTGGAGTTTTCCAAAGCGGAAAAAAGCATTAAAAAGGATCTTGATAAACTGGATTTACCGGAAGTAAAGTATTTTATAGAGCATTTTGTGCCCAGTTTCCATCTGACCCTGGACGAATTAAACTAAATATGTATTTTAATGGAGTTATTAGTGATAATAAAATAATTGGGAGTGATTGAGATATGATTAAACTAAACATGATAGCCTTTGATCTGGGCGCCAGCAGCGGCAGAGCTTTAATCGGCCGCTTCGACGGAAGCCGTCTGGAAGTGGAGGAGCTGCACCGTTTCCCTAATGACCCTGTTACAGTAACAGACCATACATATTGGGATATCCTGAGATTGTACTGGGAGATGCAGCAAGGCCTTATAAAATTCGTCAACAGAAAAGAAGGGCAGGTTTCTTCCATTGGAATTGATACCTGGGGCGTTGATTTCGGCTTATTGGATTCCAAAGGACAGCTTATGGGAAATCCTTACCATTATCGAGACAGCAGAACCGAAGGAATGTTTGAAGAGGCTGACAAGCTGGTTCCTAAAGAGGAAATTTACGGCTTCACAGGCATAGCATTTCAGAAATTCAATACCCTGTTTCAACTCCTGTCCATGAAGATTAACGATCCGGACACCTTGGACAGGGCTTCCACTTTGCTCTTTACTCCTGACCTTTTGACCTATTTCCTCACCGGAGAAAAAAGAACTGAATTTACGGAAGCGACCACCAGTCAGATGCTGGATGCTTCCAGCCAGAAATGGTGCACTGAACTTCTAGGCAGGCTGGGCATTCCTGATCATTTTCTGACGGAAATCGATTATCCCGGCAGCTTAAGGGGCAGGATCAGGCCGGATACAGCAGAATATCTCGGAATTGGAGAGGTGCCGGTATTTGCGGTTGCCACCCATGATACCGGTTCTGCAGTTGCAGCAGTTCCTGCAGGAAGTGAAAAATATGCCTTCCTGAGCAGCGGCACCTGGTCCCTTATGGGTGTTGTGGTAGATAAGCCTGTTATCAATGAAACCACTTTTAAATTCAATTACACCAATGAAGGCTGTGTAGGAGGCAAGTACCGCCTGCTTAAAAATATAATGGGCATGTGGATTGTCAATGAATGCAAGAGGGAGTGGGATCGTAAAGGCGAGGTTTACAGTTTTGGTGAGTTGGCCCGGATGGCAGGGCAGAGCAAACCCTTCCTGGCTTTTATAGACCCTGATGATGACTTATTCTACAGTCCGGGCGGCATGCCTGAAAGGATACAGAAGTATTGTAAGGAAACCGGTCAGACGGTGCCTGAGACCAAGGGCGAGATTGTACGCTGCATTTACGAGAGCCTGGCGCTTAAATACCGCTGGTCCTTTGAAAGATTGGAAGAAATTCTGGGATATTCCCTTGACGTGCTACATATGGTAGGCGGAGGCATTAATAACCGCATGCTGAATCAGTTTACAGCCAATGTGCTTAAGAAACCGGTAATCTGCGGCCCTGTTGAAGCAACTGCAATAGGCAGCCTCATGGTTCAGGCCATGGCCCTTGGAGAAGTTAAAGACCAGGAGGAAATCCGTCAGGTGGTAAAAGCCTCTTTCCCCACAGAGGATTACCAGCCTGAAGATACTGCCGCCTGGGACGAAGCTTATAACAGGTATCTTAAAATCCTGAATATGTAATTTATTTCACTTATTCATAGTTCTTCATTTGTTAACAGATTTTCACACTGGTATTTTTCGTTTCTTTGGGCAAAATATTAGCACAAGGGTTTGAGAAGAACAACGACATCAATTATTTCAGCTTTGTTTCATCCATTTGTTCATGATCAAGCCCTTTTAATGGAGAATCCCTGTTTGGGATTCTCCTTTACATTAATGTCAATATCTGTTTAATTTGACAAAGAATATGCCCAAGCGGCACTATATTAATGTTTGCTTAATCTGCAGCAGATAAATCAAGTGAAAATGTGTTTCTTGACAAATCGTCGCATATCAGCTAATATATAAAAGGACACGTTAATAGAAATTTTGTGTGGGGAGTTAGCTCAGCAGGTTAGAGCGCCACGTTGACATCGTGGAGGTCGTTGGTTCGATTCCAATACTTCCCACCATTACATTATCGCGGGGTGGAGCAGCTGGCAGCTCGTCGGGCTCATAACCCGGAGGTCGTGGGTTCAAATCCCTCCCCCGCAACCAACTCAAACACCATCTGCCGATAAACTATGTTTGTCGGACAGGTGGTTTTTATTTTGTCCGAAAGTGCAGAATATAGACATCTTCGGGCTTTATACTTTCTGCCTTGCATCAATAAAAGGTGCTGTGAAAAACCGCATAAATACAGGGTTTAACCGGTCTCTCATACTAAAGTATGAGAGGCTTTTTTCAGTAAATTCATCCTTACTTCACACCCTGTCCTATTCTTTTAGTTCATAGCCTTTTGCTGCAAAAGCCTCTTTGATTTTTTCCATGGGGATACGTTTCATAGCAGCACCCTTGGGGATAGTCATAAATCTGCCGGCGGTTTGAAGCATGCCCGGATTGGTAATGCTGTCAAACCCCAGATCTTTCATGATAACAACAACATCAGGATATTCCTTGCATATTTCGAAGACACTTTTGGATAAATCGATAACTTTTCCCATATCACTTGCTCCTTTTAAATGTATTTTTCCGGTAATACATTTATAAATTGCTTGTTTTTTGATTATAACAGAGGGTAAACATCACGTAAACAGGACTTATATGCCTTACATCCAAATCTGATCGAAAGAGAAAGCTCAATGCGGTATTTAAATAAGACCAATCATGTTGTATATAAAAAATGATTTAAATGTTTTTAACAAAACATAAGATAGATTCTTTATGAGAAAGACGTTATAATATGCTGCAGCAAAAGGCGGTGTTATAGCTTTTACAAAGGCATTGGCCAAGGAACTGGGGGATACAAAAATCCCGGTTCCCTCCTATCTTGCTTTTATATGAAAATGACTGTAAACTATATTTAATATTTTATATGAAGCAAGAATTTTATAGAAGAATCGGAGGGAACCTGCTTGAAGAAAAAAGCCTTATACGTGCTTTCTAAGCGCTCGTATGACTTGATTTACGGGGAAGAAGAACGAAAAGATATTGAGGAAGCGGTGGATATAATCGGACCTGTACATACTCCGGATGAGGTACGGGAAAACCCTGAAATTTTAAAGGATGTAGAGTTGATATTTTCAGGATGGGGCGGCCCGAAAGTGGATGAGGAATTTTTAGCCGCTGCTCCCAACCTGAAAATTGTATTTTATGGCGCCGGATCCGTCAAAGGAATTGTATCGCCTGCTTTCTGGAAGAGAGGCGTTCGCATTACCAGTGCCTATGCGGCCAATGGAATACCGGTTGCGGAATATACACTGTCTCAGATACTTTTTTCGTTAAAGAGAGGCTGGCATTTTGCCCTGTCTATTAAGAAGGAAGGCAAATATCCGGATTCCAGGGAAGGGGTTTTAGGTTCCTATAACAGAACAGTCGGTATAATTTCCCTTGGCATGATCGGCCGTTATGTATGCAGACTTCTTAAGCCCTTCGACTTAAAGGTGATAGCCTATGATCCTTATGCGGATGAAGCAATGGCTGAAGAGCTGGGAGTTGAGCTCTGTGGACTGGAAGAGCTGTTTAAGCGTTCGGATGTGGTCTCCCTGCATACGCCCTGGCTGCCGGAAACAGAAGGAATGATTACCGGTGCGCATTTTGAGTCCATGAAAAAGTACGGAGTATTCATAAATACCGCCCGGGGTGCAGTTGTGCGGGAAAAGGAAATGATAGAAGTGTTAAAAAGGCGTCCTGATATACAGGCTATTCTGGATGTTACCTGGCCGGAGCCGCCGGTACCAGGTTCCCCCTTGTACACTTTGCCGAATGTGGTTTTAACACCTCATATTGCGGGTTCTCTGGGCAAGGAATGCAACAGGATGGGAAGATATATGGTAGAAGAATTAAGAAGATATTTAAATGGCGAAGAACTCAAATGGGAAATTACTGAGAGCCGGGCTTCCATACTGGCTTGATTAAGGATTATTGATTTAACCTTGTTTGACTGAGACACAGGATTAAAATATTAGTTAAGGAAGGGGAGTTTTTTATGCTGTACGGCGGACTGGTATCAATTACCTTCAGAGATTTGCCTCCGAGAGAAATTATTGACATGGTTCAAAAGTCAGGGCTTAAGGGCATTGAATGGGGAGGAGATATCCATGTGCCCCATGGAAACCTATATGTTGCCCGGGAAATAGGAAACATGACCAGGGATGCAGGGCTGTCCGTTGCGGCCTTCGGCTCATACTACCGTGTAGGCTGGCAGGGGCAGGGAGATGTCCCCTATTTCGAAGAGGTCCTGGAGACGGCTCTGGAACTTCAGACCAATATCATACGCGTTTGGGCCGGAAGGGTTGGATCTGAGGAAGCAGATGAGGAAATCTGGGACAGGGTCGTGGAGGATTCCGTCAGGATAGGAAATATGGCCAGGGAAGAAGGCGTTTTGGTTGCCTATGAATATCACGGCGGAACTTTGACTGATACCCTTGAGTCAATACGGGAATTGATAAAGAGGGTTAATCATCCCAATATTCTAACTTACTGGCAGCCGTTGCCCCACCATGACTTTAACAGCAGGCTGGAAGGGCTTAAGGATGTTCTTCCCTGGCTGGCAAATGTTCATACCTATCATTGGGAAGAAAGGCAGAGATTGCCCCTGGAAAAGGGAGAAGGAGAATGGTCCTCTTATCTGGAAGTTATTAAAGGACTTTCCGGCGATCGTTATCTGCTGCTGGAATTTGTGAAGGATAATTCACCTGAGCAGTTTTTAAAGGATGCAGAAGTCCTAAGGAGCTGGCTGGACAAGCAGTGATGGAAAAAGGCTGGTATCTTTATGATAGCAGCCTCCACTTTTTTTGTATTTGTTTCATTAAATTATCATATGGTAAAAGCATTAAAAAGGATGAAAATATTTAAATGACCAAGAATTTATACTTTTATGAAACTCCTGTAGGAAAAATCGGCCTGGCTGATAATGGAAGGGCAATTACCGATTTATTTTTTGGGGAGGATTCTCCCCTCACGGAATATATAATAAATGAAACTGAACTGTTAAAATCTGCTTATAAACAGCTTATGGAGTATTTCAGCGGCAGCAGGAAAATCTTCGATCTTTCCCTTGCCTTTGAAGGCACTTCCTTTCAGCAGAAGGTATGGAAAGCCCTGCTAACTATTCCATACGGACATGTGAGGTCTTACAAGGATATAGCCAAGCAGACAGGAAATGAAAAAGCTTGCCGGGCAGTTGGGATGGCTAATAATAGAAACCCGATAGGAATTATCATTCCCTGCCACCGTGTTATTGGTTCAGACGGAAAACTGGTGGGCTATGGGGGAGGTCTGGACATAAAACGGTATCTGCTGCAACTGGAAGGGGTATTGTAACTATCACTATCACTATCACTTTTGCTGTTTGTCTATCGCATTTATTCTGGCTGTCCTATTCATTGTATCTGGATTATTTTATAGGTTTATTGAAGAAATATAAGCATATCTATACTGCAGCATGTCATATTTACCATACTGAGGAGGATACCTATGAAAAAGATACAGCTTCCTGGTGTTTCCTTTCCTGTATCATGTCTTTGTCTTGGCTGCGCTTATTACGGCTCCCGCGAAAGTGAATCTGATTCATTCTACCTCCTTGATATATATTATGAACGCGGCGGCCGTTTTTTGAATACTGCCCATGAATACGGAAGAGGGCTTTCCGAGCAGACCATAGGACGCTGGATGCGCTCACGAGGTGTCAGGGATGAAATGGTTATCACATCGAAAATCGGAGAAGATCTTACAAATCCCAATTCCAGAGCCATGAGACCTCATGAACTGCATGAAGATATTAATGAAACCCTGTCCCGCATAGGATACGATTATATTGAATTTGCCCTGCTTCATATTGATGATCCGGACATTCCGGTGGAATCGATTCTTGACACCATGGAAGAGATACGGCAGGCCGGCAAGATACTATACTACGGATGTTCCAACTGGTCGGTGGAACGCATGACGGAAGCTGATTCCATAGCAAAAAAGAAAGGGTACAAAGGCTTTTGCATGAATGAAATTGAAATGAATCTTGCTAGACGCAGCATTCCAAACAAAGACAGGTCGACCAAATGGCTTGATGAATCCTTTGCGTCATATCACCGGAAAACTCAGATGGCGGTTGGTGCCTATTCTCCCCTGGCGGCAGGCGCACTGACAAAGATGATGGAAGAAGACGGCATTGAAAGATTATCCCAATATGGCAGAACTGCCTATTTAACACCTTATAATATGGAGATAGCCAGGCGGCTGGCGGCTTTGGCATCTGAAACTGGGTATACCGGTGCTCAGCTTCAAATTGCCTGGCTCTTGTCCCAGCCCTACGGATTTCCTGTTTTTCCCATAATAGGTCCCAGAACCCCGGAACAGTTGATTGACTGCCTCGGCAGTCTGGACATAGATCTGACGCCGGGGCAGCTGTCATATCTTAAGCCAGATAGAGGTGTTTATATTGAGTAAAAAAATTACGCGTTTTACATTTAACAGCCCATGCAGTGAAATTCCCAGATGGGCAATCCTGGAGCGGGAATACTTGGAACTTGCAAACCGGGCACCGGACATGCTTGCTGATTATCTTACTCCTGAAGGTGAAATCATTTGGCCTGAAAGCGTGCCTGACTTCCAAAGCAACGTGGATAACGCATTTGAAGGCTTCTCAAGCTTTCCGTTGATGTATCTGCTAGGCGGCGGAGACCATCTGCTCGAGTATTCTCATCGCCAGTATGATGCTTTAACCAGGCAGTTTTCCAGGTATAAACGCCTGAGCATCGGCAGCGATTCCGAGATTGTGAAAAAGACCGGCCGGGACACAATGCTTGTGGACGAATGGTACCCGGAAAACAATTGGATGCATATTGCTGAAGGATCCATGTTTCTGTATTACTTGGCCCTGGCAGATCCCCATAATGCAAAAACCCGGGATCGGGTCCTGCGTTTTGCTGAATATCTGATCGGTGAAAATCCTGCGGGA
>Ga0209537_1003949_pt1 | contig 13082 bp, 10 predicted proteins | sample BioPla4DNA1_FD_187698 | JGI IMG/M metagenome (GOLD analysis project Ga0209537, IMG submission 187698) | Biogas fermentation microbial communities from Germany - Plant 4 DNA1 (SPAdes) (version 2) | ecosystem: Engineered > Bioreactor > Anaerobic > Digestate | place: Bielefeld, North...
TACAACCATTAAAGCTAAGGAGAATACAACCATCCTTAGACCAGGCAGGGCTGGTGTAGTAAAGAAACCAAAGTTCATAGACCCATCTAAGAACCTTAGGGCTTCCATGGCTACAGTGATGACTATGGCAGAGATTACAGTACCGTAGATATTCCCCATACCTCCCAATACTACAATTAGCAAGATATTGAAAGTCAGGGCGAATTTAAATAAAGCAGGGTCAATAGTACCAAGATGCACAGCCATAAGTCCGCCACCAATACCTGCTAAAAAGGAACCTATAGTAAAACTCATCACCTTGTGTTTAAACAAATTAATCCCCATGGACCTGGCTGCAATTTCATCCTCCCTAATGGCCTTAAAGGCCTTACCATAACTTCCCTTCATCAAGACCTGCATAAATATAATGGTAAGTATGGCTATGCCCCAGGCCCACAATAGGTTAGTCTTTGAACTAAGTCCCAAGGGTTCTGCAATAAACTTATTAGTCATCTGAGGTATGGCCTTGAGCCCCAAAGAACCATTAGTAATACTTTGAAGGTTTATAAATACTATCCTAATGATCTCAGAAAAACCTAGGGTAGCAATGGCCAAATAATCATCTGTAAGCTTAAGAACAGGTGCCCCAATTAAAAAACCAAATAGGGCTGCCATAAGTCCACCTATGAGTAAGGCAAAGATAAAGGGCAGGTTAAGATTTAGTAAAAATGGTACCATAGGTTTCATATAATAGTTCATTGTCTTTGCTTCCAAAGGCATAGTCAGTATGGCTACAGTATAAGCCCCTATGGCCATAAATCCTGCATGTCCTAAGGAGAAAAGGCCTGTAAACCCATTAATCAAATTCATACTCAAACCTAAAATTATATAAATAGCACAAAGATTAAGAACCTTTACCTTATAACTATCTAAAAATAAATTTATTACAACTAAGCCTATTAAGGCCACAACTAATATTCCTATTTTTAACCATATATTATCCTTTAAACTGATCTTTTTCATAGGCTACACCTTCTCCGTAATTTTTTCTCCCATTAAACCTGTAGGCTTAAGTAGGAGTATAACAATTAGTAGTATAAAGGCAAAGGCATCTCTATAACCTGTAAGAGTAGGTAAAAATGCAATAAGTAGGATTTCTCCCAAACCTAGAATAAAGCCTCCTAAAACTGCACCGGTGATATTGCCTATTCCACCAATAACTGCTGCAATAAAACACTTAAGTCCAGGCAATACTCCCATATGGGGCATAAGCTGAGGATACTTAACTCCCCACATAATACCACCCATGGCAGCTAAAAAGGAGCCTATGAAAAAGGTAATAGATATTATTCCATTTATATTTATTCCCATAAGGCTGGCAGTTTCGTAGTCTTTAGATAAAGCTCTCATTGCCATTCCAGTTTTTGTCTTTTGGATTACATAATTTAGACCTATTAGTAGGATAACAGTAACTATTGGAATTACAAAGTTTACAATTGCTATGGAAACTCCCCCTACATTTAATACCTTCTCCAATATTGCAGGAGTTGGGAAGGCCTTTGGCCTTCCCCCAAACACCAATATGCCTAAATTTTGTAATAAGAAGGATGCACCTATGGCTGATATTAAAACTGTAATCCTTGGTGACTCCCTTAAGGGCTTGTAGGCTAGTCTTTCCAATACTAGGCCCAAAAGGCCTGTAAGGGCTGGAGCCAGTATAAATACTATATACCAAGGTATTGGAGTAAATATTATGCCGTAGAAGGTCAAATATGTTCCCAGCATAAATATATCTCCATGGGCAAAGTTGATAAGTCTTAATATTCCATAGACCATAGTATATCCAATGGCAATCAGAGCATATAGACTCCCTAAAGATATGCCGTTAGCCATATGTTGTAGGAACTCTTGTATGCTCATATTCATAATAAACTCCTCCAAAAGAAAAGTTAGTTAACAGGATCAACAGTTGTTAAGTATACAAACTCTCCATTTTCTACTTTATTTATAACAGCAGACTTAACTGCGTCTCCGTTCTCGTCTAGGGTAATGATTCCAGTTGCTCCTATGAAGTTAGTAGTTTCAGCAATCTTGTCCCTTATGGCCACTGGATCTGCTGAACCTGCCTTTTCAATAGCTTCTATAATAACCATGTAGGCATCATATCCTAATGCTGCAAAGGCATTGGCATCCTTGCCATATTTCTCCTTGTATTCCTTTAAGAAGGTCTCAGATACTTCAGTTACAGGTGCCTCTGATGTAAAGTGAGTACTATAAACTATACCTTCTACTGCTGCTCCACCTATTTCTAAGAACTCTGGAGACTCCCAAGTATCTCCACCAAGGATTGGGGTAGTTATACCTAAGTCTCTTGCTTGTTTAATAAGTAATGCTGATTCACCATAGTTTCCTGGTGCAAATATAACATCTGGATTTAAGGACCTTATATTGGTCAATTGAGCTGAGAAGTCTTGGTCTCCAGTATTGTAGGAAGCCTCTCCTACTATGGAGGACTCAGAACCAGTTAATTTTATAAAAGCTTCTTTAAAGTAAGCAGATAGACCTACTGAATAATCCTGCTGAACGTCTTGGATTATGGCAGCGGTTTTTGCTCCTAACTCATTAACAGCATAGTTTGCCATAACTGTTCCTTGGAATGGGTCGATGAAACATACCCTGAAATAGTAATCGTTGTTTAAAGTAACCAGTGGGTTAGTAGGTGAACAGCCAACGGCCGGTACCTTAGCTTCCTTAACTACATCTCCCGCAGCCATAGATAGGGAAGAACCATAACTACCTATAATAGCCACTACCTTATCCTTATCAATTAGCTTGGAAACTGCATTTGTAGCTTCTACCTTATCAGACTTATTGTCTGCAATGACTAGCTCTATTTTCTTGCCAAGTACAGTATTGACTTTTTCGTGGGCAAGCTTAATACCTTCTACAGTCATCTCTCCACCTGCTGCATTGACTCCAGTCATAGGCTCGAAAACCCCAATTTTAATTACATCACTGTCACCACCTGAGGTCTCCTTAGCACCACAACCTGCTAATGTTCCCAAAACGAGAACTAGAGATAGAATAATTAATATTACTTTCCTCCTCATTTTACTTCCCCCTTCTTTAAATTAAAGACATATAAGATATGTCTTTGACTGAATTTTTAAACAGATGATTTTATTATGTTATTAGTGTACTATACAAAAGTGCCAAAGTCAATTTATAATCTTTAAAATAAATATATTATACTTACTAGAAAAATATGTAAATCTAACTCAATATAGTGTATAATAGAAGAAAGTTTAAGAAGTTACATAAATTTACTTTATTCTACAAAAATGGAGAGTGAATGCCTTGGAAGTTAAAAACTTACACTTGAAAAAAAACACCAAGAGTATTGCCACTGGAATGTTATTAACCATCACCATTATCATAATTCTCTTGTCTTCAGTTATTGGATTTACAACCTACCAAATTTCTAAAAATTCCCTAATTAATACAGTAGAGGAAATGATTTTTAATAAGGCAATAGATTCTGCAAACCTAGTAGACGCTAGGATTGAGATGTATATATCTTCCATTGAACCAATTGGAAATATCGAATATCTAGGAGACCCACAAGCTCCTTTGATGCAAAAATTAGATACACTACAAAAGGAAAGAAATAGATTAGGCCTATCCAGTTTAGGTATATCAGATTTTAGAGGAAATCTTTCCTTACAGGATGGTACAAGTGTAAATGTAAGTGATTATATCTATTTTCAAGAAGCCATTAATGGAAATTCCTATTTTTCAGAACCCTTCTTTAATGAACTTACAAATGCCGTAGAAATTGCCATAGCAGCCCCCCTATACTATAACTATAGTATTGTAGGAGCTGTTATAGCCTTTAAGGATGCACAAGAGTTTTATGATTTAGCCAGCGACATTAAAGTAGGAGGATCTGGCTACGCCTATATATTAAATGAGGAAGTAGATGTAGTAGCCCATCCAACTATATCTTTAGATGCTACTTCTGGTGCCACAAGTGGTGCCACTACAGATGTCATAGATGGAGCTACCTATAGTCAAAACCTAGTTAATTTTACTTCTTTAATAAATGTAGTAGCTGAAAGCTCAAAGGATGAAGTTAATAGGATTATAGAAAATGTACTAAATCATGAGCCTGGCATTGGCCAATATAGGGAAAATGGAGAAATCCGCCATGTTGGACATGCCCCTATTCAGTCTAAGGGTTGGACCATAGTAATCAGCATTAACGAAAGCGACATATTGAGTGAATTAGGGTCCTTGCAAACATCCATACTCTTAATCAGCGGTATTTCCTTAGCCTTTGCCCTAGTAGCCTCATACTTCGTCAACCGGAAAATCACCAATAGGATCATAGATATTAGCAACAAGACCAGGTACTTGTCTGAACTGGACTTAAGCTTTACCTTAGATGAAAAAATCCTCAACAGGGATGACGAGCTGGGAGTCATGGCAAGATCAATCCAAAGAGTAATCGACAGCATAAAGAACTTCGCCTATGAAACCCAAGAGTCCTCCCAGGCAGTAGCTGCCTCCTCTGAGGAACTAGTAGCCATTACTGAGGAAACAAACGCAACATCTACTGCCATAGCAGAAACCTCCAATGAAATAAATGAAAAATCAAAAAAACAATTGGAGGAAATGGAAAGGGTCAATGTTGAAATAAATAAGGTAAAGGAACAGTTTAACTACACCTTAGAACAGAGCCAAAATGCAGAAAGCTTAAGTAAGGAAGCCCTAAATAGTACAGAAAAAGGCAAGGACGTTATAGAAGAAGTAATAGTGCAGATGGACAATATAAAGTCCAGTACCAATAAGGTAAAAGAGTCCTTGGAAAATATAAAAAATGCCTCCATTAAGATGGATGAAATCCTAGTAGTCATAGAAAATATAGCAGAGCAGACCAACCTACTTGCCCTAAATGCCACCATAGAAGCTGCCAGGGCTGGGGAAGCTGGCCGTGGCTTTTCAGTAGTTGCCGATGAAATAAGGAAACTGGCAGACCAGACTAAGCATTCTACAGAAGAAATCAACAATATTATTAAAAATAACCATAACATGATAGTCATAGCCAATGAAAATATGGAGTATAGCAACAGGGAAGTAGATACTGGTATCGAAAAGGTCAATACTACTAAGGAGACCTTTGACCACCTGGCAGGTATAATAGAAGATGTGAATTCAAGTATGGTGAAAAGCATAGAAGCCATAAATATGGTGGCTGCAAGCATAGAAAGGTCAGTAACTTCCGTTGAAAATGCATCCAACCTATCTAAGGAAGTAACAGACCAAATAGGCAATATAACCATAGCCACCGATGAGCAGATGGCTGCCATGGAGCAAATCACAGCCTCTGCTGACGACTTGGCAAGACTGGCAGATGATCTACAGGGAATCTTCAAAAATATTAAATTCTAATAATAAATAAACCTTTCGCTAAAAAGCGAAAGGTTTATTTGTCTATTGATTAAACTTATGGACCTTTTCTTCCCCTTTTAAGACCCTAAGGCCACCCATGGCCAAGGCTTCCAACTCATTTTCACCGGGAACTATTATTACTTGGGATATGAACTTAACCCTCTTTTCTATCCATCCAGTTAACATCTTGGAATAGGCCATGCCACCAGTTAAGATAATTCCATCTACTTGACCATCCACTACTGTAGCTAGCTGGCCAATACTCTTAGCCACTTGGTAGGCCAAGGCTTCATAGACTAGTTTGGCATATTCATCTCCCTTTTCAATCATCTTCTCTACTTCCCTTGCATCATTGGTACCTAAGTAGGACACAAGGCCTCCCTTGCCCCTTAAAAGTTTAGCCACAGTAGCCTTATCATATTTATAGCAATAGTCCATCAAGGCACTACTGGGTATTACACCTGCCCTTTCAGGAGAAAAGGCTCCTTCATCATCAGAGACTATGTCTACCATCCTGCCTTTATTATGGATGCTAATAGACAGGCCGCCACCTAGATGGGCTACTATTAGGTTTAAATCGGTATATTCTCTACCCATGGACTTGGCCACTTTTATGGCAGAAGCCCTCATATTTAAGGTATGGACTAAACTCCTTCTTGGAATCTCCTTTAAGCCTGATAATCTTGCTATGTCCACCAATTCATCAGTAGAGACAGCGTCATATATAAGGGCATCAATACCTAGTTTCTTGCCTAATTCATAGGCAATTATACCACCTAGGTTTGAAGCATGATGGATTAAGGGGTCATTTCTTAGCTTATCTACTAATACTTCATCTACCAGATATGCTCCTGATTTTAGTGGGGCTACAGGCCCTCCCCTTCCAACTATGATATTTAGCTCCTCAACTGATATATTGTTTTCCTCTAGAATGCTTAATATCTTCTCATATCTCATTTCATATTGGTCATTTATAGTAGGATATTTGGCTAACTCTTCTGCTGTATGGTCTATACTATGTCTAAAGACTAAGTTTTCGTCTTCGTAGACTGCAATCTTGGTAGAAGTAGAGCCAGGGTTTATAGCTAAAATCTTATACATAATTCCACCTCCTAAGATGTTGCTGCAGCTAAAGCTAGGGATAAAAATTTCTCCTCGGCACTGGAGCCACGAGATGTTAAAATTATGGGCACCTTTGCCCCTATGATAATACCTGCCATCTTGCCCTTGGCAGAATAGATCAGGGATTTTCCTAGAACATTACCTGTAGTAATATCTGGCACAACAAGGACATCCACATCTCCTGCCACTTCACTTTCATAGCCCTTTAGTTTGGCAGCTTCCTTATACATGGCCAAATCATAAGATATGGGGCCTTCCACTATACAGTTTTTAATCTCTCCATTAAGATTCATTTCCTTCAATTTATCAGCATCAATAGTTTCAGGCATCTTGGGATTGACCTTTTCTATGGCGGCCAAGACTCCTACCTTTGGCCTTTCATAGCCTAGTCTAAGCAAGGTATCTACTGCATTGTTTATAATTTCCTTCTTCTGGTCTAAACTTGGATACATTACCATGCCACCATCGGTTGCAACCAAAAGCTTGTGATATGTAGGCACCTCAATGATGGCGAAATGGGACATAAGCCTACCTTGTCCAAGTCCTTTTTCCTTGTCTACAACTGCTTTTAATATTCCAGCAGTTTCAATCTTCCCCTTCATCAAAAAATCAGCCTTATTGTCTCTTACTAGTTCTACTGCCTTATAGGCTGCCATGTTGGCATCTGGTTCATTGTAAATTTCATATTCCTTTGTAGCATTTAGTTCCTTTAAAAGTTCTTTTATTTTGACTTCATCTCCCACTAAAACAGGCTCTACTATTCCCTCCTTCTCAGCATGTAATACTGCCTCTAAAGCATGCTTATCCTCTGCTGCCACTAAGGCTACCTTCCTTTTAGTAGATAATCCTCTTACCTTTTCAACCATTTCATCAAAATTTTTTAAGACCAATCTAATACCCTCCTTTACAAAGTCTATTTTATAATAAAAACCAATTATTTGAAATTACTTTTTTAATATAAATCTTTAAGTTTGGATTAAAATTTTTCAAAAGTGGTAATATAAGTGTATGAATTCTTAGATAAAAAATTGTAGAGGGGACTTTTATGAAGGAAAGCGAATTTGGAACCATATCTGGAATTACAGGTTTCTTTGGCAACCTAGGTGGAGTTGTGGCCCAAACTCCCTTGGCCATATTGACAGCAGCCATTTCGAGGATTCTTAGGCGGGGCTATACTGCCTCCAATAGTAGGCTATGTAATAGATAAGTATGGAGAAGTATTGGCTCCCGTAGACCTATTTCAACGAGCCTTTCTATATTGTTTTGCATCGGTTGTTATAGGCTTTATAGCTATTTTCCTAGTTAAGGAAACCAATTGCAAAAACATATATGAGACAGAAAAATAAAGCTTCCCATTTTGGAAGCTTTATTTTTCTACATTAACTATTCACTTTTCACTCTTCACTTTTCACTCTTCACTTTTCACTATTTAAACTATGGAATTAAGATTACTTGGCCTGGGAATATTAGGTGAGGATTCTTAAGCTTATTGTATTCAGCTAATACTTCCCAAGTAGTACCGAATTTTCTAGCAATCTTCCATAGAACGTCTCCAGGTACAACTACGTATTTTTGTGGCTCTACTTCTTCTGGAACAAATTCAACTATTCTACCTTCTACTTCATAGGCTACTTCTCCTAGCTCTTTTATATAATCTACTACAGTTTCATATAATAGACCATGTTCCATTAATACTGGAGCACCTATGAACATTTCATAGCCATCTCCACCACTGGCCATAAAGTCATTAGTTGCAAGAGCATAAGTCTTTTCTAAGTCGATTTCTTCCCCATTAACTAGTATTTCTACTACTCTGTTTCCAACCTCTTTACTTGGATCTATTTTATAGGTCATACCTGCAACATGTGGGAATTTTCCTGCTACTTCTGGATATGCATCTACACCATGCTCTAAAGCTGCCTTTATAGTTGCCCCAGTTACTTCTATAGTAACTAAAGTATTGCCAAATGGGAATACTTCAAAAGCATTTCCTAAGGTAATATCTCCAACTTCTATACTTGCCCTTATACCACCACCATTGGTAATAACTACATCTGCTCCACTGGCCTTAAGCATAGCATCAGTAGCTAGGTTACCAAGGTTAGTTTCTCCACCTCTTACATGCTCTCTAACACCGTCTAATAGAATTAGGTTCTTTCCTATTACCTGATTCATTATCTCTTCGTTTACAGTTTCAACTTTTTCTATCTCAGCTAGTACTTCCTCATCGCCTTCTACATCCTTAACTGCTTCATAGTCTAGTAGTTTTGCAACTATTTCTTTTTCCCCATCTACCATCTTAACTTCTACTATTCCAATATTCTTAGTCCATTCGTGAGCTTGAACTATTAGTGTATCATTGACTAATTTACCTTCTGGAAGTTTATGGTGGCTATGGCCATCCACTATAATGTCAATACCTTCTACTGCTTCTGCTAACATCTCAGATGTAGTAGCTACTTTTGCTGATTCTTCATCTAATCCAAGATGAACTAATCCAATAATTAGGTCTACTCCTTCTGCTTGTAATTCCCCTACTAGTTTTTTAGCTACTTCTATTGGGGAGTCGAATCTTAAGCCTTCAGAATATTTTGGATGTGCCTTTACCTTAGTTTCTTCAGTTGATAGACCAAAAATACCAACCTTAAAACCTTCAAACTCCTCTATTATATAGGACTCAAAATCTGAAGTTCCATCTGCTTCTTTTACAATGTTGGCACCTAGTATTGGGAATTCTGCCATGTCTCTTAATTCTAACAATCTCTCATAACCATAATTGAACTCATGGTTGCCTGGTACCATGGCATTAAAGCCCATTAAGTTCATTAGGTTTATAACAGCTTCACCTCTGTTTAAGGTAGCAAAATTTGTACCATGAAGTGTGTCCCCTGCATTTAACAATAGTACGTTTGAGTCTTCCCTTAGTTCTTTTACTATGGTAGCAAGTTTAGCATAACCAATGACTCCATTTCCCTCGTCCTCTACCACTTGGCCATGAACGTCATTTACATGGACTATAGTTAGAGTTTTTACATCTTCTGCAAAAACTGTAGTCCATGAACCTACCAAGATGCTTACAATTAGGGCTAATGATAAAAACAAGCTTACAATTTTTTTGTTACTTAATCTCATACATAAACCCCCTTATTTTTTACTCAGTGTAATATTACCCATTACACTCCATTAATAACTTATTCTACAAAGAAATTAAAAATCCTTCTTTTTAGATAAAAATAATTGATATTTTTATGACCTAACTTTGTCCAATGGACAATACACAGTCCACAATTCACAATTGTTCGGACTCCCTTTGGAGCTAGGTACAAAAAATGACAAATCTAAGAATGATTTGTCATTTTCTATTTGCTTATTTATTTGTCCATAGTGAATTAGTTAAAGTTTTACCTGGGACGCTATTATACTCAACCTTTCCGATATCTCCTTGTTCTTTTCAATAATAGAATTTATCTCACTTATGGCATTTACTATATTGATATTCTTCTCTGCTATATTGGTAGTTGATATGGTCGATTGTTCTACAGTTATGGTTATTTCCTTCATAGACATGGTTATTTCATTTACTGCCTTGGCTAAGTCTTCAGTAGTATTGTGTAAATCTAGGATGACTTTATTTAAATAAGCCCCATCATTTTTATATTGGTTTACAGCTTCAACCATTATTTCATAATCCTTAACTACATCCTTTTCCATGAAATTCATAACTAGACTTGTCCTATCTATCAACTCTTCTACAGCAGCAGTTATACCCTCTGTAACAGCTTTAATTTCTTCTACTGTTTCATTGGAACTTTCCGCCAGCTTCCTTATTTCATCTGCCACAACAGCAAAGCCTCTGCCAGATTCTCCTGCCCTTGCAGCCTCTATGGCAGCATTTAAGGCTAAAAGTGAAGTTTGCTCTGAAATGCCAAGTATTGCATTGGATAGGATGTTGATCTTTTCCACTTCCTTAGAGGCAGTAATGGCCTTCTCAATTTCTTTTCTAACACTAGTATATAAATCCATGGACCTATCCTTGGCTTGTACAAATTGCTCCCTTAGTTCATCAGCTTTCTTGCTGATTTCACTAGAAGCATTGGCCCCATCTTCCATTTTTTCAACAAAATCTTCTATAGACTTTTGTATATTAGTAGAAGATTGATCAACTGCTATGGCAGAAGCTGAAGTTTCTTCCATACCAGCAGATAATTCCTCAGTAGTTGCAGAAGTGTCTTCTGCCTGTTCCATCAGATAATTGATCTTTTCTAAAGTTTCATCATGTATCTGTTGATTCAAAGCAATGGATTCATCCATGCTTTGCATAAATTCTTTTAGCCTATTAATAATCAGCTGAAAAGACCTATATAGTTGTCCCATTTCATCTATCCTATTTAATTTTTCATCATCAATAGCTATAGATAAATCCAAATTAGAAATATTCTCCGCAATTGCCACAGACTCGTTAATTGGCTTCGTTACTGAATTAGATAAAAATGAAGCAATTAAGGCAGAAACCCCTATTATGACTATTATGGCTCCTACAGTTAGGCTAATAACCCTATTAATACTGCCCAATACAACATCTTTAGCTAGGGCTACCCCAACCTTCCAGCCCGAATCCCCTACTTCACCAAAGTAAAATACCCTATCTACACCATCATAATCCTTTACTAACCTATCCTCAAAGGCTAGGCCTTCACTATTCATTATTGGTGACAACTTATTATCCAGTATTCCACTAATATTGACAAATCCCTTCTCAGGATCTGGATTAAATTCAGGATTAATATGGGTTACTATATTTCCTTCATTATCTACTAGGAAAGCATAGGAGTCATCACCATAATCCCCTTTATTGGTCAAGTCCACCAGGTAGGTGATAAAGATATCTGTGGCTATTACTCCCTTCTTATAGGACTTAGTAGTAAATTGCTTAGATATAGTAATAACCATATCTCCAGTAATAGCATCTATATAGGGTTCAGTAATATAGAAGTCGTCTGTAGCCATGGCCCCTATATACCAAGGCCTGGAAGTAGGGTCAAAGTCAGCAGGTACATCGGTACCTATTGGAAAATAGTGGTCCTTGTTGCTATATCCAATATAATAGAGATTATCTGGATATTTAGATGTTAACTCCGTCATAAGGCCAATTATATAATCTGCTTCGTGATTATCATTGTATAGGATCCCATCAAGAGTCCTATCCAAGATGTTCTTTTGTAATTCTAGCCACTTGTCCATTTCTTGTGCAGTTTTCTGTGCTTGTAGTTCAACCCGTTGATTCTCCACTTCCTTAAGCTTTACTATGGATAAGGAATAGTTAATGACAGAAATGGCTAGAACAGAAACAATACAAATAATTGTAGTAAATAGCAAAAGCTTCCCCTTTAATTTCATTGGAACACCTCTTTCAGTAATATTATCCAATTTTCATCTGTCTGTTTTGCATTACCAAATTTTGTCGAATCGCTATAAATAAAGTATATCATTATTGAAATTCTATGGCAATGGTTTGTTAAATAGTATACAAGAGATTTTTCCTAACTTTGTCCATAAAAAGAAAGAATCCTGGTCTTAATTGTAATTTTCCCGGGAAATATATCGATTTACAATTTTTTAAATTGCAATAGTAAATTTTTCCTCCCCATTCTATGTAATAAGTGAAAGGTCACTCAAGACCTAAAATCAATAGGGAGGTGAAATAATGGCTATTGGAAACATTAAGGAAAAAACAACTTTAAGACTTGAACTAGACGGAGGCATAGTAGAGGGTAAGCAAAAAATAGTTCCAAAGTCCTTCTCTCAAATCAAGACTAGTGCCAGCGACGAGGAACTTTATAACACTGCTACTGCCATAGCAAGCCTTCAAAAAAGAGACCTAATACTAGTTAAAAAAGTCGAAGTTTCAGCTTTGTTGGAAGAATAGTTTAACCAATGCACAATCTTAACCAATTCACAATGCACAGTTCACAATTCACAATTACTGGGGTCCAGCTTTAGGGTCTAAGATTCTTCCCTGACCCTCAGAATGGCTTAGCTGTCACCCTTAATTTGCAGTATGAGCATTACTTTTGAAGGATCTTACCCAGGCAACTATTCACTATTCACTATTAGTTATTCACTAATTGAAGGGGGGTGAAATAATGGAGAAAAAGAAATTGGAAATGGAATTTCTAAACGAAGGTGGCAAGAAATTCGTCATTAGCATAGATGACCCAAGAGATGACTTAACAGGAGAAGAAGTAGGCCAAGCCATGGCAGATATAATCGCCAATAACGTGTTTGTATCTTCCATGGAAGATCTAGTAGAGGCCAAAGAAGCAAGAATAGTGACCACAACTGTAGAACAGCTTATAATCTAAATGAAGGGGGATTCTCCCCCTTCTTTTAGTATTTAAACCTAGATATGCCGTTACAGAAAACTTATAAAACTCTATAAAGTTTAAATCAAACCTTATAAAAGTTTATGTTTCCTTCCTTGTTCATCGTGCCCAGTTTCGGATATTCCTACTCCTGTTTGTTTGACACTC
>Ga0209537_1003951_pt1 | contig 13081 bp, 17 predicted proteins | sample BioPla4DNA1_FD_187698 | JGI IMG/M metagenome (GOLD analysis project Ga0209537, IMG submission 187698) | Biogas fermentation microbial communities from Germany - Plant 4 DNA1 (SPAdes) (version 2) | ecosystem: Engineered > Bioreactor > Anaerobic > Digestate | place: Bielefeld, North...
CAACTATAAGAAACTGTGACATTATATACGTTATGGATAATGGAAAGATAGTGGAACAGGGAGATCATGAAACCCTCCTTAAGAAGAAGGGATACTACTATAGATTATATGTTAGTCAAGTTGGAAGCATTGAGCCTAAGGAAGCTATTACGGATGGTATAGAAAAAGAAGACAACCATATGAAGGCTGCAGAAGAATATACAGAAGAAAATATGGAGGGCGAAGAAATTGAATACAATTGAAAAAATAATAGTTAGAGAGAATAAAACCCTAAAATTAAATAATGTGCTTATAAGAGAAGTAAGTGAAAATGAACTTATGGATATAAACACAATTTCCTATATGATGGACAGCTACATAAAGACTAAGGGTAACGCCGCGGTAGGACCAATGATAAATTATACCACTACAAAAGTAGAAAATGAGCAGATGAAGCTTGTTTTAAAGCTTATGGTGCAGCTTAAAAACCCTATCGTAAATATGGAAAAGCCTTATGAATTTAAATCTCAAATAAGAGTTCCCAACTGTCTCTTTGCAAGGTTTAATGAGAAGGAAGAAAACCTTCAGTTTGCCTATTCAAAGCTGCAGTTACATGCCTTTGAAAATGATATTAAGCTAAAGGGAGATAGTTATACGATATTTGTGGATCAAAAGGAAAATAGCATGGTAGCAGATGTATTTATGGAGGTAGAAAAGGGAGGCGAAGGCCTTGGCGGTATATAATTTACATGAGATTACAGATAGTAAATTGATGTATGACAGAAAGCCACCTAAGTTTATGATGTACATCATTATAATAGTAACAGCTTTAATAGGAGCTTTTCTAGTGTGGGCAAGTAAGTCTGTTAAAACTTATGTGGTTAAGGGACAAGGAATTATTACAACTGATAGTAAAGCACAAGTAATGTCTGCGGTTTCGGGACAAATAAAAGAGGTTCATGTACAAGAAGGTAGTAAAGTAAAAGAGGGAGATGTCCTATTCGTGTTAAATGCTGTAGAGGCCAATATACAAGCAATGCAGCTAGAAGAACAGTTGCGTATTTACGATATGCGGATAAAATTACTCGAGAGAGCAGAACAGGACGCGGCTAAAGGGAAAAATAGTTTTGACAAAGATAAAGTTGAGGAAAAGGAGTTCTATAATAAGTTGGAAGCTAGTTATGCTAGTAGGAAACAGTATAACGTAGACGAGAAATCCTTAAAAAGTCAAGGATATACAGATGAACAGGTAAAGCAGTACAATGATCAAATACAGCTTAAAATTCAGCAAGAATATTATGAAACAATTTTAGGCTTTACTAGTGAGAAAGTTCAACTTCAACTTGAAAGAAGTCAGCTAGAAACTGAAAAGTCAGCAATACAAAATAGTTCAAAAGAGTTTAGAATAATCGCACCAAGGAGTGGTAAAGTTCACCTGACAACAGCATACACAAGGGGGATGGTTGTTCAAGGCGGAAATTTGATTGGAAGCATAGCTGGCGAGGAAGGGCTAATTATAGAAACCTTCGTACCTTCAGTAGAAAGACCAAGAGTTTCTGAAGAAGACGAGGTTGCAATAGCTGTTGAGGGATTAAGTCAAATTGAGTATGGAACTATCAAAGGTAAGGTATTAAGCATAGATGAAGATGCAACTATAGATAATCAAAATGGAAACGCTTTTTTTAAGATTAGGATAAGACCTGAAAAGACATATCTTCAGGACAAAACGGGAGAAAAAGTTAATCTGACACTTGGAATGGTAACTGAAACAAGAATTAAGTATGAAAAAATAACATATATGAAATATATTTTAGAGCAAATTGGAATTAAATAAAGCTAGGTATTAGAGGCAGCTGCAGATGTCTTTGATATAAATAAATTATTTAAAAAAACGAGAGGAGAATGGTAAAATGAGCACAATGACTTTACAAATGCCAACTGGCTATGTTGAAATCGACAGAGAGGAAATGGAGTATATTGAAGGAGGTGGAACATTAACAGTAACTTTAACAAAAGCAACTCAAGTTAAAGTAATATCTGCTGCATTTGGATTTAGGGGCAAAGTAAAAGGAAGCGTTGCTGGAGCTTTATTAGGAATTGCAGTAACACCTCTAACAACACCAATTGGTGGAGCACTAATAGGAACGGCAGCAGGGACTGCATTAACAGAATTATTTAGTTGGGCTGATGGAAAGGTAAGTGGCTACCTTGTACAGACTTTTGGATTTGATCTTACAGTAAGTGTTAGTAACTGGTTTATTCCAACAAAAAAAATAACTATTTAGTATAGTTTTTCAAAATAAAAATACCACATTAAAATAGTTGAGTGATTCAAAATAATTAATGTGGTATTTTTATTAATTTAATTAATTTAAGGGGCTAAAAGTAGCTCCAAAGTATTTAATTATAACTACCTCCGCAGGTATATTAATGAACATAAGTGTTAATAATATAACTGTGGAGGTGTTGTTTTTGAAATCATCAATAGAAGAATCGAGTAAAGTAATAGGGGTTGCGGTATCCACTATGGGAAGATGGGAAGATGGGAAACTTATACTAGAAAGAATAGTCAGTGGTTATAGAAGACATGATAAGGATGCACTGCTGAATTTTAAATATCACAAGGAAAATGCAAAGTTAATAATTGGATATTGTCGGGTGTCCTTATCCGACCAAGGGTAGAATTTACCTCCACGGGTATGGAAAGTATTTAAAGACATTTATAGCTATAACTATATCTTTTGCTATATTATCTGGATTTATATTATATAAATTGAACTATTCTAACTATTTTGTCGCATCATGGAGTGCAAATTTTATAATAGCTCCATTCTTTTATGGTTATTTTATAATAAAAAAGTTTACAGATTCATTGAGTGAAGTGAATTTTGTAGAAAAAGTATTATACACTATAACGATATTATTTGGTGTATTTTTAATAATAATCCCTTGTACTAGTATATTTAAGTTGATAGGTGCTGGAATGAATAACTCTGTTGACATAATATCAAAGGGTATATATTCTACTTTAGGATTGACATGTATTTTTTTAAATAAAATGGTAGTAGGTTGTTTTTATAATAAGATTCATTAAGAATTTTAATATATTAAGACTTTATGTATGTAGGTTTTTATAGCAATCTATCTACAGTTAAGTATCCTGATTCCTCCAATCTTCCTGTCGTGACTTATATTTAATTCTTTACTAAGTGTAATAAATATGTATAAAGGTACCTGTTCATTTAGGTACCTATGAGATACAAGTGAATCTATGACTGATTATAGAGTTTGCTAATTTTTTATGTCAGACTTATTTTTTGTGCCAAACTCTAAAGTTTCCATTATTGCTTAGCTGAAGCCGGATGATTATAAACTAGTCTAAGGCGAGAACGCTCTGTTATAAATTGTATGTTAATAGTAATTTAAATGAGAATCAAAATTTAAGATGTTTTTTATCCACTAAAAGGCAGTAATGCAGTTTGATTGTAGAAAAAAGAGGAACGATTTTTGTAGACAAATGAGAGTATTTGTAAGTATAATTACAATCAAAGGAAAGCACTAGTAGAATTTGGTGTGAAAATGGTAAAGCATTAATAAAATAATTACATCTTTGTCTCAGTTTATGACTTAAAAGTTACGGGAAAGAAGATGCTGCCATCATTATCTTTTGCCATACTGTCCAAACGAACTTACTATTACAATTTATATTTATGTGTTTTTTTAAGAAAAGTTTATTGTTATATCTGTTTGATAATAGCAGTGCGGTTCTAGGATACTACTTCGTTTTGTATTACTTAATCGGCTTAGTATTAGTTATTCAACATTATGATTCATTAAAGAAACTCAAAGGATTTAAAAATGGAGGCTTTTTTTCGAATCAAAAAGTTTAAATGATGATAATGTTGTCAAAATATATAGAAATGTGAGTCTATCTGGCATAAATTAAGAAAAGTAGGTGAGGTTTATGGAAACTACTATTAGTATTATTATAAGTGTATTAGCAACTATTTCATTAATAATGACTTTAAGATTATATTTAATGTATAGAACTATAAAAAAGACGAATAGCAGAAAAGAAGAAGATTACAAAAGATTTTTAAAAAATGCAGCACCACTTATTGCCATAATTTAGTATAGGTATAGTGCTAAGTATAATACAAAAAATATTTTTCTGAATTTACTAGTGTTGGTGGTTCCATTAGAGGAATTGTAGGACTTGCAGTAGCTGCAATAAAATTTTCCTTAATATTAGACCTATTTTGCATATTGAATTATAAGCAAGATTACAAGTTTGTCCTTGTGTACCTTTTAAATATTCCTGCTTTGTTTTTTATGGACTTTTTATCTTGTATCCAGTTTGTAAGCAAATTCAAAAGTAATATTCTGATTCAAAGACAAGATGAATTTTATATAGAACATTAGAATTTATTTCATACATTGGGGAGGTTGCAAATGAATAAGAATTTTTTTTTAGAAACAACTATGGAAACTAAAATTAAAATTGTAAGCTACATTATAATGCAGGCTTTAATAGTATCAGCCTTAATCTTATTAATCATCGCATCATTAAAGTATAGCTGTTCAATTAAGTTTTCAATGTTTTTTCTCGGTATAGGACAAGTAGTAACCTTTTCCTATCTATTTAGTATTCTATATGGTAAAAATAAGTAGCTAGGTACTGGGTTAGAATATGATGCTAAATATAATGATAGCAACTTAGTTAGTTAAATTAGATCATAATGAAATAATGTTTAATAGATAGAAAGGTAGTATGTATATATGCTTGATAAAAGTGATAGTATGTTTTCGGACAAATCAATTTTTATAGTATGTACTACATATTGCATATTAATACAAAGTGTTTTTTTTTTATCGGAAAGAGTCTATGGTGGGGGGCGGGCCACCATTTATTTCCGTATGTTTTTGCGTTGAGCCTTATTCCCTTAATTAATGCTTTGGTTATGATAGAACGTATTCGAGGAATACTGAAAATGATAGAATTGTGGATATTTGTAGGTTCATATTCTTTTAATGTATACCTATGTATAAAAAACAGTCCTAACCAATTATTTTCTTTTATATTATGGGTCTTAGTGCTTTGGATTTATACTTATAAGAATGAAAAAATTAAAGTATCCCAAGAGCTTAAATATGATGATATATTTATCCTCTCTATATCTACACAGGTTCAACATATTATATTATTGTTTGTGCTGTATTTTACGACAATATCTCCTTTCTCAATCATAATTATACTTCTCACATTTGGAATGAATACATATATTAGAATGTTTATGTATAAATTCGATGCAGATCAAGGTGATAGAGGCAAAGGGATAATAATTGGAGTTATAATTGAATTTATTCTGCTCATTGCCATAGCTTTATTTTTACCTTATGGAGAGTCTATAATTAAGCAGCAAAATGTTATTATTTATATTGATAGATTATGCCAATTATGTTGTTTGCAATACTTGAGATTCCCTTTAATCCCTTGTGGAAGAAAACGTTAGATTATCAGAAGAAAACGACGATTTATAAGTCTAAATAAACTAGTAAGGAAGATAAAAAACAATGGACTTCATTGAAAAAATTATGATAATAGTGGCTAAAATCTTGACTAAAATATGTGAAGCTTTAAAAAAGCTAGCAGACTTTATTAGTATAAAAAACATAAGGAAGTATCAGCTAAAACAAGAAGTAAAACTTACATTATTAATATCCATAATTTTTTATGCTTGTTGCTTTTATGCCCTTGGAAAGCTAAAATACGTAACGGCACCGGATTATTATGTTGGAATTGGAGTTGTTATTGTATATTTTATACCTTTGGTATTATTGGTGGTAAATTCATTTCTGTTTATTTACGAATTTAAAGAAGAGAGAAAAATAATAAAGAAGCCCATGTATTTGGAATTAGCTGCTAGATGTATAGCGTTTTTGGTTTCTTTTACTAACTACCAAATGCTTAATATAAAATTTGAATTTAAATATAAGTTTGCAATAGTGAGTTGTGCGTCCCTAATAAGTTTACTTTTAATAATTTATACGTATTTTAAAGCAAGGAATGTAATCGTAAGTTCAGAGTATAAGTACTTGGAACCAATCACTAAAGAAGAGATTGAAAAGATTAAGAATGGTAAGGATGGAATAAGCACATTTGCAATTATACTATATATTTATTCAATTGGATTTATAGGAACCAATATTACATATTTGAATGGACTTAAGAAGGTTTTTGCCTTTGCTCTAGCTTGTAAATTAATAAAAGACAAGCTTACTGATTTTTACCCCAAGGAAATACACATTAAAAGAAAAGTTGTTAGAATAATAATATTTATGGTCATCGGATTTATGATTAATTTGGTCTTTGCAGTTTTATTGGCATTAAGTTTTATACACAACACTAGAGATATTATCCAAGGTATTAAGGAGTTGGCAGCAGTATTAGCTATATTGTGTTTGATTCCTTTAGTAATAGAGTATAAAAAAATAGGTATTCGTAGTACCGAGATAAGACATTATATGAGGGAGAATGGTATTGAAGAATAATTTTTGCAGTTGGATTTAATATTGAACATAAAAGAGGATAAAGATACACAAATTGGATGGTGAAGTAGTATGGCAAAAGATAATAAGTTTCGAATAAGCAAGAAAAGGTTTCTACGGTATGCAGCGTTGAAATTTTTAATACTAGTAGCTGTTTTATTAGATTTAGTTTTAATAGGAAAGGTAGGTTTGCTAACCTTTTTTCCTATTCTCAGTTTTGCTATATTTAGCTTTCTTATAGTAAGATTTATACGAATGGCCTTAGGTAATAGTAAAGTTAATGAATATGAAGAATGGTTTTATGACTGCTATAATAGGGGATGCACTATCTTTATTGTTATAGCATTGTTGGTTAAAGTGTTTTGAGTGAATGGAAAGCATACAAAGATTTCGTTCAAGGCAATACAAAATCTGATGACAAGTTTTTTTTAGATATACGTAGGGATTACACAAAATGAAATGTAATATTATTTTAATGAAAGAGGCTTAAGAAACAACTAAAAACTTTATGAGGTAGATTAATGAAAGAATATAGATTTATAAGTGAGAATAAAAAAAGCAATAAAGGTACAGGAAATTTAAAAATAATAAAGAGTCTATTGTATATATGCTTAAAGCTTGTTTGGTATTTTCTAATTACTCTTACAGCAACAACATATTATCCTTACTATGGTTATTTATTTTTAGTAGCTTGTGTCATTATATTATTTGTTGGCAATTATTTATTGTCAAAGCTATTTAAGAGATAGTTATATCTTACAACGCTGAAAACAAAGGAGTTTAAGATGAAAAAACAAACTATAAAAATGAGTATCTTTGGGGTGTTGTGTTATATCATATTCCAACCTAACTTTTGAATACTTTCTATATTTTCATAAGAAAAATCAGTAATTCCATTTATTGTTGCTTTATTAATATAAAGACACTCTAAACCTTCTATAGCTGAATTGGGCAATATATTAGCAATAACGTGGGTTAATGTATAAGGTTTTTTATTTGTATGTTCCAGTTTATAGGCGAGAATATCCTGCCAAAGATGGTTTTGTCTATGGTATTAAAAGTATTTCTAAATCCGGTACTACATTATACTGGTAATTTCATTAAAGTTATTTCCTGAATTTTTATTGTAGTAGGATTTGGGTGTAATTAACAGAGCGGAGAATAATATGCTAGAGATACTTTCATATATACTACTAAGTTGGCAATGGCAATTGTAGTATGAGATGGAATATACTACAATGTAAGAGGGGGCGAAAACATATGAAACGAGATAAGAAATATTATGTGGCGTTGAGTATAGTAATGTTTATAGGTTATTTTATTGTTAGCATATATAATTTATATGATAATGTTAGTGGTTTTTTAATAATATTATTAACATATATTACATTTAATGTTGTTTGGTATGTATATCATGAAGGCAAAGGTGAGTGAAGATTAATTCATGGTAGGGCGGTAAGGGTATGGTGGATAATAAGTATTTATTCATAAGGGGATGGTTTTTAAAATGAAAAAATAGATTTAAAATATGGACTACCCAGTGCCATAAGTTCTCTGGCAGCTATAGTTCTTATAATAGTATTTGACGCCATTCATGCACCAAAAATATTTAATTTATTAGCATTAGCACTACTTATTGCAGGACTAGTGTATGACGTTATATACATATGGAAAAAAGTTAAAAAAATATTCGGGTTATAGTGTGAGAAAGTTATATATGTCAGACTTTGGAAACACAGAAGGTTGTATCTTAACCTAAGAGAAAAGAGGATTATGATGGGGAAAAGTAATAAAAAGGACTTTCACAATATTAAAATAGGTATAAATATTTTTTTAGGTATAATATCAGTGTTAGGGACAGTTAGTTGTATTAAAGAGAATATTAATAATCTCAACATGGAAAATATCCCTATGATACTTGGGTTAATAATAATAGTAGTTACATTTATAGGACATCTTTCAGTTTTTGTACATGAGCTAGGACATGCAATATATCTAAAAATTGCAGGTTACAAAATTAAAATCTTTAAAGCTGGACCTCTAAAGTACATAAATAATGCAAAAGGGCGTAAGGTGTTTTTTGATAAGACTGGGTTGATCATTATAGGAGGATATGTTACACCAGAAATAAATAGTGTACTGAAGGACCAAGAGAGCTTTGATAAGTTTACTAAGCAGTATATTAAATTTATTTTTAGTGGGATTATAGTGACTATATTCATCATGATAACCTCATCAATTCTATTAATCTTAAATAAAGCTGTTTTTATAAACTTATTAATAGTCTTAATTAACTGGCCTATGTTAATAAAATCTCTCAATAATGAAGCTTCAAAGTATGGGGACTTTTATGTAATAAATCTTCTTAGAGAAAAACCTGAGTATGTATGCGCGGTTTTACAAAACAATTTAATGACTGAGTATCCTTTGAATTCTTTTCTAAAGGCTAAGATGGAAAAATTCCTGAATTATTCAATAAATGCGGAAAACTATAATGAGCTAGTATTAGGCTTGGCTGACAAAATTGTAGATGAGTATATTATTGAAGAAAAAGAGCTTAGTTTTCAGTTGGAAAAATTAAAGCAATGGATTTTTGGTAGCTATGAAAGGGATGAAGAGGAGGCTTGTATTCCAACTATAGTAAAAATCAAGATATCCCACAAGCTCTTATTGCATGAATACGTAATGAAAAAGAAAGATGGATTTCAAGATAATTACAATAAGTTGTTAAGCTATTTGCCAAAAATGAAGCTTTCGCCGTATTATGAATTTATCAAAATCATAATGAATACATTGAAACAATTATATGAAGAAGGTGGTTCGGTAGATTTAGATTTTAAGTTCTTTATATCTGACTTAGAGTTTTCGGTAAGTGAATGTGAGAATTATCAAGAAAAGATAGCTTTAATAGGAAATAGGTTAAGTCATTAAAAAGTATTTACCAAAGGATTATCTTAGTGGAAAAAGTAAAGAATCTTTTAATATGTATTACTCTGGGGATGAAATAAAGTACTTTGAAAGACACGAACGATGAGATATTTCTTCTAAAAGGAGACAAATCTACAGAAGCAAAATCTGTGATTTGTCTCTTTTTTCATTTCTCAAACCTACTCAAAAAGCACCGTACTAAAATATCTTTCAGCAGTATCCGGCAGAATGGTTACTACGGTTTTGCCTTTGCCCAGCTTCTTTGCCAGCTTTAAGGCTGCACATACGTTGGAGCCGCTGGAGATTCCCACCATAAGACCTTTTAGAGCAGCTAATTTCTTTGCGGTTTCTATAGCTTCTTCGTCGGATACTATATAAATATCATCAAAAATGGTCATGTTAAGGTTTTTGGGAATGATTCCATCCCCTATGCCCATTTGAAAATGGGTGCCTATAAATCCGCCGGATAGAACTGCGGCTTTTTCAGGTTCTACTGCTACTACGTGAATGTTTGGATTATGATCTTTAAGTATTTCCCCGATGCCGGATAGGGTGCCACCGGTACCAATGCCGCTGCAGAAGCCGTCAATTGGACCATCTACCTGCTTTAGAATTTCTTTGGCGGTATATAGTTTATGAACCTCAGGATTATTAGGATTCTCGAATTGCTGAGGTATAAATACCTTAGGATTTTCTTTTGCCATTTCATCAGCTTTGCATAGACAGTCTTCTATAGCTTTTCCAATATCACCATTATCCTGTACAAGTATAACCTCGCCACCATAGGCCTCCACCAGTTTTCTTCTCTCAATACTGACTGAGTCTGGCATTATTATTTTTACCTTATAGCCTTTTACTGCTCCTATCAGAGCCAATCCTATGCCCTGATTCCCACTGGTGTGTTCAACTATAATAGAATCCGGGTGAAGCGTCCCTTCCTTTTCTGCAGCTTCTATCATTGCTAGAGCTGTTCGTGTCTTTATGCTTCCTCCTATATTTAGAGCTTCCACTTTTACTAAAACTTGAGCATCTTCATCGCTAGTCAACTTTTGCAATTGTACCATAGGAGTATTTCCTATAGCTTGAAGAATGTTATTGAATATTTGCCGCTCTACAAAATCTACTCATTTATAGCTAAAGCTACTCAATCGAGCAAGTTTTGCCCGGTAGGTATCATCCTTCCGATTTAATTCATCTGCACAATCAATTTCTTGCTTGTGCAGCCTGTAAATGAAGCTTGCCTTTGGCAAAGTCCCACTTAGCAGTGTATGTAGGCTTGAATAAATTCCAGCCTGCATAGTCCGAGCCAGACAAAAGTTTATCTTTTTTAGCGATATTTATTCCGCTGTTGATATCTCTATTTAAGGTTGAATTGCACTTAATGCATGTGAATTCCCTTACATTTGGGGCCTTCTTTTCTTTATTTCCACAGATACAGCATTTTGCTGTTGTATCCTTTTCATCCACAAGAGAAAATGTCTTACCGCTTCGCTGCATAACCCAATTTACTATTTTCCTTAAGGTTCCTGTAACATCTTGATTCAGCATACTTCTATGCATAGTATCTTCTACCGCAGTTTTTTTAGATGGGGTGTAATCACCAAAGGCTGCATAGTCGTAGTTTTTTGAAAGCCAATTTGCGATGCTGAAACATGCTGACTTTATCTGTTCTCGCCTGCAGTTATAAGCATTATCCAATGCCTTGTTCAGCCGCTGCCATCTTCGACTTGGAATATAATATGTACTACCATTTTCAATGTCAACTTTCTTAGCTTTCTTTAGGCATAAATCCCGTTTTGATTTTATCTCATCTATTATTTTATCCCAATATCTAATTTGACTGAGTTTTTCAAATTCGTAGGTTATTCCTTTGTTATCAACTGCCATGAGTAGGTTCTTGTGGTTCGGGTCAATAGCTATCCAATTCTTAACATCTTTCCTCTGCGCATCTGGCCTTTCGATACAAAATATTGCATAGAACCTATTTCCCTGCTGTTTACATAACCTGAAGGTCTTAATCTTTTCGTCTTCTCTTAAAGGCAGTTTTTCCTTTAACTCGCCCAACACAGTAAGTCTCTTTTTTGTTTTATCTATACCCAGGCTTATGGAAAGATTTTTCCCTTCCAGGAGCTTAAAGCCTTTGTTCGGCTCATCATAAAGTAGGGAAAACCATCTGTCCTTCTAGGATCTATAATGTGGGAAACTGCCTTTTTTATCAAAGAATCTATGGTAAGCATCCTTTAACCTAAAAGCAGTGTTTTTAAGAGGTGAGGAATGGACCGATTTGAGAAATTCATTATCCTTCTTAAGCTTTGGAACTAAGTCCCTAAGATTCCTGCCATCCAAGAGCTTGTTTGCATTATTATTCTCTTTATAATCCATTATTGCCGCTTCTAAAAGTCTGTTATAAAGCCAATTGCATATCTTGGACTGGCCGTCCAGGATTCTTTCATCCTCTTTAGAGAACTTAATCTCTATCTTACGGCTGAATTTCAAGCTTATTCACCTCCATCTCTATGCGTTCTTAGTTGTGATCACTGAGCTTTTTTATCCATAGCATCTTCTTTAAAAAGCTTCTTGTTTGATTCAACAATATTTCTTGTCTTATGGCTTCTGTTGCCGTAAAGCCTAGCAGAAAATACGGTTATAACCGATAGTATATCCTCAACTAATTCTTCTTCATAGTTTTTATCCTCACTATAATTGATAACTTCTATTTCCACATCGTTTAGCAGACAAAGCTGCTCAATGATTTCGTAACCAAACCTTATCAGTCTATCTCTATAATTGATTACCACTCTTTCAATTTCCTTATGTACTATCAGTTCAATTAGTTCCTTAAGTGCTTTTTTGTTATAGTTAAGTCCGCTGCCTAGGTCTTGAATGATCTTAAATTGATAGCCTTTGGCTTCACAATAATCTGACACTGTCTTTACCTGCCTCACTAAATCCTCCCTTTGGTCGGAGGAGGATACACGGCAGTAGCCAATTGTCAGCTTTACGTTCTCCTTATGGTATTTGAAATTTAATAGTGCATCTCTATCATATCTTCTGTGACCGCTTACTGTTCTCTCCGGAATAAGGCGACCTTCGTATTCCCATCTTCTTAGCGTGGATTCCGCTACCCCTAGTATTTTGCTAGCTTCTCCAATTGATAATTTCAAAAATAACACCTCCATAAGTATATTATGAACAATTTTATTCATTAATATACCTACGGAGGTAATTTTAATCGAATATTTGGGAGCTGTTTCTAGCCCCATATCTACGACTCCTTCTTATAAATTAATAAACTAAAATTAAGTCTCTAGGTCAGATATCTATCCATATATATATTTTACTCTACTAAACTTTACAAGGGTACATATAAATAGAACAAAAAAATACAAAAAAACTCTTATGTTTCTATGATATGTGCATTTTATGTAGGAAAAAGAAGAATGCAAACGTTTGCCATAATATGGTAATTTATGCTAATATATTATTGCAAAGGTTTATTGGCTTTGTAAACTAAACATGAAAAAATAGCACAATGTTTTATAGAATTGCTTTAAATTACTTTTAATTTCGCCTTGACGATTATAAAAATCCGCCTTGAGATTGTCAAGGGTAAAATGAACGCGCT
>Ga0209537_1003953_pt1 | contig 13075 bp, 8 predicted proteins | sample BioPla4DNA1_FD_187698 | JGI IMG/M metagenome (GOLD analysis project Ga0209537, IMG submission 187698) | Biogas fermentation microbial communities from Germany - Plant 4 DNA1 (SPAdes) (version 2) | ecosystem: Engineered > Bioreactor > Anaerobic > Digestate | place: Bielefeld, North...
GAGCGGATTTGGCTACACCCATAACGTTGTAGTTTTGTACTACTCGTTCTCCCCCTATATAGGTAAGGGTAACAATACTGCCGCCTTCCTTCATCAAAGGCCGCCCATATTTACAAATGGGTACTAGGGAGTAAGCACTAATATCTTGGGCTAGAAGATAGCCTTCACGGGAAGTTTCGTAGTAGGCACCTTCCAGCTCTTCTTTTTTGGCATAGGCTATACTATGGACTATACCGTGGATAATACCTACATCTTTTTCTATATTATTAAATAGCTCAATAATGTCCTGATCCTGAGTAACATCACATTTATACAGGCGAATTTGATGCAGATTTGCTGTTAATTTTTGTAGACTAGCTAGATTTCTTTCACCTTGATAGGTAAGAATTAAATTGGCACCTGCGTCTAGACAAGCTTCAGCAATGCCCCAAGCAATACTCCACTTATTGGCAACTCCCATAATTAGGATGGTTTTGTCTTTAAGTAAAGTATTCATTAAAATCATCCTTTCGTTCTTTGGTTCAAAAGCAACAAATTGGTTATATAAATTATAAAGGAAGTTACAGGCAGGTTCAAGGATGTAAAAGCTGTTAAAGATTAAATAACCTTTGATTTATTTGCAAAAAGCTATTATTATAATATAATAATGTTGGACAACCGCCAATGTTATGTTATAATATTAAAGATTATTAACGTACATATAAATAAGGAAAAACTAAGGAGGACGTTTTTGTGAAAACTAGTGTAGAAAAACTTGAAAACAACAAAGTTAAATTAGAGATTGAGGTAGATGCTCAGCAGTTCGATGAAGCTATGCAAAAGGCCTATTTGAAGAATAGAAAACATATTACTATTCCTGGTTTTAGAAAAGGCAGAGCGCCTCGTCAGATTATAGAACGCTACTATGGTGAAGGCATTTTCTATGAAGATGCTATAAACGAAGCTTGTCCCAAGGCTTATGAAGAGGCTGTTAGAGAAAGTGGCATAGAGCCAGTAGATCAGCCTACAATTGATATTGTGCAAATTGGTGGAGGCAAAAGCCTTATCTTTACAGCAGAGGTGACTGTAAAACCTGAGGTAGAGCTGGGACAGTACAAAGGAATAGAAATCAACAAGGTTGAGTATAATGTTACAGACCAGGATATAGATAATCAACTTGAAATGATTAGGGAGCAAAATGCTAGATGGGTTTCTGTTGAGGATAGGCCTGCAAAAGAAGGAGATCTTCTAACCATTGACTACAAGGGCTATGTAGATGGAGAGGCCTTTGAGGGAGGTACTGCTGAAAAGCAGACTCTAGAAATTGGTTCTCAGCGCTTCATACCTGGATTTGAAGAGCAACTAGTAGGTATGAAGGTTGGAGATGAAAAGGAGATTCAGGTAACTTTCCCTGAGGAATATCATGCTGAGGACTTAAAAGGTAAAGAGGCTACCTTTGAAATTAAGGTTCATGAAATAAAAGAAAAAGAATTGCCAGAGCTTGATGATGAGTTTGTCAAGGATATAAGTGAGTTTGATACTCTTGAGGAATATAAAGCAAACTTAAGAAAGACCATGGAAGAAAATGCAAAGCAAAGAGAAAAGATAGAAATGGAAAATCAACTACTGGAGAAGGTAGTACAAAATGCTAAAGTAGATATCCCAGAAGTCATGGTAGAAAATGAGATTGATGCCATGGTTAGAGATATGGACTTTAGGATGAGATACCAAGGTCTGGATTTACAAACCTACCTTGACATGATAAATACTTCCATGGAAGATTTTAGAGCTCAATTTAAAGATGATGCATATAATAGAGTTAAACTACAGTTAACTTTAGAGCAGATTATTAAGGAAGAAAAAATCGAAGCTAGCGAGGAGGATTTAGAGCGTGAATATGAAAAAATTGCAGAACAGTATAAGCTAGATGTTGAAAGAGTGAAAAAGGATTACCAAGGTCAAGAAGAGGGCCTTAAAAGGAGTCTAGCTGTACAAAAAGCTGTAGATTTTCTCATGGAACATGCAGTAGTTGTTGAAAAACAAGTTGAAAAACAAGAAGAACAAGAATCCAAAGAACAGGAATCAAAAGAGGAAGAAGCTCAAGAGTAAACATAAGTTTGCAAATGGGTACTAGAAATAATAATTAAAAGGGAGGGGACCATAAGTGAATTTAGTGCCTATGGTTGTCGAACAAACTAATCGGGGAGAAAGATCCTATGATATATATTCCCGATTGCTGGAAGATAGAATAATATTTTTAGGTGGACCTATCAGCGATGTAACGGCAAACTTGGTAGTAGCACAATTGCTGTTTTTAGAAGCTAAGGATCCTGACAAGGATGTATTGCTTTATATAAATAGCCCCGGGGGTTCAGTGACAGCTGGAATGGCAATATATGATACAATGCAATATATAAAATGTGATGTATCCACAATATGTGTTGGAATGGCTGCTTCTATGGGTGCCTTTCTATTAGCTGCTGGCACCAAAGGCAAGCGCTTAGCTCTGCCCAATAGTGAGATTATGATTCACCAGCCTATGGGTGGCGCTCAAGGTCAGGCTTCGGATATTGCTATACATGCGGAACATATATTGAAAATGAAGAAAAAAATAAATGAAATTCTTGCTGACAGAACAGGACAACCAATTGAAAAAATAGAGAGGGATTCTGACCGTGACTTCTTTATGTCTGCAGAAGAAGCTAAGGCCTACGGCCTAATAGATGATGTCATTACCTCTCGTAAATAAAAGGATGCAAGATGCATACTATATTATATTGATAGCAAAATACGCTCTAATTAACAAGCCATATAGCCCAATGGTAAGAGCGAGACATGGAAACATATAGGTAAAGAAGAGGTGAAAGTATGGCTAGATATGACGATAGAAAGCAGCTCAAATGTTCATTTTGCAGTAAGACTCAAGAACAGGTTAGGCGTTTAGTTGCTGGCCCTGGGGTTTATATATGCGATGAATGTATAGAGTTATGCCAAGAAATCATTGAAGAAGAATTTGATGATGCTACTGATTTTGATATAAAGGATATACCAAAACCTAAGGAGATTAGGGAAATTCTTGATCAATACGTAATTGGTCAAGAAGCTGCTAAGAAAACCCTTTCGGTAGCGGTATATAATCACTATAAAAGAATAAATAGCGATGTATCCAAAGACGATGTGGAGATTGCTAAAAGCAATATTGTAATGCTAGGGCCAACAGGTTCAGGTAAGACTTTGTTGGCACAGACCTTGGCCAGGATATTAAATGTACCTTTTGCCGTAGCCGATGCTACCTCCTTAACTGAAGCTGGATATGTAGGTGAGGATGTAGAAAATATCCTGCTAAAATTGATACAAGCTGCTGATTATGATGTGGAAAGAGCCGAAAAAGGCATAATATATATAGACGAGATTGATAAAATAGCTAGAAAGTCTGATAATCCTTCCATAACTAGGGATGTGTCAGGGGAAGGGGTTCAGCAAGCACTGCTGAAAATTTTAGAGGGAACTGTTGCTAGTGTACCGCCACAAGGGGGCAGAAAGCATCCCCATCAGGAGTTTATACAAATAGACACAACCAATATTTTATTCATATGTGGTGGTGCTTTTGACGGAATAGAGAAGATCATACAAAACAGAATAGGGAAGAAATCTATTGGTTTTGGTGCCGAGATACGAAGCACTCAGGATACCGATATAGGAGAAATTCTAGCTCAAATCCTTCCTGAAGATCTGTTAAAGTATGGATTAATTCCCGAGTTTGTTGGTCGTGTACCAGTAATAGTCACCTTGAATGCATTAGACGAAGAAGCACTGGTCCAGATTCTAACAGAACCCAAAAATGCATTGATTAAGCAGTATCAGAAACTCTTGGAGATGGATGGAGTTAACCTAGAATTTGAAGAGGAAGCTCTTAAACTTATAGCTAGCAAGGCTATTGAAAGAAAAACCGGAGCCCGTGGCTTAAGAGCTATCCTTGAAGAAATTATGCTAAATGTTATGTATGAGATTCCATCTAGGGATGATGTAGAGAAATGCATCATTACCAAAGATACTGTGGAAAATAATAGTGATCCAATATTGATCCTTTCAGAGGGCCAAAAAGGCCGAAAGGGTATAAAGAAGACCAAGGAAAAAAGAGAATCAGTATCTTAAATATATAGGAGCCTATAAGGCTCCTATATTGTGTATAGAAATAGTTCCCAGCAAAGTAATTGGATAAAAGCTGACTCTATACAGCATAATAAAAATATCATGTCAAGACGCAAAAAGGGTTATTCAATAAAGGAGGCAGTGCTTTGCTGGGAAACATATTAGCTGCAATAAATTTATTTTTTTCTGTTGTAATAGGCCTATATTTTCTCAGTTTGCTTAAGGGACAACAGGGGAATAAGATAGCAGTAGAAAAGGAATCCAGGAAGGAATTAGAAAAACTTAAGAGGCTTCGGGAAATTTCGCTTAGTGAACCTTTGTCAGAAAAGACAAGACCTAAGGCTTTTGAAGAAATAATTGGCCAGGAAGAAGGCCTAAAGGCCTTAAGGGCGGCCTTATGTGGACCAAATCCTCAGCATGTAATAATTTATGGCCCACCGGGTGTGGGAAAGACTTGTGCAGCTCGGATTGTCCTTGAAGAAGCTAAAAAAAATCCTGCATCGCCATTTCGCAAGGATGCAAAATTTATTGAGATGGATGCCACTTCTATCCGTTTTGATGAGCGTAGTATCGCAGATCCCTTGATTGGATCGGTACATGATCCCATCTATCAAGGAGCTGGTCCTTTAGGAGTAGCGGGCATACCCCAACCTAAACCAGGCGCTGTTACCAAAGCTCATGGAGGAGTCTTATTTTTAGATGAAATAGGAGAACTGCATCCTGTACAGATGAACAAGCTGCTGAAAGTTCTGGAAGACCGAAAGGTGTTTTTTGAAAGTGCCTATTATAATTCAGAAGATAGCAATATCCCTCGGCATATACATGATATCTTTAAAAATGGACTTCCTGCGGATTTTAGATTAGTAGGTGCTACTACTAGAAGTCCTGAAGAAATACCCCAGGCTATTCGATCTAGATGTATGGAGATTTTTTTCAGAGGTCTCACTCCAGAAGAAAATATGATTATAGCAAGAAATGCTGCTAAAAAGGCTGGATTTGATATTGACAAAAAGAGTGTAGAAAAAATAGGTCAGTATGCCACCAACGGTAGAGACACTGTAAATATGGTTCAGTTGGCTGGCGGCTTAGCTTTAACAGAAGGACGAAATTATATTCAAGTAAAAGATGTGGAATGGGTAATAAATAGTTGCCATTATTCACCGCGACCTGAAAAGAAGATAGCAGATAAACCTCAAATTGGATATGTTAATGGGTTAGCAGTATATGGTGCAAATTTGGGAACTATTATTGAGGTTGAAGCTTCAGCTATTCCCACCATTAAAGGTAACGGAATTATCACTGTTACAGGTATTATAGATGAAGAAGAGATAGGTAGCGGAGGAAAGAAAAGTAGGCGAAAAAGTACTGCTAAAGGCTCAGTGGACAATGTTATGACGGTTATAAGAAAATTTCTAGATGTGGATCCTAGAGATTATGATATTCATCTTAACTTTCCTGGAGGAGTACCTATTGATGGTCCATCAGCTGGCATAAGCATGGTAACCGCCATATATTCAGCTATAAAGGGATTGCCCGTTGATAATACTGTAGCTATGACAGGTGAGATATCTATTAGAGGGGAAGTAAAAGCTGTAGGGGGAGTTACTGCCAAATTACAGGCTGCGGTGCAGGCAGGAGTAGAGAAAGCTATAATACCCAAGGATAACTGGAATGAGCAGTATTTGGACTATCCTATTACTGTAGTTCCTGTTTCAAGAATAGAGGAAGTTATAAGTCAGGCTTTATGGGATAGCAACCAACAAAAGAAATTAGAGCCTACTTCTCAAAATACCAACTTACTTAGTGCATCAGGAAGAAGTAATTACACAACTTAAAGGTGCTTTGAGTACTATTTAAAAATGCCGAGCTATTAGCCGGCATTTTTTACCTTGCATGGCTTTGTACTTAAGGATATAATTATTATACCTTATGACATGATCAGATAAAATTATGGACAGAGCTACAACTTATAAAGGAGCGAATGATGATGTCAAGTAAAAATACAAGAACTAGGACATTGCCACTGCTTCCCCTCAGGGGATTGACAGTTTTTCCATATATGGTATTGCACTTTGATGCCGGTAGACCAAAATCCGTTGCAGCGTTAGAGCAAGCAATGGTCAATAATCAAGAAATATTTTTAGTAGCTCAAAAAGAGCCGGAAATTGATGAGCCCAACGAAGATGACCTATACAAAGTTGGAACGGTATCTAAAATTAAACAACTGCTCAAGTTGCCTGGAAATACTATTAGAGTTTTGGCAGAAGGTATAAGTAGGGGAAGAATTATAGAATTTCTTGATAATGATAAACTCTTTGAAGTAGTAATAGAAGAACAAATAAGTGATCAAGAAGTAGATGATCTAGAAAGCGAAGCATTGATGCGAACAGTAATGGATGCCTTTGAGGAATACATCAAGCTGAGCAATAAAGTATCTCCAGATGCCTTAATTTCCATTAATGCAGTTGAGGAAGTCGGCCAATTTGCTGATATTGTAGCAGCAAATGTCTTGGTAAAAAATAGTGATAAGCAGGAAGTCTTAGAAGCCTTCGATCCTATGGAAAGGCTTGAAATCCTATATAAATTTTTAGAGCGGGAAATCCAGATACTAAAAATTGAAAAGAAGATAAATATAAGGGTAAAAAAACAGATAGACAAGGTACAAAGGGAATATTATCTTAGAGAGCAGATGAAGGCTATCCAAAAGGAATTAGGCGAAAGCGACGGTATATCTTCTGAAGTAGAAGCGTATAGGGAGAAAATAAAAGAGGCTAATTTGCCTAAAGAAGTGGAAGAAAAAGCAGAAAAAGAACTGGAGCGTTTTTCCAGAACTCCCGCTTCCTCCCCCGAAAGTGCCATAATTCGTACCTATCTAGATTGGATATTGGAGCTGCCTTGGAATTATGAGACAGAAGACAATAAAGATTTAAAGATAGCTGCCCGTATATTGGATGAAGATCACTATGGACTGGAAAAGGTAAAAGAGCGGATATTAGAGTATTTGGCTGTTCTTCAACTTACTGATAGTATGAAGGGACCTATATTGTGCTTTGTAGGACCACCAGGAGTAGGCAAGACTTCTATTGCCAAATCCATTGCTCGGGCACTAGGTCGGAAATTTGTACGCATGTCCTTAGGAGGAGTACGGGATGAAGCTGAGATAAGAGGGCATAGGCGGACCTATGTTGGTTCTATACCGGGGACTATAATATCTTCTATTAGGCAAGCAGGGTCAAAAAATCCAGTCTTTCTATTGGATGAAATTGATAAGATGAGCAGTGATTTCCGTGGTGATCCCGCATCAGCCCTATTAGAAGTATTAGATCCGGAGCAGAATTCAACATTTAGGGATCATTATTTAGAGCTGCCTTTTGATCTGTCAAAGGTTATGTTTCTAACAACCGCCAATACACTGGATACTATACCCCGGCCATTGTTAGATAGAATGGAAGTAATACGCATTGCAGGCTATACTGAAGATGAAAAAACCAATATCGCCATAAAATATCTTATTCCTAAGCAACTAAAGGAGCATGGACTAAAAAAAGGAGATATAATCATACCTGAGAAAACCATCAGGGATATTATTAATTACTACACTAGAGAAGCTGGTGTAAGGAATTTAGAAAGGCAAATAGCCACTATCTGCAGGAAAGGAGCAAGAATACTGCTCGAGACAGGCAAAAAGAGGCTTAGAATAACTCAAAAAGGATTACCCAAATATCTTGGAGTGCCGCGGTTTAGTTATGGCAAAGCTAATAAAAAGAATGAAATAGGATTAGTTACAGGACTAGCCTGGACAGCTGTGGGTGGAGACACCCTTAACGTTGAAGTTACGCCCATGCCAGGAACTGGAAAACTAGTACTAACGGGACAGCTGGGAGATGTAATGAAGGAGTCAGCCAGAGCAGGCCTTAGTTATATAAGATCCAAGGCTAATGATTTTGGAATAGAACCAGAATTTTATAAAAATATGGATATCCATATTCATGTACCTGAAGGATCCATTCCCAAGGATGGCCCATCTGCTGGAATAACTATGGCTACGGCTGTTATTTCTGCATTAACTAAGATACCTGTCAGACGAGATGTGGCTATGACAGGAGAGATTACCTTAAGAGGCAGGGTATTGCCTATAGGTGGGCTTAAGGAAAAAATACTTGCGGCACATCGCGCTGGTATTAGCAAAGTTATTATTCCAGTGGACAACCTAAAGGACCTAGATGAAATTCCGGATAATATAAAGAAAGAAGTTGAGATAGTGGCTGTGGAGCATATTGAAGAGGTATTGGAACATGCATTAGTGGGAGGGGGTAAAAAATGAGAATACAAAAAGCTGAGTTTATTACTAGTGCCGTAGAGCCCGATCAATATCCCACAGATCACTTGCCCTATGTAGCTTTGGTTGGCAAATCAAATGTAGGCAAGTCCTCCATGATAAATACTATTACTAATAATAATAAACTAGCCAAAACCAGCAGTCAGCCGGGCAAGACCCGGCTGGTAAATTTCTATAAAATTAACGACGCTTTCTATTTGGTTGACCTTCCCGGTTATGGATTTGCCCGTGTATCCAAAAAGGAAAAGATTAAATGGGCTAATATGATTGAGACTTTTCTAACAACTCCCAATTTGTTGGGGATTGTTCAGTTAGTAGATATAAGGCATAACCCAACATCGGATGATATGACTATGATAAATTGGATAAAACACTTTAATATGCCTTTAATCGTTCTGGCAACCAAGGCAGATAAGCTAGGAAAAACTCGGATAAAGCCTCAGATAAACAAAATACGAAAGCAACTAGAACTCTCTTCAGATATACCCCTTATTCCTTTCTCCTCTGAAACAGGTTATGGTAAAGAAGATGTATTAGAGGCATTAGATCAGCTGTTTACAAATCCTCTGGATTTTCAGGATTGATTAGTATCACAGTATTACCCAAAGTTATCCTTTGGGTATTTTTTTCTTCTTTTTTTTCATACTGTTCTGTAGCATTATCTATATTATTTTCCTCAGTTTGACTATCAATTTTTTCTTCTGCTTTTTCCTCTTTTTGGTCCTCTAATTCTCCTTGAGTTTCTTCCTTAGAATTATGCTTATCTAGATCTAAGTTTTGTTCTCCATGGGCTTGGTCTTTGTTCTGTTCTTCATATGACTGGTCATCTGTTTCTTTTGAAATTTCTTCTTTATCTTTTGACTTTTCTTCGTGCTTTTCCTCAAGGGTTTTTATTTCTATATTGCCATGTATTTCTTGTTCTGTGCTTTTTCTTTCTTCAAATTCATCTATATCTTGTGCCTGATATTGTTGAATACCGTATGTTCTGGAATTAGCTTGTCGAATACGCATATGTAATTGTTTGATTTGAAAATTCAGTTGTTTAATTTGTGCATTAATATTGAAGAGGGACCTTTCATTAATTTGCATTTGATCCTGAAGGCTATATATTATTGAGTTTATATGATCTATTTGAGAGAAGAGATTATTAATTGCCTCTCTCATTCTTCTATTATCTTGCTTTAGAGATTCAATAGCTCGTTTCATATTAATCCAATCAATATATTCTTTTTGCTCTGTTCTTTCATAGGACGATGATAATACACTACTGCTGGCATTATCATGATCAGAGATAGACCTTAGATTAATGCCAGCTAATTTTACATCAGGAAAAGCTTGCCCCCATACTTTCATAGTTTTAGGTTGTTGATTATCTAGGAAAGCTAAATTATGTAATACTGCATCATAATATAAGCTTTCTTTAAGCAATTCTGGTGCAGACCAAGTTTGACCCAGGTCCTTTGAATACATTCTATAAAGGGATTTGCCTTCTTTCCAAAAACAATAAAGGTCTTTTTCTTCCATTATTAAAGGTACTTTTATTTCATGAGTACTTTGGTGTATTACCGACTCCTTCCATTCCGGACCAGAATCTTTTGCAAACTTTGATAGGTGTTTTATTTCATAGTGCTGCTCCACTTGCTTAGCCCAAAGTATGTGCAAATTTAGCTGTGAGTCTACGTAGAGCTCATAATCATGATTATCTGATGAAGAGTGTATAGTTATTGGATCAATCCAAGAAAGAGCCGCAGGGTCGTAGACACAGTGGTAGAGATGATAACGTTGCCGCCATTTTTGTGTAAATATCATGTGAAGCCTGTCTTTATTATCAATACATAGGCTTTGGAATTTGGTAAGCTGATCGGACATAAACTTCCAAATCCTACCACCATGCCATTTACCTTTGTGGAGAAAATAGTGTATCAGTAATTCACCACTTCTGCTTAATGAGTGGTCGATATAGTACAGGATATGTACCCCTGTAGAGGATGATAGTATAGTGAAGTAAGGAATATCCTGAAATCTAGAATAAATTCGTTCTATAACCTGACTTCTCCATTTACCATCTGTAAATTCAAAGTATGTAAGATGGCGGGTTGTAGTATAGGCCAGGATACGAATGATACCTGTATTATCTATGGTAACACTAAAATTTTCTATAGGTTGTGAATTGATGTATTCATGAGTAGACCAATCTTCTTCTGCCTTGGTGGTATACATAATTTTTTTGTTTTCTGATAAATAGAAGTACCATTTGACACCTTTTTGATCCTGTAGAATATAATTAATTTTATGATTAATCATATCATTCATAGAGCTACCTCCTTGCAAAAGATATAAGGTTTAAATTATATAGGTATTCACAAAAAAACCTTCTTTTACATACTATGCAATATAAGGAGCCTACATGCTCCAACATATAGAACCACTTATTAAAGGGGGTTATAAGATGTCTTTTTATTCTCAAAAAAATCAAGGGAATGAGATGTGTCCTTCGTTAATTGGCTTCGAGGGGTTAAAAAGGATTAAAGAACGAGTCTGCGTTCAGGTGAATAAAGTATATGATGCTTGCTTACAACAGGAGACTTTAGAAGATGTAAGGGTCAATCTAACCAATGTCAGAGGCAGTGGTTTTGAGCCACCTCTAAATATAATAAACTGCAGAAGCACTTCTGTTACAGGCAAGCTAGTAGGGACCATTATTGAGAGACTAGAGGATAGACCAAATTTTGCAAGAGTAAGAACTAAAGTAGAAATACCTATCGAAGTAGTGTTCGAAGACAAAAAGGGCAGGGAAGGGTCTGGCAGAGCTGTTATAGTGGTACCTAAAGATGTAATAATGTTTGTACCAGATGAATCAGTAATACCTTTCCAATTAGAGAGTGTTGTCAATGCCATTTGTGTTTCCGGTATGTTTGTACCAGGAGATGCCTTCAGATTTGACCTTGATGTATGCATCACAGTAATACTCAAGATAATCGCAAAGGTGGAACTATTAATACCAGCATTTGGCTTCTGTGATATTCCTCCTTGCGAAGAGTTTGCAGCTAATATCTGTGACGAATTCTTCAGACTTCCTCTATTCCCACCACAGCTTGAAGATATGCCCTTGGATCCTAAACCTCGTCCAAGGCCAAGGTTATTATCAGAAGATGATGACGAATAAGGTTATAAGAAAATCCTATAGGTTAATAGGAACCTATAGGATTTTTTCTATTTGAAAACTATTCGCCAATTAAGGTAACTCATGGTAAAATAAAGGTAAAATAGAAATCTTATGCATCTATACTCTGTCATTTAATGTTTAGGGGTAAGAATAGGTTAAAAGGGGTGTTTAAGCTATGGTAAACGAAAGCTTGGCAAAAGAATGGATTTTGGAAGGAAAAACCTCTCTAGGGATTGAATTAGGTTCTACTAGGATTAAAGCGGTGCTTATAGGAGAGGATCACAGTCCCATTGCATCTGGCAGTCATAACTGGGAAAACAAACTAGAAAATGGAATATGGACATATCATCTAGAAGACGTGTGGACTGGTTTGCAAAGTAGTTATGCAGCATTGGTTGAGGACGTACATAATAAATATGGAGTTACCTTTACAAAGGTAGGCTCTATGGGTTTTTCTGGTATGATGCATGGATATATGGTATTCGATAAAGATGGAAATCAGCTGGTTCCTTTTCGCACCTGGCGCAATACCATCACTGAAGAGGCAGCTAGAATACTGACCGAAAAGTTCCAGTTTAATATTCCTCAACGATGGAATATTGCTCATTTGTATCAAGCTATATTAAATAAGGAAGATCATGTCAAGGACATTGCATTTATGACTACTTTGTCTGGATATGTTCATTGGAAGCTAACCGGCGAAAAAGTATTAGGGGTAGGAGAGGCATCGGGAGTATTTCCTATAGACAGCAGTAAAAATGATTATAATGAAAGAATGATGCAGCAGTTTGACGAGATGATTTCCCATCTCTCATTTGATTGGAAGCTAAGGGACATTTTACCACAAGTTAGAAATGCAGGAGAAGTTGGAGGTATATTAACGGAAGAAGGTGCAAGACTGCTAGATCCCGCTGGAAATCTAGAAGCTGGTATTCCTCTATGTCCACCGGAAGGGGATGCAGGAACTGGTATGGTAGCTACTAATAGTATAGCTGAGCATACTGGTAATGTTTCCGCAGGTACATCTATTTTTGCAATGATAGTATTGGATAAAGAATTAAGCCAAGTATACCCTGAAATTGATATGGTAACTACTCCTACAGGAAAACCAGTAGCCATGGTGCATTGCAATAACTGTACCTCAGACCTAGATGCATGGATTCGCGTGTTTAGTGAAGTTTTAGAGGAAATGGGTGTAGAAGTGAATAAGCCAGCCCTCTATGATGCTCTATACTTTAAGGCCTTAGAAGGAGATAGGGATTGTGGCGGCTTGCTTTCCTACAATTACTATTCAGGGGAGCCCATCACTCAGTTTGAAGAAGGACGCCCCTTATTTGTCCGTACTCCAGACAGTAATTTCAACTTTGCTAATTTTGCCCGTAGTTTACTATTTTCTACCATGGGGACACTTAAGATCGGTATGGATATACTTACAGAGA
>Ga0209537_1003955_pt1 | contig 13069 bp, 16 predicted proteins | sample BioPla4DNA1_FD_187698 | JGI IMG/M metagenome (GOLD analysis project Ga0209537, IMG submission 187698) | Biogas fermentation microbial communities from Germany - Plant 4 DNA1 (SPAdes) (version 2) | ecosystem: Engineered > Bioreactor > Anaerobic > Digestate | place: Bielefeld, North...
CAGTCCCATGATTACATACCACAATGTACCGTAACTCTCTATCAATACAAGGACTTTTTCAGGCAGCTCTGCCCGCGCTTTTTCCATACCGTATACGGTAGCAAAAGCAATCAGGCTGAGGCCTACGATAATACCTCCGGCAAAGGAGCCTCCGGGAGAGATATGCCCGTGAAGGATAACATAAAAGCCGTATATGCAAATAAACGGCAGTATTACAGCGGAGATGCGCTTTAAAATGAAGTCCTTCACTTAACGTTCACCTGCCTTTTTCCAGGTTTTTAACGTAATAACGGCGGCAAGAGCCGCGGTGAACAGCACAATTGTCTCGAACATCGTGTCATATGCCCTGTAATCAAGAACAACCGCTGTAACCGTATTCGGAACCCCCGTATCTTCCAAAGCCTGATTGACATAACGCTCGTAAACCTCGTTATGGATAGGGTTGTCGGGCATCCCGTAAGGAGGCAGTTCAGCGACTGTAATCAGCATTCCATAGCCTGCCAGCAGTGCTGCAAGCAAAATCAACACATTTCTTATTTTCACTTTTTCCTCACCTTCCGGTTTGGGTCTGTTCGCATAATTACAACCATCATCAACACTGTCGTGCATATACCGGCGGCGGCTTCAGTTATCGCGAGGTCGGGTGTGTTCATTGTAAGCCATACAACGACCATAGTCACGCTGTATGCGCCGAAAACAATTACCGCGTGCATAAGGTTCTTGAGAAAATACATCGCTAAAGCTGCCACGACAAGAATTATCAAAAGGGCTATGAGCCAATAATCGAACGCTTCAAAATACATTACTCTTACTCCTTTATCACTTTTGTCCCTTCTGTCGGCTTTGTACCATGAATCAAGCCCGATTTCGCTATCAGGTGCGTCATTGTCGGATTAATCACCCAGAAAAGGAACAGGCAAACCATTATTTTAATCCTTATAATCCAGTTTGGGCTGAGAAAAAGCAATCCAAGCCCGAAAAACCCGACACCAAGCGTATCGCCGATTCCCATACCGTGCAATCTCGAGTACGGATCAGGGAGTTTATACAATCCGAGCGTTCCGACGGCAAAAGCTGTTAATGAGCCAATAAAGCATATATTTGCTATTATTTTTATCATCTTAATCAGTTTCCTCCTTATCGCCTTCGAAACCCTTAATGCCCGGAATCCTAAGCCGCCAATCACCGTGGGTGAGCACTCTGAGTATCCATAGCCCTCCCGCAAACGCGCAAATCATAAAAACGAAAGCTATGTCAATAAGACCATAATCTCCGCTTCTGTATGCCATTAACAGAATAATCATGCTGACCATGCTTGTAATGCCGTTAATCGAAATCAGGCGATCAATGGATGTCGGACCTATAATTCCGCGCAGAAGAACCAGAAGAATCAATACCAGCAGTCCTGTCATTAACCACAGCATGCTCATTCCCCCTTTGCGCTTGCTTCAATTTTATGAATTACATTAATGAGCCGCCAGTGAAGCAAATCGATCCCTGTCTTTTCCGTGAGAGCATGCACAATGAACCTGCCTGTCTCGGGATCAACATCAACACTCACTGTGCCGGGGGTAATAGTGATACATGTTGCAAGAAGCGCCCGGCCCCAATCGCTCTCGACAGACGGTTCGAGAACCATAAAAACCGGCTTTGCAGGCGGATCTGAAAACAGCAGCGTTTTAGCCAAGGAAATATTGGCCTGAATAATATATCCGACCAGCAGCAGGATAAAGTGCCCCAGGTATAATAACTCCTTTATATTAGGCGTACCGGGAAGCCTTGAAAAGAGATCTTCTCTCCAAAACAGAACAATAAGCAACGAGAGAAGCGCCCCGACAAAAACGTGCTGAATATCAGCCTTCCCGGAAATCACGATCCAAAATATCAGCAGAAACCCAAACAAAATTATTGATCTTTTAATATTAAGTCACCCCCGTTAAGCGACTATAATGGCTAAAATGCGTATTTTTCGGGCAACCATTTTGTCACGAGTTATCTTCTATTATGCCCACTCTCATAACAGTGATGAAATGCTGCCACAAAAAACCCCCGCCGTATTGTCATAAAAAATCACCACGTAATTACAAGTGGTACCTAAAAACTCCCGCTCCCGTTCCAGGAAAATTTCGGGTTCGGAATTTTTTCAATAAAAAAAGCGCATGTCCAGCTTAAATACTGAAACATAACACTTGGACTACTCCCCAATAAGTATCTATTACAAAAAATAAACCGTTTTATTATTTTACATTCCAACCATTTCCTTGTAATTATTTGTAGTTTATGTATTATATAATAGCACAAAAATTGATGAAGTCAATTGGTTAGATTTAATAATTCTTTATCTTGATCAGAACTTTCGTTTATGCTTTTTATTTTTCAACAACCGGCACCCACAACTCGAACCTGTCAAGCCAATCCACATTCTTCCCTCCTTTCACAGCTTATTATATAGGAGATATATAAAGCATACCCTGCAAACCATGCCTAAAAATGCAGGGTTTTTTTTGTTATGCCCAAAAATCTTTCCCATTCATTTCTGCCGAATCTTCTCATAGCCTTTATGTACTGATCATTAAATGTATCTTTAGTCGGATTTTTTAATTGATTGTTTATTTTATTAAAAATATTTTCTGCTTCACTCTTTGTCATCTCTTCAAAGTATACACATAAAGCCAGAATGTTATTGTGTGTTAAGGTGATGAATTCATTTAACCACTTAAATTCTGTATAATTATCTGATATTATTATTGGAATTCTTAAGGCTTGAGCATATCCTGCACATTCACTTTCCCCTAAACCGATTACTTTTCTCTTTTCTTCAATAATACTTTTGGCTAGCAAATTTAATGAATTATCTTTCTTCCTGTCTATGACTCTAAATATACCCCCGTCTTTATAAATAGCTTGATTAACGACACTGTAATACTTACCTGCATTTTTCTTTATTTCAATATCATACACAAATTGTGAAATTATAATTTCTTTAAATAACAGTTCCAAAACATCCAAACTTTTAACTTTGGCAAAATTAATCAGGATATCTGCATCTGAAATGGCCCCTTTATACCTCATCCTAATAATCCTCTTCCGGGGGATATCCATACCCGAAATCATCAGGTGTTAAGCCAATAAATTTAAAACTGTTTTTCATATTCTCGTATGAAATATTCCCTCTTTCGTAATTACTCTTTATAAATTCTATATATTCTCTAGGTACATATAATTCATTTGATGGAATAATAAGTTCAATGCCATAACCTTCCCGTTTGACTAAATTCCGGAGTTGTTCCGTGTTATCTAAGGAACAAATATCCGCAAGTTTCCCGTATTTATTAATTGAACACAAATCAAGCTGGATAAGTCTTTTTAGCATAGCCTTATAGCTTACTTTAAAATAACAATGCATTCTCACAATATGTCTGGGCAAAATATTGTCCTTATCTTCATTAACAATTTTAAAAAATACTTCCTTTACATAGTCTTCAGGCATTAAAAATTCAGAAGCAAACACATGTGCTTTTATATCTTCTTCTTTGTGTTTATCATCGTCTATAAGTATCTTTTCTTTTTTTAGGATGTCGGCATTATAAATAATATGATATAGTTCATGAGCGCCGGTATAACGCTCATGTCCCAATGTAAAATTACTGTTTAAAAAAACAATAAACTGTTCCTCGAAATAAGTGCTGAATCCCGATAATTCATTCGTATCCAAAGGTTTTCTTATTAAAAATGCAACTTCAGAAAGAATGTCAAATATATCGGAAAGCCCTTTTCTAGCGAACTTTATTCTTGTTTCCTCCGCTAAATCCTTTATTTGCAGTCTTAAAGACTCTTCCGGGAGATTCAAAATATCCTTCGTCAATCTTAAAACTCCTCCCATAATGGTTTATTCTTTACTGGTTTGAACTCTCCATTAAATATTTTCTTTTGATAAATTAATATCTTTATCATATCCTGGAGTTTCTCAATCTCATTAATAGTATCTTCTGAAAAATTCCTCTTTCTAAAAAGAGTAACCAAATCATCATCTTCCTTAAAAAGACTATTTATATCTATGCCTAAAATTTTACATAAAGCATTTAACTCTACGGCGGATATACTCCTGTTGCCATTTTCTATTTTGCTAAGCGTTTCTCTGCTCATATTAATGCCATATTCCATTAGCTTCTCAACAACTTCGCTTTGGCTAAACGCTTTTTCCTCTCTTGCAGCTCTAATTTTCGCACTCAATTCATTTATATTTTGCATTTAGCTCAAACCTCCTCCCTGTAATATTATATTACATATTTATATTCAACAATGTCAATAGTTTGCCCTTATTTGTAATAAAATATTACATATTTCTTTTGTATCGAATTCGCTGTTTAAAAATTAACCCTAGCGTAGTATTTATTCACAAATTTTATTGTGAATTTTTCCTTCAGATATATTTATAATGCCCTTCCGGTTTTAAGTCCGGCAGTTCCAGTCCCAGTTCCAAAACCAGGTAGTTCCTGATATCATAGCAGAGATCGCATTTTCCGGCATACTCCGTTTTGGGTATGTACCCGTATTCATTCTTTGCGAGTTCAACCAAACCTATTATGCCGGCGGACTCCAAGCTGTAAATTATCCGGTATTTATCGGGATCAGCCCCATGCGCCAGTTCCCTTAACGGAATTGAAAATCCCGGGCACGACTGCGGAATAAAGCTGCCGTACAGGTCAACATGGAAGTGATAAATACCCGACAGCAGTCTGCAGGACATTGATCCTTCCAATATCCGTTCAAAAGGCTGCTTTTTCATCATAGGTTTATATGTCTCCAGGGCCCGGCCTTTCAAATTAAGCCCGTATCTGTTTACCAGCTTCAACGGGTAATCCTGCCCAAAAAGCCGTATGTACTCATCAAGGGAATGGGGGATACGATCATCCATCACATCAAGATCGCCCCAAAATTCAATCTGCCAGGGGAACACTTTCACATTAGCCTTTGAGCAGGCCTGAATTAATGCCTTAACCTTCCAAAAAGGTATATACTCATTGTGGTACGGGTCTATCGATATAAGCAGAGTGTGTACTCCATGACTTTTTAGTTCCTTAAGAACGGCTTTTGCCGATTCTTCATCCGTGTACCAGGATGCATTGGTTTCAATATATTCAATGCTGGTTTTGTTTCTTCGGGCGGCAATAAGAACATCCATAATTTTATCGGGTTTTAGAAGCGGTTCTCCGCCGCCGATATGAACGGAATGACATCCTAAGCTCTTCAGAATGGAAAAAATCTCATCGGCGATGAATGGCGTCATGTAGTTATCAGGCCATTTTGGGGAACTGGAATAGCTGCAGTGCCTGCACTTCGACGAACATTTATAGTTTGTAATTATCCCTCCGGATGCAAGATAGTTGACTTTTAGCACAATTGGACCTCCTGTGTTTTCTTCTCAATGCACACCTTGCCTGTACACTATTTCCATTTGCTTTTATAACAAAAACCACGGTCAAGAAGCATTTTTCCGCGCTGCCAAACCGTGATTTTACGATAGAACTCTATTTTAAATAATTGCGTTATACATCAGGAATATTAGCCGAGCTTTTGTTCAATGAACAAAGCTAACTCCTCGGCTTTCTTTGTAATAAAATCCTGATCCTTACCTTCGATCATAACCCTTACCAAAGGTTCCGTTCCGGACGGTCTTATCAGCACCCTGCCTTCACCTTTGAAAAGTTCCTCAAGATTACGGCATTCCTGCGCGATTTCCGGATCATCCAGATATTTATTTTTATTTTCGTTTTTAACTTTTGCGTTTCTTAAGACCTGCGGGTACACTTTCATAACGGAAGCAAGCTCGGACAGACTTTTTCCCGTTTTCTTCATTATCCGCGCAAGCTGAAGTGCGGTTACCTGCCCGTCGCCGGTAGTATTATATTCAAGCATTATTATATGGCCGGACTGTTCCCCGCCCAGTATATGACCGTTCTCGAGCATACGTTCGAGCACATAGCGATCCCCGACCTTCGTTTTTTCGAGCAAAATGCCATTTTCTTTTGCCATTATATCAAACCCGATATTGCTCATGACTGTAGCCACTATCGTATTGTTTGCAAGCCTGCCGTGTGATTTCAGTTCAAGCCCGATAATTGCCATGATCATATCCCCGTCAACAATCCTGCCTTTTTCGTCAACCGCGAGAACCCTGTCGGCATCGCCGTCAAAAGCAAGCCCTAAATGACATTCATTATTTACGACGTATTCCGCCAGCGTTTCCATATGCGTTGAGCCGCAATTTTTATTAATATTCAGGCCGTCGGGCTTGTCATTGATAACCAGAACCTCCGCTCCCAAATCGCGAAAGACCGCCGGCGCTGTTTCATATGCCGCCCCGTTTGCACAATCAAGCGCTATTTTTAGGCCTTCAAAAGTGGTGTCAATGGTTCTTTTAAGAAATGAAACATAGTCTCCCTTCGCGTCCGGTTTGTCAACTACACTGCCGACGCCGTCTCCCGGAATGGTCGGCAGCGTTTCGGTATTGTCCAGTATTATTTTTTCTATGCGTTCTTCAATCTCATCCGGCAGTTTGTATCCACAAGAATTAAAAATCTTTATGCCGTTAAATTCAGCGGGATTATGCGACGCTGAAATAACAACGCCGGCGTCTGCCGAATACTCACGTATCAGGTATGCCACGGCAGGAGTCGATATAACTCCGACGCAAACAGCTTCCGCTCCCGCGGAACATATCCCTGCGGCTATGGCATTTTCAAGCATGTCGCCGGACTTTCTCGTATCCTTGCCTATAATAATCCGAGGTTTTTGTTTAGCCTCTTCCGAAAGGACAAAGGCCGCCGCTTTCCCCAAACTAAAAGCAAGTTCGCATGTTAATTCGGTGTTTGCGACACCGCGAACACCGTCAGTGCCAAATAATCTTCCCACAACAGACCTCCCGAAAAGAGTTGATAAATCCGTATGTTCCGTCCTTTTTCCGCACGATCAGGTTCTCATAAAACATTCATATGCAATGTGTATGAATATCTTTCCGGATTGATAACCGTATTGAAAAGGCGGAATATTTATTCTTAATTATCACTGTCTGATATATTGCAGTGGCTTCTCTATATAAACGCGTTTTCTTTATCGTTGTAATGGCCGGTAAGCTTGTGATAAATATCATCCATTACAGACTCGGCAATGTTCTTGCAGTTGTCGGTCATGCGCTCCAATGTATGAATAAGCTCAACATACGTAATAGCGGTATTCGGGTTGCATTCGCCTTTATTAAGCCGTTCAAGATGCCTCTCTCTCAAAGTCTTTTCAATGTTGTCCATCTTGTTTTCTTCGGAAAGAACTTTTCTTGCCTTCTCCTCATCGCTGTTTTCAAAAGCTTCAATTGTCTTTTGGATTACATCCTCAATATTTTCAAATACTTCTTTTAACTCGAGCAAAGCGTTTTCGGAATACTGGAGCTTATTCTCAATATTGCTTGCCCCAAGCATTGTTGAACTGTCGCAGTGATCACCGATTCTTTCAAAATCATGGATCATGCGCATATATCCGGTTAACCTGACCGATTGTCTTTCGGTCAGCGCACTCTGTGACAATATTTTCGAAAGGTAATTCAGTATCTCATGCTGGAGCATGTCAACCGTGTCTTCCATCTTTTCAACTTCCGGTATAAGAGAAGATTTTTGTTCCAGAATGACTTCCTTTGTATGGCTTAACATTTTCTGAACTATTTTCCCCATCCTGAGCATTTCTTTTTTCACCATCTCCATCGCGACTGTCGGCGAAGATATCTTGTCACCTATATAGATAAGCGTTTTTTCGGTAAGCTCATCTTTGCCCTTATAAAAAGAAGTCACGAGTTTTACCAAGAGCGGTATAAGCGGTAAAAACAGTATCGTAGTGGAAACGTTAAAGACGGTGTGCGATATCGCTATCGCGGTGTCCATACCGGCCGGAGAAGAAAGATTGCCCATTATCAGGTTAACAAGCTGTTTAAGTGGTATTATCAGCCAAATAAAAATCGAAGTACCCAGAACTTTTATAAACGTATGCGTTATGGCGGCACGTTTAGCGTTCACACTTGCCCCTATTGAAGCAAGCAATGCCGTTATTGTCGTCCCGATATTACAACCAAACATTATCGGAATCGCGGCATCAAGTGATATTAGAGCTTCACCCGATGCAGTTGTCTGGCTTGCAAGTTTCTGTAAAACCGCAATTGTAGCGCTGCTGCTTTGAATAACCGCCGTAACAACGGTCCCTATTAACATGCCAAGCCATTTATTCCCACCTACCTGAAGCATTATATTTTCAATTTCTCTGGACTTGGACAGCGGCGCCATAATATCGCCCATAATATTTAAGCCAAAAAAAAGAAGGCCAAAAGAAAAAATTATCTGGCCAATATACTTGATTTTTTTTGGCTTAATGAAAAAAAACAATATAAAGCCTAATGCAATAATCGGAAGAGCATAATCACCGATATCTATTGTAACAAGCCACGCGGTAACGGTTGTGCCTATATTTGCCCCCATTATAACGCCCATTGCCTGCTTTAAAGTCATCAGCCCGGCGCTTACAAACCCGACAACCATAACCGTCGTCGCGCTGCTGCTTTGAATTAGCGCCGTAACTGCCATTCCAACCAGGATCCCCATAAACGGATTTGTTGTCAACAGACCGATTATATGCCTTAGTCGTTCGCCCGCCACCTTCTGAAGCCCTTCGCCTAACATATTCATACCATATAAAAATATGGCAATTCCGCCTAATAAGCCCGGTAATAAACGCAATATTTCTTTTGTGCCCATATCTACCTCCAATGGCTTTTAGTCACCCTTGATATTTTAGCATATGGATGATATGTAAACAAGAAAAAGAAAAAGATTATTGAGGTTTTTCAAAAGGCTCTTCCTCAAGAGTATCCTCGTCGGGTATTGGTGAAGGCGTTGGTTCAGGTTCTTCTATTTCTTCCGGCAGAACTGTAGTCTCGGTTTCTACGGTAACTACAACGCTGCCCTCTATGTAAATTCCGGAAGGAAGGGATATCTGCACATCAAATGTCCCTTTATCTTCGCTTAATTCGTAAACATTTACAAACCCTTTAATAGTTTTTGCGTCAACTGTGTTTAATATTTCGCCAGGGCCTTTTATTACAAATGATATTTCTTCTTCCGCGATCCTGTATTTAACCTTACCGGTTACATCACCGCCGAAAATTGTAATTGACGATTTCGGTATTGAGACCGTTTTATATGAATAACGTTCTATGTTAACCTGGGCGGATATTACGCTGTTGCTGTTGTAAAGCTGCACATTTTCTGGAATCTTAAGCTCAAGCTCCCTGCTGAATGAGCTTTCCACCCCGTTCACATCAAGCTGTTCAGCGTTAATTACATTAATATCTTTGATAACATCATAGTTCCCGATTATCTGTACTGTATTACGGGATAATTTATAATCTTTCACATAGAAATCTTCTTTCGGTTTTCCCGTAACGGTTGTTGCCACCGGAACCGTCTTGGCGATATTGAAACTTATATTTGTCTGAAAACTCCCGTCAAGCGAAGGTATTATTTTGCCGTCCTTGTCATACACTTCAATACGCCTGTTCATAGAATCTCCTTTAAAAAGCTGCTCACGTTCTATTGTAACGGCAACACTGTCAATACTGTTGATTACGCTTTCAAGCTCCTGTAAAAACACCGAATCGGGATTCAGCTTTATATTAACAGCTTCATAACCTTCAGAAAATGAACCCAACCATTTTATATTTATCGGAAATTCCCTGCGTATTATTTTTTCCAGCGAAATCCTGACAGATTTAGGATAGACATCGGTAATAATGATGTCCTGATCCCCGTTATACTGCGGAATGGGTATATTCATTGTTGCCTGCTCGGTGCTTTCAATCCCGCTGAAATCGAGAAAGGCATGAAAATCACTGGCGGATACCTTTTCAAGCCTCTGTTTTCTGCCTTTTATCACTACATTAATGGCATCGGGTATGGTTGAAGAAACGAGACTTATATTTTTAACGGCAAGCACTTCCCTGTTTGTACGCAGCGGAACAGATAGCGTGTGCTCGCTCATTGGGTTTTGCTGGTCAAGAACCACAAACCAGATTAAAATTCCGATCAGCACCGATATAATCTTAAGAACCAAATCATTTTCCAAAATAGTGTTTAAGCTTATGCGCCTATTCATCTTCCTTGACCTTTCTGAATAAAAAGCGTACTTTTTTTGCGGAGCTCTTATCAAGAAGGAAACGATACAATGCTTTACGCAGCGTATCCGGCGTTAAGTTCCGTGTTAAACCGCCGTTATGCGCAAAAGATATTTTTCCTGATTCTTCGGAAACCACAATAGCTATCGCATCCGATACTTCAGTAATTCCAAGAGCTGCCCTGTGGCGCGTTCCAAGCTCACGGCTCAGGCTTGGGTTTTCCGTTAACGGGAGGTAGCACGCCGCCGCTTTAATCTTGTTGTCCCTTATAATAACCGCGCCGTCATGCAGAGGTGCATGGGGAGTAAATATATTCGTAAGAAGTTCATAAGATATAAGGGAATCCATTGGAGTTCCCGTATTTATCACATCACCTATTTTTGTATTTCTTTCAAATACAATAAGCGCGCCAATGTATTCTTCTGAAAAGTGCTTGCAGCATTTGACTATATCTTCAATTGATGCGGTTGTGCGAAGCTGATCAGCATCTTCATCAAACAACAGGAAACTGCGGAAACCGCTGTTTCCAATCTTTTCCAAACCTCGCCTGAGTTCGGGCTGAAACAGTACAATGAGAGAAAAACCGAGCAGGGATATAGCGCCTTCTAGTATATAAGCCATTGTTTTTAACCCTATTAACTGCGCGACCTTCAGTCCGACAACAATAAATAATATTCCTTTAACAAGCTGCATTGCGCGGGTTTCACGGACTAATTGTATAACCTTATATACAATAAAGGAAATGATACTTATATCAACGAGCATTAAAAAAATATCAAGAGGCCCGTTCAAACCGAGAAAATTTCCTATTACTATAAAAAATTCTTTTATGCTGCTTACTCCTGCCACAAAAGCTCCCCCAACGGAATGTGATTATACGTTAAAAAAACCCGTACAGCCATCCTGCTCCGATACTATTTTATAACAGATATACCATATACTCAAGACGGGTATGTCTTATTTCAATTTAAAACCGTATATTATTTTTTCTGTGAACCGTCTGCTACTGCAATTATATCCTGTTCCCGGTTATATTTGTACTGTTTATATTGCTTTGTAATAAAAATGCAAAAATACGGTCACATACCTGCAGCTAGCGGGACGGAAAAACGGAGGTTAAATTATAGGTCGATAACAAAAAGCAACACCTTTCTGGTATTGCTTTTTGATTTCGTATTCCGGTATCGATATATTATAATCTCCCGTGGAACGGGATTAAGTCATAATTTACCCTTTCACCTTTTCAACAAGTTTTGCAAAACCTGCGGCATCGTTTACAGCCATATCGGCCAAAACTTTCCTGTTAAGCGTTATACCGGATTTTTTCAGACCATTCATAAAGCGGCTGTACGACATCCCATTCATTCTTGCCGCCGCGTTTATCCTCGTGATCCATAATTTTCTGAAATCCCTTTTTCTAGCTTTCCTGTCACGGTATGAATATACCAATGACTTCATAACCGCCTGATTCGCAACCCTGTACAATTTGCTCTTCGCGCCGAAATAACCTTTAGCGAGCTTCAATACCTTTTTTCGTCTTGCTCTGGTTGCAACAGAACCCTTTACTCTTGCCATTTCCTACACCTCTTTCCTATCACTTGTAAGGCAACATTGCTTTTATAATTGCCGCGTTTGCATCTGATGCTAAAGCTGGCTTACGTAGATTACGTTTGCGTTTTGTGCTTTTTTTGGTAAGAATATGGGTCTTATATGCTTTATTTCTTTTAACCTTACCAGTGCCGGTTATAATAAACCTTTTCTTAGAAGCGCTGTGGCTTTTTAATTTTGGCATGGACATAACCTCCTTCAATATTTTTATAGCTCTGCAGAGGCCTGTGAATTAATCGCATCAAACACAGGCCAAAACAACAAGAAAGTGTTTTTGCAAAGCTGCCGCAAAACGCGCTCGCAAAACACCGTACTGTTGATGTACGCCAAAACTGAAATTAAATGTACACTTGCCAATATACTTCGGTCTAATTATTTCTCTTTAATCGGAGAAAATACGACCGTCATACTTCTACCTTCCATAACAGGGCTTTTTTCCATTTTGCCATAGTCTTTCAGCATTTCAGCAAACCTGTTTATTACCTGGTAAGCTATGGAGGTGTATTGCATTTCCCTGCCCCTGAAACGTATGGATACCTTAACCTTATCGCCGTCCTTAAGGAACTTTACCGCATTTTTAAGCTTGAACGAGAAGTCGTGTTCTTCTATTTTGGCGGATAACCTTATTTCTTTTACCGATATGTTTGTCTGTTTCTTCTTCGCTTCTTTTTCTTTTTTCGACAATTCATAAAGATATTTGCCGTAATCCATTATTTTGCAAACAGGGGGATTGGCATTAGGTGAAATCTTTACCAGGTCCAAATCCCTTTCGTTGGCTTTTAACTGAGCTTCCCTGGCTGATACAATTCCTATCATCGTGCCGTCTGTATCAATCAGCCTTACTTCCTTATCCCTGATCTGGTTATTCACCTGTATTTGAGTTTTCTTAATAAAAAACACCTCCGCTAAATTTTGAACCCCACAATAATCATACATAAATATATGATTATTTGTTTTTTTCATACAAAAAAGCAGGTCCCACTTCACCTGCTTTAACCACAGCAAATACTGCTCTGATTAACCCTGAAATCAATTCGATACAGGGTGAGAAGTGGATACTTCTACTTCTTTGACAATAAAGAATATACAATATTCTTTTACCTTTGTCAAGCACCGGGCATAATATGCGTTTTGCGTTGTTCACTCTTTTTATTTTTAAAGACCTAAAAAAACAGGTATATAACGTAAACTTGTATTACTATAACGCCTAAAATCCTTGGTTGATTACATTTTATACCGTGTTTTCTTAAA
>Ga0209537_1003957_pt1 | contig 13060 bp, 9 predicted proteins | sample BioPla4DNA1_FD_187698 | JGI IMG/M metagenome (GOLD analysis project Ga0209537, IMG submission 187698) | Biogas fermentation microbial communities from Germany - Plant 4 DNA1 (SPAdes) (version 2) | ecosystem: Engineered > Bioreactor > Anaerobic > Digestate | place: Bielefeld, North...
TTAAATATATTCCTGCGCTAATAACTTTTATCATCATGGTGAATAACATAATGATTACTAGAAGCGGTAAGAGAGAGGGCTTTGCAGATTTGGCAGCCATAATAGTAGCAATGATGTGCTTTGCAGCTTCTGTATCTGGTTTAGTGACAGCTCTATATTTTGATTTTATCTATTTGAAAATGAGATCTAAGTAAATGTATATTATTAAAGCAAGCTTTCCTTCGGGAGAGCTTGTGTTTTTTATTGAATATGAAATTATAAATTTTGCATTCTGCAAAATTTTCCTTAATGTCTGACTTCTGACTCTGACTTCTAAAGAATAATAACACTTTTTCTATAACAAAGTAAAAAGGACTGGCACAGCAGCCAGTCCTTTTTATGCAATTTACATTTTACAAAATATCAGTAGCTCTTAACTTTTACAAACGCCAGATATCCTCATCATATTGAGCTATAGTTCTATCTGAGGAGAAGAATCCAGCCTTTGCTGTGTTAACAAGCATCTTTTTGCTCCAAGCCTTTCTGTCCTCGTAGTCTGCAAAAGTCTTTTCCTTAGTAGCTATATAATCCTTTAGGTCAAGAAGAGCCATGAACCAGTCTTTGCTTATAAGATCCTTGTATAGTCTGCAGAGGTTCTCTGGATCCCCTATCTTGATTAGATCCTTGCTTATTATGAAGTCTACTAGTTCTTCAACAAGAGGATCATTGTCATAAATATCTCTTGGATTATAAGCATTTTTTGCATAAAGATCAATTACTTCTTCACTTGATTTACCGAAGATGTAGATATTGTCATTTCCAACGCATTCGTGGATTTCTACATTAGCTCCGTCCATAGTTCCTAGGGTAATGGCTCCATTTAACATAAACTTCATGTTTCCAGTTCCGCTAGCTTCCTTGGAAGCAAGTGAAATTTGCTCGGATACATCACAAGCAGGAATTAATTTTGAAGCCTTTGTTACGTTGTAGTTTTCAACCATTACAACCTTTAAGTATGGACTTACTTCTGGATCGTTGTTTATAAGCTGCTGTAAGCAAAGAATTAGGTGAATTATATCCTTTGCAATTACGTAAGCAGGAGCAGCCTTAGCACCGAACAATACTGTAATTGGTCTTGCAGGGATATTGCCTGCTTTTATTTGCTTATACTTGTAGATTACATATAAGGCATTCATTTGCTGACGCTTATATTCATGAAGTCTCTTAATTTGAACGTCGAATATAGAATTTACATCTATATCAACATTTTCTGTTTCCTTTAAGTATTTTGCTAAAGCTACTTTATTATTATGCTTTATAGCTAGTATCTTATCTAGTACAGCATCATCATTTATATAGTCTAATAGGTATTCAAGCTTTGTAGCGTCCTTCTTCCAGCCATGGCCTATAGTGGAAGTAATAAAGTTAGCCAATTCAGGGTTACAGTGCATAAGCCATCTTCTGAAGGTAATACCATTAGTCTTGTTGTTAAACTTCTCAGGATATATTTTATAGAAGTTATTTAACTCAGACTCTTTTAATATGTCAGTATGTAATGCTGCAACACCGTTTACACTAAAGCCATAATGAATGTCCATATGTGCCATGTGTACAAGGTTCTTGCTATCTATAATAGCTACAGACTCATCACTATATTTTTCCTTTACTCTTCTATCTAATTCATAGATGATAGGCATTAAGTGTGGTACAACCTGCTCTAAGTAGTGTATTGGCCACTTTTCTAGAGCCTCAGCCAATATAGTGTGGTTAGTGTAAGCACAAGTCTTTGAAACTATGTTGATAGCATCATCCATGCTAATTCCTCTAGCTGTAAGAATGCGGATAAGCTCTGGTATAACTAGGGATGGATGAGTATCGTTAATTTGAATAACTACATGTTTGTCTAAATTACGTAAGTCGAAGCCCTTTTCGTCCATTTCCTTTACAATAAGCTGAGCACCGCTGCTTACCATAAAGTACTGCTGATAAACACGTAAAAGTCTTCCTGCATCATCACTGTCATCAGGATATAAGAATAAGGTTAAGTTACGAGGGATATCTTTTTTATCAAAGCTAATGCCCTCATTAACAAGAGATTCATCCACAGTTTCAATGTCAAATAGATGAAGCTTGTTTACTCCGTTATCATAGCCAATTACATCGATATCGTATAGTCTGGATTTTACGCTGAAGCCTCCAAAGTTAATATCGAAGCAAGTGTCAGTCTTATCTAGCCAGCTTTTATCAGTAATCCAAGGATTTTTTTCTTCTGTCTGCTTGTTGTTCTTAAATACCTGTTGGAATAAACCAAAATGATAGTTTAATCCAATACCGTCTCCGTTTAGACCTAAAGTTGCAATAGAATCCAAGAAGCAAGCAGCGAGTCTTCCAAGGCCGCCATTTCCAAGGGATGGCTCTAACTCAACCTCTTCAATCTCTGTAAGGTCTTTTCCTGCTTCAGCTAAAATTTCTTTGATTTCATCATAAATTTTTAAGTTAATTAAGTTATTAGAAAGTAACTTTCCAATAAGGAATTCAGCAGAAATATAATATAATTTTCTATTACCATCAATTTGCTTTTGGTCTTTTGTCATATCCTTTGTAAGCTTTAATAAGGCGCTGAATAGTTCCTCATTGGTGCAATTTGCGATGTCCTTACCGAACATCTCATTTACAAGGTTATTTAATCTTTCTTTCATAGCCTCTTCTCCATTTATATAATATTTTGTGTGTTCCTAAACACACTTTTCTATTATACTACAAAACTTGCCAAGGTTTCAAGGAATCAATGATTATGTATATCAGTTCCTGCAAACCATTGATATATCAAGGATTACATTATTTTAATTAACAAATTATATGTGCAATACGTGTAATATTGTATAATTTACCAAAAATATATCAAAAATATTATAATAAATGCAAAAAACTTTTGCTTATATTAAAAGAGCGTTTTGTGATAAAATATTAAGAATAGTTCATAAGCACAATATAGAGAAAAGAATTTTTTTGAATAAATTTTCATAAGTAAAATTCCCGTAATTATTTAATTACGGGAATTCATGCTTAGGGGCTGATGAGATTTCTGCAATTTTCCAAGGAGAATCCTTATGTTCTTTAATAACAAGTATTTTTTGGTTATAAACGCCATCTTTTAGATAAGGTCCTGTAGAATTATTTGTTTCGTACTTTATTTCAGCGTAATAAACCTTGTAGTCATAAAGACTTTCTAGGCTCATTTTAGTGTCCGGACGTAGTGTTGAAGTTTTATCGGCTAAAATGTATATGGTCATATTTTCAATGTTGCGTAAAGGGGCACGGTTTCCTACAGAATAAGAGGCGGCTATTGATCCATCTAGCAAATCTAAGGCTGACTCATAATCCTTCGCATTTATTTTTTCAGAGAATTTCCGGATGGTATCTGCTGACTCATCACCTTGAGGGTTTGATAATTCCACTGCATAAACCTTTGTTGCCCTGATGTTAAAGGTAGTAAAAAAGGTGGATGATAAAAGAGAAATAATAAATATTTGCATCAAATATCCTATTCTTTTCATATATCCTCCTGTGTTAAGGCAATCAGTTTATATTTTTAGGGTGCTAGTATTGGGTGCTCATGTGTATTTTCTCCTAAATCAACAGAATAATACATATAATTTGAAGGATTTAAAACTAATTATAAGATTTTGCTTCCATTATCAAACTTGGAGTAGCCATTTCTAGAAAAGGATTAGTGTTATTATAAAATTAGCAAAATAATTATAAAATGACTTTTAAATTTCTAAATTTAGTTATATAATTTTTAAAAAGAAACAAATTTGTCTCAGTTTTTCTTATTAAGGTGACAAATTTAAAAGAATAAGTTGAAAAGAGGGGGCTTAATATGGGGAAAACGTTAGCTGAAAAAATATTTGATGCGCATAGGGTGGATAGTCCTTTCCCTGACACACATGTGTTAAAATTAGACAGAGTATTCTGTCATGAAATTACCACACCAATTGCTATTACAGATCTTATGGCAAGAGGTATGGATAGAGTTTTTGATCCTACTAAGATTAAGGCGGTTATTGACCATGTAACACCAGCCAAGGATTCAAAAACCGCTGAGCAGGGTAAAATCCTTAGAGATTGGGCAAGAAGACATGGCATAAAGGATTTCTTTGATATAGGAAGAAATGGTGTATGTCATGCTATTTTCCCAGAGAAGGGCTTTGTAAGACCTGGTTACACAGTTATCATGGGTGACTCACATACTTGTACTCATGGAGCCTTTGGAGCTTTTGCCGCTGGTGTAGGAACTACTGACCTAGAGGTAGGTATACTCAAAGGGGTATGTGCTTTCCGTACACCAAAGACAATAAAAATTGTTCTTAAGGGTAATTTGAAGCCAGGAGTTTATGCAAAAGACCTTATACTTTTCATTATTAGAGAGCTTACTGTAAATGGTGCAACAAATAAGGTTATAGAGTTCACTGGACCAGTAATTGATGCAATGTCTATGGAAGGACGTATGACACTATGTAACATGGCCATCGAAGCTGGTGGTACCTGTGGAGTATGCTATCCAGATATGACTACCGTAGAATATTTATGGCCATTTATTAAGGACGAATTTGCCACAAAGGAAGATGCCTTGAAGGAATACTCAAAATGGGTTTCTGATGAGGATGCGGTTTACGAAAAGGTATATGAATATGACGTATCAGAACTTGAGCCTATGGTTACCTTTGGCTATAAGCCTGATCAAGTAAAGACAGTAAGAGAAATGGAAGGTACAAAGGTTGACCAGGTTTATATAGGAAGCTGTACAAATGGACGTATTGAGGACTTGAGAGTTGCAGCGCAAGTGCTAAAGGGTAAAAAGATAAGCGATAATGTAAGGGCTATTGTAAGTCCAGCTACTCCATTTGTTTATACTCAAGCCTTAAAGGAAGGAATTATTGAGATATTCCAAGAGGCAGGCTTCTGTGTTACAAACCCAACCTGCGGTGCTTGTCTTGGAATGAGCAATGGTGTACTAGCTGAAGGTGAAGTTTGTGCATCTACTACAAACCGTAACTTTAACGGCAGAATGGGAAAGGGTGGTATGGTCCATCTTATGAGTCCTGCAACTGCTGCAGCTACAGCCATTGAAGGAAAAATATCAAATTCTGAAATTTATCAAGCTTAGTCAGTGGAGGGAAAAATGAAGAATTTTAGTGGGAAAGTTTTATTTTTAGATAGAAGTGATATAAATACAGATGAAATCATTCCAGCAAAGTATTTAACTGAGATTACTAAAGAGGCCTTGAAGCCTTATCTATTGGAGGATTTAGCCCTTCAAGGCTTTAATCCAAGAGAGGATGTTAAGGACAAGACTGTAATTGTAACAAGATCAAACTTTGGTTGCGGTTCCTCTAGAGAACATGCTCCATGGGCTTTAGAAGTTAACGGAATCAATGTAGTTATAGCAGAAAACTTTGCAAGAATATTTAGACAGAACATGTATAACTGTGGTATGTTCGCTATAGAATTGCCAAAGGAAAAAATTGATTATCTCTTTGATAACTATGCTGATAAAGATACCACAATAGAAATTGACGTGGAAAATGACAAAATTATCGTAAAAGCAGCAGACAAAACCGATACAATAGATTTTCAAGTAGGAGAGTTTGACAAAACCTTAATTAAAGAAGGTGGCTGGGTAGGCTACGCTAATAAGCATTATTAAAAATTACATTAGCAATTCCAAACTAAGCTAAAAATAGCGGCAAGACCTTTGTCGCTATTTTTAAGTATGGAAAAATATATTTTTGACTATCTCAAAGGGGGGATATTCTTGGATAAAGCTGTTTTATCAAAAAGAACCTATACATTAGGATTAGTTTTAAAGCTAGGCACAATTCTCTCTTGCGTTATAGGATTAATCTTTCAGGTAATTGAATGGAATAGTGTATATATAGGGCCTAATAGTACGTTATTATATTTTACAACCCAAAGCAATATATGGATTGCTGCTATTTGCCTAGTATTTCTTATTATTGATATAAAAGCAAAGGGTAAGAGAGAAATAAGTAATTGGCTTTATATTATTAAGTTTATGTTTACTGTAGCAATTATGCTTACCTTTATTGTATTTGCAGTTTTACTTACACCATTGCAGGAAAGGAACTATCTGCTTTCAGTAACTAATATTTGCCTTCACAACATAACACCTATTTTTGGAATTGCTGATTTTATAGTTTGTGACTATGGATTCTTGAGCAAAAAGAGATACGTTTTATTAGGGACTATCTTGCCTCTTATTTACTGCATCGTGACCTTGCTCCTATCCTTTAGTGGAGTAACCTATGGTGAGGATTCCAGTGGCGCCACTAGAATAGTTCCATATTTCTTCTTAGATTACAAAAAGCTTGGCTGGTTCTCTATTAGTGACAACGGCTATGGAGTGCTAATTTGGGTGCTGATTATAACAGTTTTAGTATTGGCTATGGGGGCTGCATTGCTGGCTATAAGTTACCTCCGGGGTACGCGATATATGTCGAAATCACAAGAACAACAGTAATCTTTAAAGAAAGTCGCAGGTACTGTTTGTCCAAAAAATTCTTATTCATCAACACTTTTTTGAAACAAAGCAACATAGGCAAGAAAACAAAGTTATATAGCAAAAACCAATAAAGAAGCAAAAGGCTGTGGCGCTTCTATACAGTACCACAGCCTTTTTGCTTTATTTAAGCGGCTAAACCGCTATCTATAGCTTCATTTATAGCTTCGCCCTTTCGAATGAAAATCATATTTACTGCCATGAATATTAGACCAAAGGCTGCTATTATTATGGCATCCTTTATTAGCAAGCTAGTATTCATATTAAATGAGAATAAAAGCTCTCTTAAAGCACTGACTGAGTAGGTAAAGGGGAGGAAAGTGCTTATTCCCTTAAAGAAGCCTGGCAATACTTCCATTGGGAAGGTACCGGCATCGGAGCAAAGCTGAAGAACCAATAAAACTACTGCGATAGCTTCACCAGCTAAGCCCAATAGATTAAAGAGAGCATATATTATAGTATCAAAGGACAAGGCCATAAGTATCAAAAATACAAACAACAGTGAAAGATTTGCTGGTTTAATACCAAGAAGTAAAACTACCCCGCCAAGTAGAATCGCCTGAACAATACCAATTAAAGCATAAGGAATGAATTTGCCTATGGTAAGCTCAAGCCTATTCAAATCTTTATAGTTCTTATTCTTTATTTTTATAGCAAAGAGCATAAAGACTGCACCGAGCCATAAGGATATTGGAAGGAAATAAGGGGCAAGTCCTGAACCATAGTTGTTAGCAGTTCCAATAGTCTTTTCTGATACCTTTACTGGTTCTGCTATAAAGTCTCCCAAATCCTCACTACTTGATTTTATATTGTCATCTATTTCTTTTATACCCTCTGTTAGACCGTCCTGCAATTGGGAGGTGCCATCCTGCAAGGAAGCTATTCCGTCCGTTAGCTTATTTGAACCCTCTTTTAGCTTGCCTACACCAGAAGCGAGAGTTGGTATCTTAGAATCAAGTTCCTTTGTACCATCCTTTAAGGCTGATGAACCATCATATAATTTAGATGCAGCTTCTGTAAGAGCAGGCATACTGGAATTTAAAGCGTTTAAGCCATTATACATTTTTGAAGCACCTGTGTTTAACTGAGATATTCCAGAAGCTAATTGATTTGTACCATCTACATAGCTGGTAACACCTGTTGTAAAGGGAGTTAGAGCAGAGTTTTTAAAGCTGTTTAGTCCTGCATTAAAGCTAGCTACTGCAGATTCCTGATTATTTAGATCAAGTTGATTAGAGAGATTTTCGGTTCCTGCAACTAAGCTATCTAAACCATTCTGAAGTTGTTTAATTGCCTTGTTATTATCTTCACTGCTTGCGGCTTGAGCTTTTACTCCTTGTAGAGTTGCTATAAGTACCTGTAGATTCTGGTCAGTGGCTTCTGATGGATGTTCAGCTAAATAAGCTCTTAAGCTAGCTTCTGCGGCTGTTAAGGCAGTTGCTAGATTTTCTTGTTTTTCTGCTGTAGTAGTAATTAAGGAATTTACGCCATCTCTTACCTGCACAGAACCGTCCTTTAGCTGATCTGCTCCATTTTTTAAGCCGTTGGCTAGATTTTTATAGCCAGGAAGCACCTGACTTTCATAAGCATCATTTACCTTAGTAGCACCATCTTTTAAGTTTTTAGAATTAGCTGTAAGTTTATCTGCACCTGCCTTAGCAGTGGTAGCCCCTTCTTGCAAAGCTTTTACTCCCTCAGAAAGCTTATTGGTGGAATCAGACAAAAGAGGCATTTTAGAATTAAAGGCTGACAAGCCATCATTTAGTTTAGCAGAGCCATCCGCTAGGCTAGTTACGCCTTCTTGAAGGAGGGGGACCTGATCATTTAGCTTGCTTAAGCCTTCTGAAAGCTCTTTTCCACCGTCATAAAGCTGCTTTTCTCCGTCTGCAAGCTGGGATGCTCCGTCAGAAGCTTTTTGTAGGCCATCTTTTAGTTCATAAATTGTGTCAAAAGCCACTTCACCGTAGTTTTTAGAGATACTTTTATTTATTTCTTTTAGAATCTCATTCTTAATATTATCAGAGATTTTAGTTCCTATATAATTTTTCTTGTTGTTTACTATATAGTTTAGCTTTGGATTTATTACTGTTCCATTTTTAGCATTAACTATGTTTTGTGAAAAATCCTCGGGAATTTCAATTATTGCAAAGTATTTATCATCATTAAGACCTTGCTCTGCAGTAGTGCTGTCAACAAACTCAAAGCCCACCTCTGAATTATCCTTTAGGTTATCAACAAGATCCATGCCGTAATTTTTACTTTCATCATTTAATAAAGCACCCTTGTCATTGTTTACTACGGCAATAGGATAATTTTTCAAATCCCCATAGGGGTCCCAATAAGCCTTTAAGTAAAGAAAGCTATAAAGCAGGGGAATAGCTATTACTGCAAATATAGCGATTATTTTTATTTTGTTTTTTCCTAAAGATTTAAGCTCATCCTTAGTAATTTGAAATAAACCCATACCTCATCCTCCTTTTAAGGTATTTATACTGACTGGTCAGTTCATATATATTTTATAGTACTTTTTGTTGAATAAATCAAGTAGGGAATTATAAGTCTAATGGGAAGAATTATGTTACTGGATACGATTACATGAAATGTAAAGGTCTAAAAAGAAAAAAATCAGGCTTATATGTAAAACCTGATTTTTAGGCTTTTATTCCATGTAAAATATACATTAATAAGTTTTCTGAAAGCTCATCTATATTATTTCTATCCTTGTTTATTAGTTCGTATACTGCGGTAGAACATAAAAGGCCAAAGAATATGTAGGCCATAAAGTAAGGTTCACCCTTTTTAATTACACCTTCGTCCATAGCTTGCTTTATATATTTTTCTATGCTATTTATATAATTTCCCACTACTTCTCTAAGCTCTAGCTGTCTTACCTCTTGCCCCCAAAGCTGGCTCATAATAACCTTAAAAAGCTCCTTTTTTTCATAAACTAAGTTAAGTTGAAGAGTGCATAGAGCCTTCAATTTGGATAAAGCAGATTCTTCTCTTTCTACAGCCTGGGAGATTCTTTCCTTAATAACCTCAACACCTTCTGTAATAATATATTTAAAGATTTCTTCCTTGCTCTTAAAATAGTAGTACAGAGTACCCTTTGCAACTCCTGCTGCTTGTGCCATGTCATCCATGGTTGCTCCTTCATAACCGTTGGTTGAAAAAATTTTTATAGCAGCATCAAATATAGCTCTTTTTGTTTTATTCATCATATGATATCACTCCAAAATTATTTATACCATCATTCTAGTAAATCATTAAACCTAGCATATTCAGTCTAATTTTATGCAATTTTTTTTATGATGTCAAATGAGCCTTAACAATAGTAACAGCCATACTTAAGAAAGTTATGGAAAAATGAAAAACGAAATTTATACTTATAAATTTAATTGAATATTAATTAATAATAAGAAAAAAATGGTGTGAGATAATTGACGTAATTTGTCGAATTATAGTACAATGTTTATAGTACAAAAGAAATTGTAGCAGGTTCAAAGGATAGCTGATGAAGGAGCTGTGAGTATGGATTTAATAAAGGAAGGTTATTTAGAGAAACTAAGGGAATGGGACGATATAAACGGTTATAAAGAGGAAATAATAGATTATTTTTTGCAATTAAAAAGAATTAATCTATACAGTCAGGAACTTGCTCAATTTTGCATTTGGATATACAGCTTTGAGAAGGCTGGCATTATAAGAATAGAAGGTTTAGCTCCTATATTAGACTGTGAACTGCAGAATTTCAATAATGTTATAGAGAGCTTGTATAAATATGTCCACCCAGAGGATTTAGATATTGTTAAGGCAGCGATAAAGCAAGTTTTAGAGGGAAAGGAATATGATATAGACTTTAAGGTTATAACCTCAAAGGGCATTGAAAAATATATTAGTGGAAAATCAAAGGTCATATTAAATCACAATAATGAGCCTATATTTTCTATAGGAGTATTCCAAGATATTTCAAAGTACAGGTTAATTGAGAAAAATCTTAGAGCTATTGGAGACAACTTAGCTCAGGCACAAAGGATAGCAGGATTAGGAAGCTGGAAATATGAGGTTGATAAGGACGAGTTCTATTGCTCTGAAGAGATATATCGCATATATAATACCAGTGTAGTGGATTTTGATAGCAGCTTTGAAGGCGTACTGAATATGATTCATCCTGAGGATAGAGCCAAGGTTGTAAATTTAATGAATATGTATAAGGAAGGGAAGCCTGGCTATGAAGAATATCGCATTTTACAGAAGGATGGGACAGTAAAGCATGTTATTGCAAGAGGGGATCCTATGTTTGATAACCATAAGAGAGTTACCGTCATTATAGGAACCCTTCAGGACATTACTGAGGCAAAGGAGCTACAAAAGGCAGTTGAGAAAAAGCAGGAGGAAATAGAAAAGCTCCATCGCTTATATGAAGTATTAGTTGAAGGCTCCAACGATGTTTTTGAAATTATCGCGCCAGATGGTACCATTAAGTTTGTAAGTTCAGCAGTGGAAAAGGTCTTAGGGCAAGGAGTACAGGAACGTTTAGGTAAAAAGGTATATGACTTTTATAAGGGAAGTCAAAGAGAAAAGCTTATAGCCATGGTTAATAAGGTTTTAAGGAATCCGGGCAAGGATTTCCAAGAGAGCCTTATTTTTAGGCACAAGGATGGTAAGGATATATATTTAGAAGTTAATCTCAAGAATTTGATTACAGATCCATCCGTTGGAGGTATCGTAATAAGCTTTAGGGATATTTCTAATAGAATACTGATGGAGAAGGAGTTGTACTATTTAACCAATTATGATGATTTAACAGGCCTTCCTAATAATATTCACTACAAAAGAGTATTGAAGGAAAAGTGTCTAGAGGCTAAAAAGTCAAGGAAGAGGTTTGCCTTGCTAGATTTAGAGCTTAATGGCTTAAAGTATGTAGATTATTCCTTAGGTTATGAGGTTAGTAATCGAATAATAATAAAAATTGTGGAAAGGTTAAAGTCCTATTTGAAGGAAGAAGCCTTTTTAAGTCGTTATTCCGATGAGCAGTTTACTGTTATATTAGATCAATTTAACTCCTATAGCGAGTTTGAAACTAAAGCAGCGGAGCTTATAAAGCTCTTTAGCACTCCCTTTTCTGTGGAGGACTATGAATTTGATATATCAGTGAATATAGGTATATCAATTTTTCCTGATGACGCCCAAGATGTGAAGACACTTAGGAAAAGTGCGAAAATTGCCTTGTTTAGGTCTAAGAAGGAAGGGAGAAATAATTATAAGTTCTATTTTGCTGGATTGGATGTCCAGGCTTATAAGGAGCTGCTTATAAGAAATGATTTGCACCATGCCGTTAGCAAGGGACAGCTTAGAACCTACTATCAGCCTATGGTACAGCTAAACAACTGGGACATATTAGCGGCAGAGGCCTTGGTTCGATGGCAGCACCCCGATTGGGGACTAATTCCCCCAAATGAATTTATCTCCATTGCAGAGGAAACAGGTATAATTATACAGATTGGCAAGTGGATGCTAGAGGAGGTCTGTCGCAATTATAAGTACTGGCTTTCTAAAGGTTATTCTCCAATAAAAATATCAATGAACTTTTCAAGCGTTCAATTTTTCGAAAAGGATTTTGTAGATAATATTATAAATACAATAAATAAATTTGAGTTAAATCCTAACTTCTTAATTGTGGAAATAACAGAAAGTATATTTATGGATAAGAGAGAGAAGGCCATTGCAGATATTAAAGCCTTGCAGGAATTCGGTGTGCAAATTGCCCTTGACGATTTTGGAACAGGCTTTTCCTCCTTGGCCTATCTAAATTCCTTTAATATAGATATATTAAAGCTAGATGCATCCTTCATAAGGCGTATTATGGTGGACGAAACTAGCAAGGTTATAACAAAATCAATAATTAATATGGCTAGGGATCTAAGATTGAAGGTAGTGGCAGAAGGTATTGAAGATAGGGAACAGCTAGAATGCTTAAAGGAGTTTGCTTGTTATACAGGACAAGGCTATATCTTTAGCAGGCCCTTATCCTTTGAAAACTTTAATCAGATAATAGCTATAGGGAAATGTGAGCCTAAGGCTTAAAGAGGTGGCGTTGCATAAGGGTTAAGAGTAATCCATTGCAACGCCACTTTTTTCAAAGTAAAACCTTTACTGAAATCTTAAATTATAGGCTATTACTAAGAGGATGGCAACAATCAATTGAATAACAGTAGATCCGATGAAGCTTCCAATGATGGCATTTTTCTTTTGCTCTAGGCCTAGCCTAACATAAAGTATACTCATGCAAAAACCTATTAATAGGTTTATAATACAACCAGAAAATAAGCCACCTATTATGCATATACCTGTAAGGGCTGTAATCCATGAAGGTAGCGTATGTAGAGGAACATAGGCTTGTCTGCTATCAATAAACAGAGTATACAATCTCGTGCTGTACACCATCAACAGTTATCACCCATCTTTTTTTCATTTAATCCCCCCTGAAGAGTAATA
>Ga0209537_1003959_pt1 | contig 13052 bp, 8 predicted proteins | sample BioPla4DNA1_FD_187698 | JGI IMG/M metagenome (GOLD analysis project Ga0209537, IMG submission 187698) | Biogas fermentation microbial communities from Germany - Plant 4 DNA1 (SPAdes) (version 2) | ecosystem: Engineered > Bioreactor > Anaerobic > Digestate | place: Bielefeld, North...
GCAGCTCCGCCGTTTACAAGTTCAACGCTTGTAATCTCGATAATCTCCCCGTATACTGTGTATTGGTTTTTATCGACTATTTCCATTCTCAGTATATCGATGCGGTCGGGCCATGGGCTGGAAACCATACGGCCGGGTGTACTTTGTGGATTAGCCTGCCATTTTTGCAGCAGCTCAGATGTCACATAATCACTGTAATTTTCTTTAATGCTTGCAGCCGCCACATCTTTAGGGGCTGAAACGGAAACCATCTGGAGCGTTTTTCCGAAGGCTTCCACCAGCGACTTGACCTCCAGTTCATCCTGATTAATATCCTCCTTTTTAGTGGACGAAGGCCCATTGACTACTCCCAAAGTAAGGTACGGTCTGTTGCTGATTGCGTCTGCCTGCTTTGGCGAAGCGATGATAGGCATCATTTGTGGCTCGCTGTCTGCCGCAATAGCGCCTATCAATAAAACCGTACAGCTTACAACCGTAACAAAAACGGCACAAAAAGCGACAATCTTTTTTGATTTCTTTAAATCGTCCAAAATAGTGCTCACCCTTTCTGTGAAGTTCATTGTATCAATTTATTTGACGTAGAAGCTGCAAAATAGTTTCTATATAAACCGTAATTTTTTAATTGATGTATTGTGGGTTGCTTATAGAAAACTCAACCTCGCCGCGGGAATTAAAAAGAGTCGCGTCTTTGATACCGTTTGCCTTTAAATGCTTAAATAGATTTTCCCACTGGAGAGTGCGTATGTCATCACGATTCCCATAATGGTCAATTATTTTATCGGCAAGCCCCGGTATTTCCTTCTCCGATACAGGCATCGTGCAGAACTTTCTGATGGATGGTTGCCAGTCTGCACCATCTTTTGCCTGCTCATATTTTTCAAGTACGTAATTACCTCTATTATCCTTCTTATAAGTAATAGCCGATGGAACGACGCTGCCACTCACCATATCCAGCACATTACCATAAAGCTTGTAGGTTGCGCTGAAGGTAGTCACAAATACCTTTAACAACCCGTCCTCTTCATAGCTTCCGAAAATTTTTGGTGCAACGATGGTAAATCCTCGTTGGGGTTGAGAGTTTTTTTCGATTTCAGTAGCGTAGACCAGTTTTTCTATAGGATCATTCCCTTCATACACAAAGTCCAGTAGTTTGACTTCCTGCCTAATTGACAGAGCGTCATACCATTCCTGCGGGGTGAGGGTTTCGTCAGTCACGTTGTTTCGAACTCCCAGAAGTTCCTTGCATAGCTTCATCATGATATGCCCACGAAGCCCCTCGGCATTGCCACTTTTAAACTGGGACAGCATGTATTGGAGCGCTTCCTCTCCTCCTAGTTTTTTAATATTTTCATATTCTCCCTGATGTGCCTGAATATAAGCATTCGGATTTGAAGCTTGCTTTGGTGAAGACATTATAATAGCGAGGTTTTCTTCTACGAGTTTTGCAATCCCTTCTTTACCGTGGGTATTAATGACATCGAGCAGTGCACCATATTTAGGATTATTTGCTTTTACAGAATCAACGGAACTAGACGCGGCTATCCTTTGGACATGTTTCTTAAAAGTATCATACCAGTCCTGAGGATCTTTGCTTGCATATTGGATGTTATCCTCGCCTAAAATATCCCAGCACAGGTTTTGCATAATATAGCCTTTAAGTCCTGTTTGACCGCCTTTTTCAAACTCGGTAAACAGATAAGGCAAAGCTTGTGTTTCTAACGCAAGAATCGCATTATATTCTGCTTGATGGGCATTAATATATTCTTGAGGATCGGAAGAATTTTTGGGCGAGGACATAATCTCAGCAAGCTTATCCTCTATTAGGCTTGTAATTCTATCGGAGCTTTTCTCGCCTATAACATCTATAAAATCATATTCCGAACAAGCGCTTTCATTTATAAGATCGCTTTGCAACTCTCCCTTGCTGTTATATACTTCTATATTTCGAATATTTGAAAGAGTATCAACTACAACAATATATCCTTTATCCATAGAAACCTGTTCCCTGACATAAGTTCCGTCCTCAAACGTAATCTTAATGAAGTCAATTTGCACATCTGTTACGAGGTCTGTTTGAGGATTCCATTTCTTGTTTTTAAAATTCCCGTAAACTATACTTTTTCCCTGATACTTTACAACATTTGCCGAGAAACAAGGACTTATGGGTATATCCCCTGGAGCTTTAGCCACTATATTAAAACCGCTATCTGCTAAAAATAAAACAGAAAAGCTCTCGCCTTCTCCTCTATATTTTTGAGTTAATACCAGGTAACTACTGCCAAATTTTTTTATATTATAAATCTTAAGAGTTCCCTTGTTGGCCGGATCAGCCTTCATGTAGTATTCACTGACAACATCTGCAAGTTTTCTTTTGTCTTCCTCTGAAATTGTTCCTCCTTTAGGAGGATTTACGGCAAAAGCAAACCCTGCAGCGCAAACAGCCGCAACCGCAACCATAATAACCCAAAACGTAGGTTTCCTATAATTAAGTACATTCTTTATCCTGGCCTTTGCATGGTTCTCGCCGAAAGCCAAGGGATTCGCCGCCAAAAGCCCTTTTCTTTTTACCGACAGCGCCAGGAGCGAACCGGAGTAGCCGCCCTTTGCGCTGTCGCCCAGCCTATGCATCACGCTCTCATCGCAGGACATCTCCATGTCACAGCTCATAAGCGCAAAACACAGCCACATAAGCGGATTGAACCAGTGAAGGATGAGCGCAAGAAAAGCAAGAGGCTTGATCAGATAATCCTTCCTGCGGATATGGGTTCGCTCGTGTTCCAGGATGTAGGACAGGTTGGCATCTCCAATGTTTGCAGGCACATAGATTTTCGGGCGGATAAAGCCGCATACGAAGGCTGTGCCGATGGCATCAGTTTCAAAGACATTGGCCTCCACACGAGTCGCGGTCTGAAGCTTTCTTTTGATTTTTACATAAGAAATGATGCTGTAAATAAACAGCGCAATAACGCCAAAAATCCAAATAAGGCTAAAAACAGCTATCCATATTTGCATGGGATTCACGCTTGCCACCGGAATGGCTGAAGGCAGAGAAGCATTCGCCGCGCTGTCAATGCTGCCAATGCCGGACTGGATCGCAGGCGTCTGCATCAACCCTATATTCTGCGGTACAAACTCAGATACTCCGCTTCCTTGCTTCGCATTCAGGTTTATCAGATTGAAAAAGCTAAAAGCCGAATCAAAAGAAAATGGGCATACAAGACGGAAAAGCACCGGTATCCAAAGAATATAGGAAAAAACCTTCGGCGCTTTTTTAAGCAGCAGGCGGACAAGAATAACGCCAATAGCCGCATATGAAGCAGTGATGCTCATGTTCACAATAGATATAAATAAATCTTGCAGCAAGCTCATTTCACCGCCTCCTCTATAATCCGCTTCAGTTCCTCGGCCTCCTGTTCGGAAAGCTTGCGGCTGCTCAGGAAGGCAGTCAGAAATTTCGGCAGTGACCCGTCAAATGTTTTTTCTAACACGGCTCTGCTTTCATATCTCTGTACATCTTCGCGCTTAACCAGTGCAGTAACGGTCGCACCCCGGTTTTGCAGGATACCGCGTTCACAAAGCTTTTTTAATACAGTGTAGGTGGTTGACTTTTTCCAGCCGAGTTTATCCGCACATAGCTTTACAAGCTCAGTGGAATTGATTGGCTCGTTGTCCCAGATAATGCTGACAAATTTGTATTCCGCATCAAACAGCTTATATTTTTCCATGCAATTGCCTCCTTAGGTTTATTTTAATAGACCTAATTAAAGTCTATCGCGTTCGACCCAATGTGTCAATAGCAGAATATGAATTTAATTGCATTTTTGCAGATCATATTGATCTTGTTTAAGCACAAAAAGATTCAAGTTATAGACATGTTCCCGCGAACACATCAAACCATTTCAAATCCCGTCTTTTCCGTCTACACAACCCCGCACTCCGGAAACTGGCTCAAAAGGCTGTGGATGTGTTTCCGCGAACAATCACGCACATAAAAATACAGGGCTTCCCGGAATCTCCGCCGCTGGAAAGAACATTTCCCGCGTGCGGCAAATCACCGGAAAGCCCTGTATTCAAGCCGTTTTTCAGGCGCTCATCCGTTTTTTACCCTCGACATCAATGTAACGCACTCGACGTGGCTTGAGCCGCTCGGATTGATGTCTTGGGCTTATTTTTTGAACCTTACGTTTACGGGAACATATCAATAGTTTTTATGTATTTTTCCAGAAAACCGACGTTCATGGTAACATATCGACAATATAATTATAACGCCAACCACTATATTTGTAGTTGACGTTATATTGATTATGACTTTAGTCTGTCTTTTAGCTCTTTTATCTTTGTTTCTATCGTTGAGATTACTTTTTTAAACTCCTCATCACTTTTACCTGTAGGATCATCCAGCTCCCAATCTTCCCTGTGTATAACATGGAAGGTAAGGGCATTCCACATAGGAGGCACCTATTGGAATAAAAGGCCCGAGGGGGAAGGTTCAGCGTGTTTTGCGTGCGCTGAAACTTCCCTCCCGGGCAATTATATTTTACAGGAGGATAAAATATGGACAAAGTCAAAGAAATCCGTCCAGGAGTAGCTGTTATTATTTTTAATGAAAAAAATGAAGTACTTCTGCAAAAAAGGGCAGATATTAAACTTTGGGGAATACCTTCCGGACATGTTGAACCAGGAGAAACGGTTAAAGAAGCTGCAATCAGGGAAGTATTGGAAGAAACCGGCCTTCATGTAAAAATACTTAGGCTGATTGGAATTTATTCCGACCCCAGTTCTCAAATTTTCCATTACCCCGATGGCCGCGTAACTCATTTTGTAACCTGCTGCTTTCAGGCTGAGGTAGCAGGAGGAGAATTCAAAGCGGCTTCATCCGAAACACTGGATTTAAGATATTTCCCTGTTGATGGTTTACCGGTGGATATCCTAAAAATGCACCCTATGTGGTTGGAAGACGCCATGAATTCAAAGATGCAGCCTTTTATCCGTTGATTATTTAAGATTAAAAGAACCAGCATAACCCTAAAAGAGTCTTATTCTTTGATAAAGCTCGGGTAATACTTGAATTATTGCATCACTGCAATCAATAAAAAAATTTTAATTTTCCTCAACGTTTCACCCGCCTTAATCGTATTATAAGTGAAAAGGGGGAAGAAAATTGAATTCTTTGTTGCGTACGAATGAAGAAATGATTCAAATCTATAACCGACATGTAAATACTGTTTACCGTGTCTGCTTCATGTATATGAAAAACAGGCACGATACTGAAGACATGGTGCAAAACACCTTTATAAAACTTATGAAGGACGGTACCGTTTTTAAAAGCGAAGAACATGAAAAAGCCTGGCTTATAAGAACGGCTACAAATCTTTGCAAAGATCATTTCAGACATTGGTGGTCCAAAACCGTCGGTATGGATAAGGCAGCTGATAAGGCGGTTGAGCAGCCCTTTGTCGCTGACGGTAATTTTGAGATGATTATGGCACTTCCCCCGAAATATAAAACGGTTATATACCTGTACTATTATGAAGGCTATTCGACGGTAGAGATAGCAAAAATGCTTGGAAAGAAGGAATCTACCATCAGAAGCCACCTGCATGCCGCCCGAAAACTATTGAAAATGGAAATGGAAGGTGATTTAAAGTGAAACGTGAGGATATTAAAATGGTATTTGACAATATAGAGCCGGACATGCCCGCAAAAGAGAGAATGCTTGAGAATGTCCTGTATCACTCAAAAAATAGAAAGATGAATCCCATGTTATACTTTAATTTCAGAAAGGCAGTACCTGCCCTTGTATTAACGGTTGTATTGGCCGGAGGAGTACTGTCCTATGGTCTTAAAGACATAATTTTTAACAACGGCATGCGTGGCAGCAGTCCCACAGAAACAGCACAGGATAGTTTGATTGATAATGATACTGCATCAGGCAGAGAAGACATGGCCGCACCTCTGTTGAATCAATTCCAGATTAAAGGCAGGAATTATATCCTTATGTCCGATTACGTTGAGGAGTTTGGCTTTGATACTGAAATTTCCGGCGATGACATTGGCAGTAAAATTGCCACCATTGAAAAAAGTCCGGACAAAAGCCTGGTTGGGTGCGAGGTCTATGAATATATACCCGCTGGCGGCGAGGCAGTGGTTGCTGTAAAAAGAAACAATGCCTATGAGTTGTATAGATTTTTCACCTTTGAAAGTTACAACAACAATCAGGATGAAGATGCAATTGAATATTTGAAGCTTTACGGCATTAACAGTCCTGAGGATATTGCCAAAATCCAGTTTATAGTCCATACAGAGAGAAGCAAGCTTGAGGGAACCACCAATATTACCGGTGAGATTAGCGACAGGAATGAAATAGCCAAGTTTTACAGCTTCTATTCGGTATTGAAGAACTCCAGCGACAAGTACTTTGAAAAGTTGTTTGGCAACAGGCCTGGTTCAAGAGATGTTGAAATTGACCGTGTAAATCCTGACGGGCAAAAGGGTGAGATTGTTCCTGATGCAAGACCTGTTGAACCTGTAGCTCCCGATTATATGCCTGCGCCAGATTATGACGGTGCATCCGGAGCCGGCAGCTCCTATCCCGGAATTGCCGAAGATATGCCAATGTCAACAGGAGGAGGCCGTGATGCTGTAATTACTATCGAACCTTCCGTTGCCATTGACCAGCCTGCAGATTTACCCATCACCGGAGGCGATACCCCTGTATCGGTTATAATTGACCGCGGTAATGTTTCAAGCCCAACCGGAGGGTCATCCAGCATGACTGGTATTGGCAGTACAGAACCTGTAACAGTAGCTCCTGCACAGGGTGGTTCTGTGGGCAACGCTCTTGACTCTCCTGTTACAATAAGGATTTACAACAAAAACGGTGTGTACTTGGAAACAACATACTACAAGAACATAGGCTTTATCTCAAGATATGAAATTTCATCAGATTTTGCCGCTTTTATAGAGAACTATATCAAATAATAAAGACAATAAACTTAATAACTGATAAATCATACAGGACAAGTGTTATTTCACTTGTCCTCAGACTGAAGACAAAGTCCACCTTATGGGTGGATTTTGTTGTTTTTAAGCAGAGAAAATGATATAATAGGAGCATAAAAACACACAGAAGAGACAGAGACAACATGCTAAGCAAGGACAGAAAAGCCAAGAACACACAGTTTGAGATCGTTAGCATAGAAGACCTGGTGCCACAGAACCATATACTTCGCGACATTGACAGGGCGATCGACTTCAGCTTCATTTATGACATGGTGGCGGACTATTACTGCGCCAATAACGGACGCCCGTCAGTAGACCCGGTAGTTCTGTTCAAAATCGTGCTGCTGCAGTACACCTTCGGAATACGCTCAATGCGGCAGACGATCAAAGAAATCGAGGTAAACGTAGCATATCGCTGGTTTTTGGGTTATGGGCTTACCGAGCCCATCCCTCACTTCACCACGTTCGGTAAGAACTACATAAGGCGTTTTGCCGGCACCGACATATTCGAGCAGATATTCGAGAAGATATTGTCGGAGGCGGTAAAGGCGGGGTTTGTCGATGCGAGCGCGGTGTTCATCGACTCGACGCACATCAAAGCCAACGCCAACAACCATAAGTACATAAACGAGGTTGTGAAGGTAGAGGCAAAGCATTATCAGGAAGAGCTACAGAAAGAGATCGAGCGCGACCGCGAGGAACACGGGAAGAAGCCGCCGAAGCCTCCCAAGGACGGTGGTGAGCCGCCTGTAAAGACTGTCAAGAAAAGCACTACCGACCCCGAGTGCGGACTGTTTCACAAGGGAGAGCACAAAAAAGAGTTTGCCTATACCACCCACGTCGCTTGTGACAAGCACAATTTCATACTGTCTGCAGATGTGTCGGCCGCAAACGTCCATGACAGCGAGATGTTTGACGGTCTTTATCGCAATGTTGCGGCAAGGTTTCCCGAGATAGAGATGGTGGCAATCGACAGCGGCTATCGAACCCCCTGGATAATGAAACAGATTTTTGACAGCGGCAGACTTCCCAGCATACCCTACAAGCGTCCCATGACCAAAGAAGGTTTTTTCTGTAAGTACGAGTATGTATACGACGAGTATTACGATTGTTATCTCTGTCCGAATAATCAGGTATTAAAGTACAGCACAACTAATCGCGAGGGATACCGCGAGTACAAGAGCAACCCTGCGGTTTGCCGCAGCTGCCCGCTCAGGGAGCAGTGTACAGAGAGCAAAAACTGTCAGAAGCTCGTTACCCGTCATGTATGGGAAGATTACATGGAGCGTGCTGAGGACGTCCGGCACACGCCTGAGGGTAAAGATACCTACAAGCTGCGCAAGGAAACAATCGAGCGTGTATTTGCCGACGCCAAGGTGAAGCACGGCTTAAGGTTTACACAATACAAAGGATTGGCAAGGCTTAAGATGCAGGTCTTGCTTACTTTTGCATGCTTGAATCTTAAAAAGCTGGCGAGCTGGAAGCGTAAAACCGGCTCATCCATGCCGTTTTTTCGGTATCTGCTCGCTATTTTGGAGAATATTGCATGCAAATCAAAAAACTCCTGTCCGGCAATAGCCTAACAGGAGTTTTTCTTCAGTCTGAGGACAAGTGTTATTTCACTTGTCCTTTTATTTTTATTTGAATATTCCTACTAATTTATTGCTATTATTAAGCCTATCATAAATCTTTACGCATAATAAAATCATTCTGCTCCTCTTCACCCATATTAAGGGAATGCTCGCCTATTTTGTAAAAACCATCTCTGTCACTTCACATCAAGATTGCCTGCATAAACATCTTTTATAAATGCTTCAACTTCATCCCATGCCCTATTTGCGTCATCCAGCCTTGGAAACAGCATCTGAAATACATGGAACATACCGGGATATGTCGTCTGTTTGACCCAAATTCCCTCTTCTTTAGCTTTTTGCGCAAATATAATTATCTTCCCCTTCCTGCAAACTGATAATGGTTGATTAAACCTTCTTTTTTTATGTTAATATGAAGTTATGATATTTTTGTGAGGGTGGTACACTATGGATTTCTTAAATAAAACAGTGATTGTAACAGGTGCCGGAAACGGAATCGGCAAAGGAGTTGCCCTGCAATATGCAGAAAAAGGCGCAAATGTCGTCGTGGCAGATAAAGATGCAGAAGCTGGAGAAAAAACAGTATCTTTAATTAAAGAAAGAGGCGGAAAATCTATTTTCGTACTAACTGATGTAAGGTGTGAGGCAGATATCGTCAGGTTAATGGAAACAGCCAACCAAACCTACGGCCACATTGATATATTAATCAATAATGCAGGAGTATCGGTTTTTAAGTCCCCTTATGAATTAACTCTGGAAGAATGGGACGATATATTAAATACCAACTTAAGAAGCGTTTTTCTATGCTCGCGGGAAGCAGCCAAATATATGCGCCAAAACAAGGACGGTGGAGCCATTGTAAATATTGCCTCCACAAGAGCAATTATGTCTGAGCCCAATTCAGAGGCTTATGCCGCAACAAAAGGTGGGATTGTTGCTCTTACCCATGCACTTGCGGCTTCATTCAGCCAGGACAGGATTACAGTCAATGCCATTTCTCCGGGCTGGATTGAAACAGGTGATTATTCAAAATTAAGAGAAATTGATCATGAACAGCACTTTTCCAGGCGTGTAGGAAAGCCAGATGACATTGCACGTGCATGCCTTTATTTAACGGCAAAAGAAAATGATTTTGTCACAGGAATTAACCTTATTGTAGACGGCGGAATGACAAAAAAGATGATATATGTAGAATAGAGCAAATAAATTTTTGTACACAGATGAAAGTGTACTGACTTAAAATGGCTCCCTTTCTCCACTTGCCCCACATTTGTCCAACATGTTGGGAGTCAAATCAATCTGCCAGTACACTTTCAATCTTAAGCAGCTGCTCCATTCTCAATTGTATTTATTGAACCAGATTACGCTCTATCCTTAATTGTATTTACTGAACTAACTTATCAGCTGGATTTCTACCGTATTTGCATGGCAGCAGGCTTTTATATCATTTATTGTCTGTCGGAACAAATCCATATACTTTTCTTCGGTTGTTATAACCAGCTTTTCTATTTCTGCTTTCATGGACAGAGCGTTCACGGTCTTGTATTTTCTTGCTTCTGAGATAACATCCTTTAGTTTCTCCCCAAAAAGAATGAGTTCATTATCAACCTTATCATTGGTATCCCAACAAAGCCTGTGCAAAGAAATACATTTTTCATGCTGCCTGAAAAAGTTCTGATAAATATATTCGGTGATATGGGGTACATAAATTGCGTATAGCTTCAGCACATTGAGCATGCAATAATACAAGGCATGCTGGGCAGATTTTCGCTGAGTGACTCCATGTATCTCCGGCTTATACAGGCGATCCTTAACAATTTCAAGATAGTAGTCGCATAAATCTTTCCAGAAAAAGTCATCAATCCTGTGCCGTGCCGTTCCTATCTCGTATTCCTCCAGAAAGCTTTTGGCTTCCATGGTAGTCTGTTTGCAACGCTCAATTATCCATCTGTCTACCGGCATAAGCTCAACTTCTTCGTGGATATCTATATCCTGAAGATGTGTCAGCGCAAACCTTGATGCATTCCACAGCTTTGTAATAAAGCGTTTCGCTATCCCAAGCTCATCAATGGAGAAAAATGTATCTGTGCCCAGCCTGGAATTTGCAGCCCAATACCTTAAAACATCGGCAGAATGGTTTTCAATAAGTTTATTTGGCGATAACTCAGAATTGCTCTTTGACTTACTTATCTTCTCCCCTTTCTTTGCAAGAACAAAGCCGCAAACCATGATATCCTTCCATGGAATCCGGCCTGTAAGGTACAGGCTTCTTACTATGGTGTAAAATGCCCATGTGCGTATAATCTCATGAGCCTGTGTTCTTAAGCTCATGGGAAGTAACCTGTCTGAAATATCATTTTCCTCTCCCCATCTGGCATTAATCTGAGGGGTAACTGATGATGTAGCCCATGTATCAAGTACCGAACTCTCAGGCATAAATTCATTGCAGCCGCAGGTACAGGGCTTATCAGGCATTGTCTCAAGAGGATTAACAGGCAATATATCCTCACTTGCTGCAATAACCTTTCCACAGTTTTTACAATACCATACCGGGAAAGGTACTCCGAAGTAGCGTTGACGGGATATACACCAATCCCATTTAAGGTATTCAACCCATGATATATACCTGTTTTTCATATAATCGGGATACCAGTTGATTTCATCTGCAGCCTTCAAAAACAGCTCTTTCTTGGACAAGATATCAATATACCACTGCCTTGAAGGAATAATCTCTATCTCTTTGCCGCAGCGTTCATGTACCGCAACTGTATGTGTTATGCTTTTTGTCTCAACAAGAAGACCATTTTCTGATAATAAGCTGATAATTCTGCTTCTTGCTTCCTTAACCTTTAATCCTCCGATAAAAGGAACCGTTTCATCGATTGTTCCGTCAGGCAGGATAACCTTCCTGTAAGGTAGTTTGTGGGATTGATACCACTCTGCATCGGTGCTGTCGCCAAAGGTAGCACACATAACTATACCCGTTCCTTTGTCTATATCAACCTTGCTGTCTGCCAATATGGGAATTTCATAGTCATACAGAGGAACCGTGGCACTTTTACCTATGAAATGCCTGAACCTTTCATCCTCGGGATTTATAAAAAGGCATACGCAGCCATAAAGAAGCTCTGGTCTTGTTGTGGCAACCAGCAAATCTTCATTTTCTGTTTTAAACTTAATGTAATTGAAAGTCGTCTCTTTTTCCTTTAGCTCCAACTCCGCCTGAGCTATGGAAGTCTGGCATTCGGTGCACCAAAGAACCGGTGACTCCTTCACATATGCCCAGCCCTCTTTGACTAGCCTGATAAAGGACTTCTGCGATATTCGCTGAACCATTGGGTTGATGGTCTCATACTGAAGTGACCAGTCAACCGAAAAGCCCAGGGACTGCCATAAATCCTTAAATTCCTTCTCGTACTTTTCGGTAGTTGCCATACATTTTTTAATGAACTCGCTTCTAGGAAGATTCTTGGCAACTATCCCTTCTTCTTTTTCTACAAGTCTTTCTGTTGGTAAACCATTATCGTCAAAGCCAAAGGGATAAAAGACGTTATAGCCCTGCATGAGCTTAAAGCGCGCAATCATCTCTGCCTGGGTATAGGAAAAAATATGTCCTATGTGTAGGCTTCCGCTGACTGTTGGGGGCGGGGTGTCAATGGAATAGATTTCGTTTGAACTTTCAAGGTCAAAGCTGTAGATTGAGTTCTCTTTCCAGAAGTCCTGCATTTCCTTTTCCGCTTTTCTAAAGTCATATTGTTTTTGCATGGTAATACCTCCTTGATTTTTTCGAACACAAAACAAAAAGGTCCGCCGTAAGCTTTTAATTGCTTAGGGCGAACCGTTGCGTCCGTGGTGCCACCTAAATTCAGATATTACTATCTGCACTCTGCCAATACGGGATACCCTGTAAAGATATCCGATATTGCTTTCCTTTTAACGGTGGAAACTCCGTTGAAGCCTACTAAGATAATCCTTACGGATATATCCTTTCGGTTCACAGCTCAAAGGCTACTTCCATGCTTCCGTCACGAAGATTTACACCAGCCATCTTCTCTCTATGCTTCGGGAGAGCATGTACTCCTCCTTGTCAACGCCATTTTGTTTGTGTTCGGTTTTTCTTGGTTCAATAATATTTTATTATACTCAAAAAGTCAATAATTAGTTCCACTGATATCCATTCTCTCTGAGTAGAAGGATTGCTTGTTTTATTTTATCACATGAAAACTTTTCACCTTTTATCTTTTTCACTCCATCAATAATATCATTTTACCCGTTAACCATGTAAATATTGAGCTTTATAACATCATTGAAAGTTGCATTTTCGGAAGCCAAAGCTATTTTAATATTTTCTAAAACTTGTTTTGTTTGCAGTTCTAAATTGTCCCGACCTATTAATTGTCCCTCAGAGTTAATAGCATTTTGTCCACCGATATATATTGTCTTTGCATTACCGCTAAC
>Ga0209537_1003962_pt1 | contig 13048 bp, 18 predicted proteins | sample BioPla4DNA1_FD_187698 | JGI IMG/M metagenome (GOLD analysis project Ga0209537, IMG submission 187698) | Biogas fermentation microbial communities from Germany - Plant 4 DNA1 (SPAdes) (version 2) | ecosystem: Engineered > Bioreactor > Anaerobic > Digestate | place: Bielefeld, North...
TATGGCGTTTATATCAATACTATGAAGAATATAATTTAAATACTTACTTTATTATAGAGGTGACAATATGAAAAAATACAAAGGAATAATCTTTGATTTAGATGGAACTTTACTGGATACAATAGAAGACCTAGGGGATAGTATGAATGAGGCCTTAAGGATATTAGGCTATCCTACTTTTGAAATTGAGGAATATAAATTAAAGGTAGGGGGTGGCTTTAGGGGCTTGGCTTTAAATTGCCTACCTGATAATGTTGAAGAAGATCTTATTTCCAAGACTATTGACCTATTTGCTCAAATCTATGATAAGAACTTTCTCAATAAGACCAGGCCTTATGAGGCAATAGATGAGTTATTGGATAAGTTAAATAGCAAGGGTATATTATTAGCAGTCAATTCCAATAAAAAGGATGAGTATACAAGGATTTTAGTAGATAAATTCTTCAAAAGAATCCCCTTTGTTAAAGTATATGGTGAGAGGGAAGGCTTACCTAAGAAGCCAGATCCATATTCTGCCTTAGAGATTATGGCTGAAATGGGCTTAGCTAAGGAAGAGATATTATTCATAGGAGATTCTAAAACTGATATCTTAACCGCCAATAATGCTGGTATGGACAGCATAGGCGTATTGTGGGGATTTAGAGGCCGGGATGAATTTATTAAATACGGAGCTACTTATATAGTAGAAAGGCCGGAGGAGATATTGAGTTTTGTATAGTTATATTAAGATATTGATTTAATACAAATAGATGCCACTTATAAATACATGGTTTATGCTGTGGAAAAGGATGGTAAATATATGAATAGAAAAATACTCTCTTGGGTCTTAGTAGTACTTTGGATGTCTTTGATATTTTATTTATCCCACCAACCTGCTACTGAGTCTAACAAACTAAGTAGGGAGATAACTGAAAAGATAGTAAAGGTAGTAGAAGAAGTTGCATCGGATACTAGGTCCAATCCTAAAAGATTAAATCATATAATAAGGAAGGGTGCCCATTTTTTTGCCTATTTTATATTGGGAATACTCCTAATGTATAGCTTATACAGGAATCATACATATGGTTTAAAGGCTGCTAGCATAGCATTAATTATATGTATCCTATATGCCATCAGTGATGAAGTGCACCAGATTTTTATCCCTGGTAGAAGTGGTCAACTAGCTGATGTAATTCTAGATAGTGCTGGTGGTATTGTAGGAATACTTAGCTATAAGGCCTATAGATTAAATATTTTTAATAAATCCAAATAGGATTAACAAATATTTTCATTTGTGATACAATTAAAAATGCGGCATAAATTAGAAAATTTAAATAATAGAGTCGTTAGGATTAGTTCAAGGGTTAGGGGAGATTAGAATGAAGAAAGTTTCTAGTGATGATCTAAGCCAATTATTAAATTGGTTAATTCCAAGGACTAAAATTGGCGAAAGTTTTCTATTACTTATAGCTTCTAGTATTATTTTTTTAATCCTATTAGCACTTATATAAATATACTTAAAGGATTCATAAATCCCAGTGTCTGTATAATAGGCACTGGGATAAATATAGTAATAAGTAATATAATTTAGATATATTTATGCTTGTTATTTAGATCCAGACAAAGGGGGTATGATAGAGAGATATGTTAAAACATATACTTATATATCTATTTCCTCTATTTGTTTCAGTCAGACATTATTTAACTCAAAAGCTATTTGTAGAGGAAAATATTATTTTCTACTTATTAGGATTTGCCCTATTGGTTTATACCCATATTAGCTCTAGTAAAGATAAAAATACTGAAAAATTTTTTCGTAAAATATACTTCGTATATACTTACTTCTTTTTATTATACATCTTTCCAGAAATTGATAAATACAATATTTGGCACAGAAATGTTGGTATTTTAAATTTAAGCACATCCATTTCAACTATACAGCCATTGACAATATGGTTCATACTCGTGGGGTTATCGAGCCAAATATGGATAATCACAAGATATATACTGAAATGTATAATATGTTTAAGAAGACTTTCTTAGCACTAAGGGATGCAGATGTGTATAACGAACTAGCTGAAGTAGCATTAAAATATAGTAAATAAAATCTATTAGTATAGGTGAATTATCCAAAGGTCTGTAAGATGCTTACAGACCTTTGGTCTTATATATTTTTTTATTCTGAAATTGTCATAAGATCTAACTATAGAACATAAGTTACTTTATAAGGTTTTTTTCAATAGGAGGTTAAACCAATGAAAAATATCTCTCCTGAAGATATGAAGTTATTAGTAGAGATTTCATATATGTATTATGAAGAAGGAGCAAAACAATCGGATATTGGTAAAAAATACAATATTAGTAGATCCTTAGTTTCTAGATATCTAAAAAAAGCAAGGGAATATGGAATAGTTGAAATATTAATCCATGATGAACTTTTACACCCTTATTATGAATTGGAACAAAAACTTAAAAAAGAGTTCTCATTTAAAGATGCCATCTGCGTCGAAAGTACTGACTATAGGCCGGCTCAGAAGAGAAGGGTTGCCAATGCTGCTGCCCAATATTTTTTAAAGCAGCTTAAGGAATTCGATGTGGTATCCATTACAGGTTGCACAGGCTCTAGCTGAATTAATTAGGGGTCACCGAGTCTAGCTTTATTAGTTGTTGTGATTATTATTCAAAAAAATCAAAATAAGAATTTGGCCACTAGTAAATAGCTAGGAATTAAGAGTCAAAAACTATAAATAGGAGTCAAAAACCAAGGCTTTAAAAATTGGTTAAGAGCCTTGGTTATTTTTTATCTTGATTTTCACCTATTATATTTTTATGTATTTTTACATTTGTAAAATTGTATATTAGGTAAAAATTTTACTTGCGGAATTATTCTAGTTGTTTTTTTATCCATTTTTGCAAAATATTCCCTAAATATTCAATATTAAGTGATATAATATAGGATACTAGACATTTAGGGAGGTGCTCTTATGAAGTCTCTAATTATCTATCATTCTACATATAAGAAGAATACGGAAAGAATTGCAAAAATATTTGCTAAAAGGCTGGATTGTGATCTAGTAGATATTAGTAAAGTTAGTAATATAGATATAGACCATTATGACCTTATAGGCTTTGGATCTGGAGTATATAAGGAGAGTATGTCTAAAAGCCTATATAGGTTAGTGGAAGTCTTAGATTTAAAGGATAAAAACGTATTTGTATTTTCCACCAGCGGAGTTGGTATGAAGTTTTATAATAAACCCTTAATAAGGCTATTAAAATCTAAGGGTGCAAGGGTAAGAGGCAGCTTTGCCTGTAAGGGATATTTTAAGGCCAGTGAATTTACAAATATAAAGATATTCTATATCTTAGGTAGATTTTCCCAAGGCCATCCTAACCAGAAGGACTTTCAGGAGGCTGAAAAATTTATTCAGGCTGTAATAAACTCTATCTAAAATCCTACTTGCTAAGTAAAAATAAAGGGGGAAAGATAATGAGAAGGTACTTAAGCTTATTCTTAGCACTCTTAATACTTATAAATCCTGTTATAACTTTTGCCAGTCCTTCTTCCTGGGCTGCTGAGGAGATTAATAGGGCTAAGGAATTAAATTTAGTTACAAATAGGCTATTAGGTGATTTTCAGCGGGATATTACTCGGGAAGAATTCTGTGAGATGATAATAAAGCTTTATGAATCCTTATCGGGTAAGAGGGCAGAAGCCTTGTCTAGGAGTTCCTTTATCGACACCAACAATAGTGAGGTCCTAAAGGCATATAATTTAGGGATTGTAGATGGGGTAGGTGGAGGCCGTTTTGCACCCCAGGATACAATAACCCGTGAGCAGATAGCTGTTATGTACTATAGGACCATCAGTGCCATAGATTCTAAACTTGTAAACTCCAATAAAAAACTGAACTTTGCCGATGGAGATCAAATTAGTGGGTGGGCTAGGGAAGCTGTAGCATATATGAGCAATATGGGGATTATAAATGGGATTGGCCAAAACCGCTTTGGCCCTAAGGGTACTGCCACTAGGGAGCAGGCCATAGCCTTAACTGTCAGGACTTATGATGTATTTAGTGATAGGGTAAAAGCTAACCTCCCTGCTAAGGAGCCTGATGCTAGGAGGAAGTTAGATGCAGTAGAGATAGGGAAATTAGCTGATAGTGTTGTACTAATTTATGCGGAGACTATAAATGGTAGCTCCAACATAGGCAGTGGTTTCTTTTACGATAGGGGTAAGATAGTTACTAACTATCATGTAATAGAAGGGGCCAAGAATATAGTCATAGAATATGATGATGGGTCCTTCTATAAAGGTGGAATTACCATTACAGGATATTCTAAGGAAGATGATCTAGCTACTTTAGCAATAGACGATAAGAATACTAAAGCCCTAACCCTAGGGGATTCAGACAATATTAAAAAGGGAGAAAAAATCTATGCAATAGGAAGCCCCATGGGTTTAAAAAATACCCTAACTGATGGTATAGTCAGTGCAATTCGAGATGGGGTTATACAGATAAATGCGGCAGTAAATCCTGGTAATAGTGGTGGAGCCCTTTTTAATGAATATGGGGAAGTTATTGGTATAATCTATGCTAAATACAAGGATTCAGAAAATATCAACTTTGCCATTCCCATCAATAGTTTTAAGAAATTAAATAAAAATCGAAACCTTAGTCTTGAGGAATTTATAGCTGAAACTATTAGACCTTCCAAGCCTACTAAATTTACCGCAAAAGAATTACAAGCCTATATTGAGGCTTATGAATCAAGTTTATATGTAAATGGCATAAATATAAATTTTAATTCTGTAAGTGTTGATGAAGGTCCTAATGAGCTTTTTATCTACCTCTACCTAGATTGGCAGGCTGGAAGTAACTTTTTTAAAGCCGAGGAGCTAGGCCTAAAGAATATTGCAAATACCCTAAGGAATAGGAGTATCATATATTCTAGCTTAACTGGTAAGGATGTAACTTTAAGTCTAGTCCTATCAGATATTTCTTATACTTACCCTGAAGCCTTTAGCAAGAACTATATATTTAACCAGACCATAGACTATGTTTCCGGCTTTGGCTATATAGTATTCTTTCCCCTAATAAGGGTAGATTCCTATTCCAACTACTTTTCAACCTGGTATACTAGCTATAGGTATTAATAATCCCAAAGGCAAAAGTTAAAGAAGAGCTTAAATTCACCATATAACTTCAATAGTAGGCAATGTACTGAGGTGGATGACTTTATCCGCCTTAAGTCCGAGGCTCCAATTGGAAACATAATAGATATAAAGAAGACATCCAGCGGTAGAGCTTTAATGGGTATAGGCACCGTCCACCATATAGCCTGGAGGGCAGAAAATGAGGAGGACCTAAAGGCCTGGCTGGATTATGTAAGGGAGAAGGGCTTTAGAACCAGTGATGTAAGGGATAGGAAGTACTTTAAATCCATCTACTTTAGGGAAAAGGGAGGCATCCTTTATGAAATAGCCACCGACGATCCAGGCTTTGCAGTAGATGAGGATAAGGACTCCCTAGGCATAAATCTAATGCTGCCACCCCAATATGAGCATATGAGGGAGGATTTAGAAGAAAGCCTACCTCCTATAAAGTAAGAAAGGTGTTTTCTTAAGGCCATATATCTGATATAATTCCTCTTAAATGAAGTTTGAAAGGTGATCAGATGATTAAAGGACTAGAGGGTAATTTTGCTATACTAATAGATTTTGACGGCACCATAACCAAGAGGGATACTAATGACCTGCTGGTGGAAAGGTATGTAGATCCTTCAATTAGGGATCTATCCCAGAGGGATGGTGGAGTAAACTTTATGGAGTACTTTGGGGGCCTAATGAGTAAGGTCAAGATTACTGAAGAGGACTATATCAACTTTATCCTAAATGAAATCCAACTGGCCGATGGCTTTTATGAATTTTACCTTAAGGCTAGAAAGTTAAATATACCCCTGGCAGTAGTAAGTGGGGGCTTTGAAAATGGCATTAGGCCCTTCTTAAAGAAACACGGCATAGAGGAGGTTGAAATCCTAGCCAATAGGTTGAAATTTGATAAGGATAATTTAAGGATAGAATTCTACCACAATAAGGCCGATTGCTGTGATATAGGCAATTGTGGCAATTGTAAGGTCCTCCACTATGAAAGATATAAAAAAGAAAATGATAAGGTGGTTTTTATCGGCGATGGGATTACCGACAGGGCTGTAGCCAGCAAGGCGGATCTTGTCTTTGCTAAGGATGGGCTCTTAAGATACTGTAAGGCTAATAATCTAGCCTGTATCCCCTGGAAGGATTTTGATGATATAAGTAATATTTTATTCGGTTCTAAAATTTAAGACAGGCTAGAATAGGAGGAGTTGGCCAAAAGTCAGCTCCTATTTTTTATAAATTATTAGGCTGATTTACTTATTATTAATGTGGTAAGTAATAATTATATAGACTTAGGCGGAGGAGGATTAAATTGGCTAAAGCTAAAGTTTTTGTAGCTAGGGAAATTCCTAGGGAAGTGGAAGAATTTTTAGCAGAGCACTGTGATTGTACCGTCTGGAGGGGGGAGGAGAAGCTTACTTATGATACAATCCTAGATAAGGTTCAGGATGTGGAAGGTTTGCTCATGGGCCTTATTAGGGTAGATGAGAATTTCTTAAATCATGCACCTAAGTTAAAGGTTATTAGCAATTTTACAGTAGGATATAACAACTTTGATATAGAGGCTATGAAGAGAAGGGGGGTCATAGGGACCAATACGGCAGGAGCCCTAGACGATACTGTGGCAGACCTTATCTTTGGCCTTATAATAGGAGCTGCTAGAAGGATTGTGGAATTGGATAAGTATGTCAAGGCTGGAAGGTGGGAAAAGGGTCAGGATGAGATCTTCTTTGGTAAGGATGTAAGCGGGTCTAGCCTAGGAATTATTGGTATGGGTAGGATAGGCTATGAAGTAGCTAAAAGGGCCAGATTAGGCTTTAATATGGAGGTATATTACCATAATAGGAATAGGAGGTTAGAGCTGGAAGAAAGCTTAGGGGTAGTCTATAAGGACATGGATGAATTACTTAAAACAAGTGACTTTGTGGTAGTTATGACCCCCCTAAATGAGTCTACCTATCACCTAATAGGTGAGAGGGAATTTTCCCTTATGAAGGAGGACAGCATCTTCATCAACGCCTCCAGGGGAAAGGTTGTGGACCAGGAGGCCCTAATTAAGGCATTGGAGAATAGGAAGATTCAGGCTGCTGGCCTAGATGTATATGAAAGGGAACCAATACCTAAGGATAGCCCACTCCTTAAGCTGGATAATGTGATAACCCTTCCCCATATAGGGGCTGCAACCCAAAGGACTAGGGATAGGATGTTTATGGTGGCAGCTAAAAATTTAGTCCAAGCCTTAAAGGGGGAGGTGCCAGATAATCTAGTACCCGAGTTTAGGTAAAATGGGAAATGAACATGGTCAAAAATTGAGCCATAAGGGATATATGATTTCCCTTATGGCTTTTTTATATTTTCTTTTCTCATTTACTTTTTATTTTTTTTTATTTTTTTAAACTTCTTTTCATATTCTTCTTTTATTAAAATTATATTTTTCAAATATTATTGACAATTAATCCTTAACTGCTTATACTGTATATAAACGATATAAATAGTTAAGAAAGGAAATTTCCATGAGGATTATAATTACCAATTCATCTAATGAACCCATATATGAACAGATCATAAAGCAGATCAAAACCATGATTATAAGGGGAGAGCTAAAGGAAGGGCAGGTCTTACCTTCCATTAGGGGGCTGGCTAAGGACTTACAGGTTTCAGTTATTACCACCAAGAGGGCCTATGATGAATTGGAGAAGGAAGGTTTTATCTATGTGGTGCCAGGCAAGGGTTCCTATGTGGCAGCACAAAATAGGGAAGAGATTAGGGAGCAGAAGCTAAGGATAGTTGAAGATAAGCTAAGTGAGATAGTAACTTTAAGTAAGATGCTGGGCATATCTTATGAGGATGTAATAGATATATTAAAGATCTTATTCGAGGAGGAGTAAAATGGACTATGTATTGGAAGTGGAGGGTTTAAGTAAAAAGTTTGATGATTTTCAGCTAAAGGATATCTCCTTTAAGCTAAAGCCAGGCTATATTATGGGCTTTATTGGGGCCAATGGTTCGGGCAAGACTACCACCATTAAACTTATAATGAACCTCTTAAGGAGGGATGCTGGTAAGGTAAAGATCTTTGGCAAGGATAATATAGGGTTTGAAAAGGAGATAAAGGATAGGATTGGCTTCGTCTATGACGACCTATACTTTTATGATGATCTAACTATCTGGGAGATGAAGGATATAATCGCCCCTTTTTATAGCAGGTGGGATGATAAGGTTTTCAATAACTATTTGGATGAGTTTGGACTTCCCGGCTATAAGAAAATCAAGGACCTTTCTAAGGGAATGAAGATGAAGTTTTCCTTAAGCCTAGCCTTAAGCCACCATGCAGACTTTATCATAATGGATGAGCCTACGGCTGGTCTGGACCCTATCGTTAGGAGGGAGGTCTTAGATATCCTATACGACATTATCCAGGATGAGAATAAGTCCATCTTCTTCTCAACCCATATAACTACCGACTTGGAAAAGATAGCCGACTATATTACCTTTATAGATAAGGGAAGGATGGTCTTTAGTAAGGCCTTAGATGAGATCTATGATAATTACAAGCTTATAAAAGGGGATAGGGGCCTATTAGAAAAGCTTAATAGGGAAGAATTTATAGGATTTAGGGTACATAATATAGGCTTTGAGGCCTTGGCAGGTGTGGAAGTAGTAAATAGCTTGGGAACTACTGATGAGATAGTAGTAGAGCAGCCTAGCCTGGAGGATATTATGTATTTCTATACAAAGGGGAAGAAATATGCTGGAACTAATTAAGATGGATTTTAAGTTGAACCTATATAGGAGGAAGGATTTCTTTAAAAACTTGATGGTCTATAGCCTAATATTTTTTACTCTACTCTTAATGCAGGGCGTAAATCCAGTGACCCTACAATACCCCATAATCTTTGTCATGGAAACCTCCTTTAGGTCGAGAGTTAGGGAAGATATAGTAGGGGAGCTGACCCTTATCCAATCCCTGCCAGTAAAGAGAAGGGAATATGTAATTAGCAAGTATTTAGTAGTATTCATTAAGCACATTATCCTAGTGTTTTTCCTGTATTTAATATTAAATATAATAAAGCCCTTGGGATTAACAATCGACTATACAGGGGTCAATATAAAGAAGATAATAGTCTTTTGGATCTTAAGCTACGCTATTATTATCCCTTTGATGTTCCTCTTCTTAGGAAGCGGGAGAAATTTTATCCATGTATTTCTTCCCATCTTTATACCCGTTGGTTTCCTCATAGCTGAGGAATTTAGAGGGTCAATTTATTACTTAGTTAATTACTTAGGTAGTCTTGAATCTTTAATAATAATTTTAGTAGTAATAGCCTTATCCATATGGGTATCCTTATTTTTATATACTGATAGGGATTTGGCTTAAGAAGGAATAAATGAGAGGTTTGGAGAGATAATATGAAGACGCTGGTTAAAAAGGATATAAGGCTAGTGGGGCTCTTTGCCAACTTTATCCTGATTCCCTTTACCCTGATTGGGGGATTTTTTATAAATTTGATGGTTGAGCCCTTTTTTAGGTATGGATTCTATATAGCTGTCTATTTCTTTTTATTGCTCATAGTGGAAAGTAAAATCTGGGGCTATGAAATTATGTGTAAAGGGGATATATTCCTAAACTCACTCCCCTTAGATAGGAGGACTATAGTGGTCAGTAGGTATATAACCCTACTCCTTTATACGGCTATCATATCCCTCCTTATATTTATCATGTCCCATCTTATGGGGAGTAATTTTAATAAAAGTACCATATATTTAATTAGTCTAAATGAAATGCTCAATATCTTTTTCTTTATGGTTATATTTATGGCCATAAGTATTCCCTTTTCATATAATAGGGATGGGAGGAAGTATACGGCAATTCTTCCCTTACTTATTATATATTTCCTAACCTTTAACGGAATAAGATATGGCCTTAGGAAGGAAATGATTTTTAGAAAATTAATAAGCTTGTTTAAGAATATTAATCTAAATCAATTTTCTTTTTTAGCCCTTATAATAAGTGTGCTTGCTTATTATATATCTTTAAAGAAATCCATTGAGATTTATGAAAAGATGGAATTTTAGAATATGGAATTATTGAAGATGAAGTTTTAGGAGAAAGATATTGTTTTTTCCTTACATTTAGGGCGGGAAAGATAAGTTTTAAGATGTTTTATATAGAGCTAAGAAGTTTATAAAGCAGGGATATTACTTCCCTGCTTTAATATTTTAGTAATTCTCATCTACAGAAAAAATTATTTCAAGTTTTTAATGGTATAATATTAGTATGATTTTTTATGGAAAGGAGTTTTTTAATGAGATACAAGATAGATATGCATAATCATACTGTTGCTAGCGGTCATGCATATAGCACTGTACAGGAGATAGCTAGGGAGGCTAGCAATAAGGGTATGGTCTATGTTGGCATTACTGACCACGGCCCAGCCCTCTTAGGTTATGATAATCCTTGGTATATATGGAATTTAAGGGTAGTCCCTGAAAATATATATGGTGTTGAGATCTTAAAGGGAGTAGAGGCTAATATAATAGATGATGAGGGTAATATTGATATACCGGAAGGAATCTTGGACCAGCTGGATATAGTGCTGGCAGGCTTTCATGAGGGGCCTATACTACCTAAGAGTCAGGAGGAAAATACTAAAATCATATTAAATCTAATGGAGAATAAATATGTAGATATAGTAGTCCACTTGGGAAATCCACGCTTTCCCATAGATTATGAAAGGGTAGTGCTGAAGGCTAAGGAGAGTAATAAGCTAATAGAGATCAACAACAGCTCCCTTCATACCAGCAGGGAGGGCAGTAAGGAGAATTGCTTAAGGATAGCCCAATTATGTAAAAAGCACCAGGTACCTATGATCTTTAGCAGCGACAGCCATATTTCCTTTGACGTAGGCAGGTTCGATGAGATTTTTGAACTTATTAAGGATGTGGACATACCGGAGGACTTGATTATGAATTCCTCGGTAGAGAGCTTTGAAAGCTTTATGAAATCAAGGGGTAAGAAGAGATTTTTTAATAAATAAGGTTTAGAAAAAGGGGGATATAGATGTCAGCTTTTAAGACTATTGAGTGGAAGGACGATCAATTAGTACTACTGGATTGTACCAAGCTTCCGGTGGAGGAAAGCTATGTAGTTTGTAAGGACTACAGGACCCTGGCTGATGCCATAAGGAGGCTGGTGGTAAGGGGAGCTCCGGCCATTGGGCTGTCTGCAGCCTATGGGGTGGTCCTGGCTGCCATGGAAGCCAGGGGGAAGGCAAAGGATAAGGAGGACTTTGCTAGGCTGGTAAGGAAGGCCATTGAAGACTTATCCCAAACTAGGCCTACTGCAGTAAACCTCTTCTGGGCCTTAAGTAGGATGAATAAGAAGTTGGAGGATTTACTCTTCCTTGATTATGGTACCATTATTAAATCCCTGCTGGAAGAAGCCCATAGGATATATGAGGAGGATGTTAAGGCCAATATTCAGATGGGGAAATACGGCTCTGAGCTAGTGCTTCCAAACTCCAGCATATTAACCCACTGTAATGCAGGGGCCTTGGCTACAGCCGACTATGGTACGGCCTTGGGAGTCATTAGATATGCCCATAAGCAGGGTAAGAATATCCATGTCTATATAGATGAGACTAGGCCTTTACTGCAAGGGGCTAGGCTGACGGCCTGGGAGATGGTAAAGGAAGGTATACCTGCTACTTTGATTACCGACAATATGGCCGGCTACTGTATGAAGCTGGGTAAAATAGATATGGTCCTCTTTGGGGCCGATAGGATAGCAGCCAATGGGGATGTGGCCAACAAGATAGGCAGCTATTCCATCTCGGTATTGGCTAAGGAGCACGGCATACCAGTATATGTGGCAGCGCCCCTGTCCACTATAGATATAAACATAGAAAGTGGAGATGACATCCCCATTGAGGAAAGGGATAAGGATGAGGTTAGGCATCTCTATGGAGTTCAAACGGCTCCAGCTGATGTAGACGTATTCAACCCAGCCTTTGACGTTACGCCTAATCAGTACATTACAGGCATAATCACCGAGGTGGGAATCCTAAGGCCTCCATATAAGCTATCCATAGAAAAGGCCATCAATGGCTTGAGGACATTCTAAGAGAAAAGGAGGGGGAATATGAAAGACTATCAAGAATTATTAGGTAAAATTGTCATTGCCATAGCCATTATAATTGCGGCCAAGTTGATATCTAAAGGATTAATGATAGGACTTGGAAATGTTGGGTCTGGTATTTCCCAGGGTTTTGACTTATTAGGCAAATATCTTACTAATAGATTCTAATTACTACATATTATTTTAATACAGCTAGAGTGAACAGGTAAAAAATAGAAGGAAGTCTATCGACTATCCTTCTATTTTTCTATTATTACTCCTTATATTTCTCCAGGTTATCCATTATGTATCTAAAGCCGTGCTCTAAATAATCCTTCTAGAATTCATCCCTAGTTGTTGGAAATTCAACTGGCCTACTCAACCTTTGCTGCTCCTTTAGGGATTCGGCTGCAGGCCTTTTTTCGTAGTCCAGGCTTTCTTTCATCATCTCTAGAAGGGCTTGGCCCTTTATGGTATTTATTAGTATTACTGATACGCCTAATACATCGTTCCATTCAGGGGCATATTTTTCTATACCCCAGTAGTCGGCAATGGTTATATCGAAGACCCTGTGAATATCTGTAAACTTACAGTTTGCACAGGAGGGCCTCATTATGGTCCTTAAACCGAAGAAGAGTTGATAATATCTTTCATCGTTATGTAGTTCATCACTGGCATCGGTTTTATAGAAGAAGGATTTATTGCTGTTCTCCCTGGTCCAGTCTACTATCTTGGACCTAAAGTGGATCTCGGTTAATCAAGCTAGTAGCTAATTAAGAATTGTAGATATGTTA
>Ga0209537_1003965_pt1 | contig 13045 bp, 13 predicted proteins | sample BioPla4DNA1_FD_187698 | JGI IMG/M metagenome (GOLD analysis project Ga0209537, IMG submission 187698) | Biogas fermentation microbial communities from Germany - Plant 4 DNA1 (SPAdes) (version 2) | ecosystem: Engineered > Bioreactor > Anaerobic > Digestate | place: Bielefeld, North...
ATCATGGCTAAACCAGCAATAATACAAATGATAGTTCCAATCCAAAAAATAATTTTAATAATGACAGGAGTAATCATTTTGTCGAAGTTTAGGAAATCACCAAGCATTTGCATCCCCCTTGTTCATTATTTTTGTCTATAAAGGCATATTCTCCCCAGCTATTAGAATTCCTGCTAAAATTTGCTGTCCTTGGGCGATTCCCGGGATTGGACATGCATAGGCGTCTTGGTAAAATTATACTGTTGCCGGTTTTTAAGTTTGGTAAAAATGAAATTGACATTTCAAAATATAATGATATAATTCTAAAATATACCAGTACAATTGACAGCATTCGACAATATGCCTCTTTATTTATCTTTCTGAAAATTTAGAATATTAACTCCAGCAGTGGCTATGCCAACAGCAAGTGAGTGCAGGCCGGCAGAAGGGGGATTAATAATGCTAATTAAGATACTGGTAGCTGATGACTCGGCGTCTGACAGGTTAATTATTAAAAACGCGCTGGAGGAATATTGCGTATTAACCGCTTGCGACGGTGTGGAAGCCATGCGGATGCTTGAGGAGGATGATGGGATTAACCTGCTTATACTTGATCTGGACATGCCTAAGATGGATGGCTTTCAGGTTCTTAAATCCCTAAAGGGGGACGAGCGGTTCCGAAAATTGCGTACCATTATATTAACTGCTTCTGATGAACCGGAAAATGAAAGCAAAGGACTGAAGCTTGGTGCGGCAGACTATATCCGCAAGCCAATTCACGTGAGTCCGCTGAAAGCAAGAATTGATGTTCATGTTGCGCTATTGCGGGCAGAGCAGGCGCTTGCGCAGCAGCCGGGCGTAAAGATGCTTGACATTGACATGCTTCTCGATCAACTTCCTGTGGGAGCAGCAATTACGCGCAGCAGTGCCCCGAAGTGCTATGATGAGGTTTTTGTAAGGATTAACTCGTTGTATGAGCAAATTACGGGCAGGACAAGGGAAGAACTCATTTCATCAAGCCTGGCAAAGATTACCCATCCGGATGATTTGGAAGAGGAGATGAGAAACTCTAGGAGACTCCGGGCAGGAGAAATTAAGGTTTATTCAATGGACAAGCGCTACATAAAACCGGATGGTTCGATAGTTTGGGTACACAGCATCGTTGCCCCGCTTACTTTGGCAAATGTTCAGCCGGGCACCTATATCCGCCTGGACAAGGATATCACCAACCGCAAGGCGGTTGAGGAAGCACTGCATGAGAGTGAACGCAGCAAATCCGTATTTCTCTCCCACCTGCCGGGACTTGCATACAGGTGCAATTACGATCGCAACTAGACAATGCAGTATGTTTCCGAAGGCTGATACAACCTCACCGGTTATCGTCCGGAAAGCCTGCTGTACAACAGGGACCTGTCCTTTAATGATATTATCTCCCCCGAATACCGTGAAGCCCTGTATAAAGAGTGGAAGCGGATCCTGGAGGCAAAGCAGCCGTTTAAATATGAATATGAAATTGTTACCGCTGCCGGCGAGAAGAAGTGGGTTCTGGAGCTTGGGCAGGGTATATATAACGATGAGGGTGAGGTTGAAGCGCTGGAAGGAATTGTTCTTGATATTTCAGATCGAAAGGCAATTGAGGACGCCCTGAGATATAGCAGTGAGCACGCCAGGTGGACGGGATTGTATAATCGCGAGTATCTTGTGTCACTGCTTAAAAAGGATCTCGCGCTTAAGAAAAGATCCAAAATGGCGCTCATTGGCATTGACTTAAGTATGATTCAGTTGCTGGCGGCCAATTACGGGTTCATGTATTCTCAGAACCTGATAAAAAAAGCCGCTGAAGCACTTAGCCGGCATTGCACAGATAACCGTCTTTTGTTCCAGCCGCGGGAGAATCGCTTTGTTTTCTATCTTTTTGACTACAAAGACAAAAACGAGCTTGTTGATTTCTGCGATGTTATTATAGAGACTTTGGGATCCCTGTTTGTGACAGACAGGATAAGCGTTGGGATTGGGATTGTTGAAGTGGACCAGAACCAAAATGAGGAAGATGTTGAATCACTTATGACAAGAATCCTGATTGCTTCGGAAAGGTATGTCAGCCTGTTTGGCAAAGATTTTGAAATATGTTTTTACGATGAAGAACTGGAAGCCCTAGTTAACCGCGAAAGAGAGATTATGGAAGCTTTAGGTACTATAGCGGCGGATGATTATGCCGGTAATGATTTGTTTTTGCAGTATCAGCCGATTATAAATCTAAAAACAGGCTCAATTTTCGGCTTTGAGGCGCTGGCCAGATTAAAGACGGAAAAGCTCGGACCGGTGCCGCCCCTGGAATTCATTCCCATTGCCGAGAAAACAAAACTCATTCATCCTGTCGGTGAAAAAGTGATAATCAAAGCATTTCGTTTTTTAAACAAGCTCAATGAGCACGGCTATGATGAGATTAAAGTTACTATTAATATTTCTGTTATTCAGCTGCTGCAGCCTGATTTTACAAGCAGGATGTATGAATTAATGAACGATATGCAGATTAACCCGGAGAATGTCTGCATTGAAATTACGGAATCGGTCTTCACCTCCGATTTTGACAGCATCAACAGTATTCTTGAGGAATTGAGGGAAGCGGGGCTCCAAATAGCTATAGATGACTTTGGAACCGGCTATTCATCTCTGGCCAGGGAGAATGAGTTGAAAGTAGATTATATGAAAATTGACAAGTATTTCGTTGACAAGCTCTTGGTTGCAAATCTAAATAAAGCAATAACAAGCGATATTATTTCAATATCTCACAAACTGGGGCAGCGCACAATTGCCGAGGGAGTTGAGCACCATATCCAGCTGCAGTATTTAAAAGAACACGGCTGCGATAAAATTCAGGGATATCTTATCAGCAGGCCGCTTGATGAAGAAGATGCCATTGGATTTTTGCAAAAGCACAAGCAATTATGACTGCTGTGAGGCCTTGGTGCTGTCCGCACATGCCCCGGCAGTCTTCTGCGCTTTAGGCATATTTTCAGGAAGCAGTGACTTTTCCCCAACGCTTTACAAGATAGCCCAGAGTCAACCCGTAGATAATATTTTCAAAATAAATGGAGAGATTCGTGGCAAAATCAAAGGGGACTATGGTTGCGCCTCCCAAGCTATACAGGAAGCCGTAGATAATAAGATGCATGCAAATCATTGTAACGGCAATTCCTTTTAACCACCAAAAATCCTCACCTGTTTCCCGGATAACATAGGATGCTATGATTCCAAGAATCATTGCCGGTATTAGCCAGATTAAAAGCCCCAGAATGACGCCTTAAGGTGAATCGGTAAGGCCCGGGTGAAGATATATGCTGCCGCCAATCTGGTGACTGTACCACTTGGCAAATCCCAAGGCTACCGACAGTGTGTTTACTATCAAGGCAGGAACGGTTGCTACAATGCCTGCCAGCACTCCCAGCGTAAACCTGTCCCGTATAATCACTAAACCAACTCCTATCCGTTTTGTGATTATTTTGTGCTTTTCCCAAGATACAATACTTAAAACCGTGGGAAAAAATAAAAGCTGTTATGTGCCTTCTGCAATGAAAACACTATGAAAAATGATATAATAAAATTAAATAGGCAAAAAAGTTCTGAGCACAAAAGGAGCGGCACTATGAAATTGATAGAGTTTCTGCAGGAGAACGGCGTAAATCAAAAACTGGTTGATGATGCCGTTTATTTTAGAGATTACTATAAGGTGGATGAAAATTATCGCGACCGCATCCCCCGGAACTTGACTTTTTTTTATGGGAAAGATGTCTGGGAAATGTGCATCGCGGCACTGCTGGAGGGGCAAAACATATTGATTTGCGGGCCTAAAGCGATAGGGAAAAACGTTCTGGCGGATAACCTTTGCCAGTTGTTTGGAAGGCCGCAATGGAATGTTTCCTTTCATATCAATACGGACAGCTCAACATTAATTGGCACCGATACTTTTATCGACAACCGCGTCCAGCTGCGGAAGGGGGCTGTCTACGCCTGCGTGGAGCATGGAGGATTCGGGTTTTTTGATGAGATCAACATGGCGAAAAACGATGCCATTGTAGTGCTCCATTCCGCGCTTGATTACAGAAGATTTATTGACATACCGGGCTATGAAAAGATTGCCCTGCACGAGGCCACACGCTTTATAGCTACCATGAATTATGAATACGCGGGGACAAAGGAGCTAAATGAAGCACTGGTGTCAAGATTTCTTGTAGTGGATATTCCCAAACTGGACAAGGAAAAATTAATGCTTATCCTGAAAGCGGAGTTTCCTACGGCCGATGAGGAAAAATTAAGCCAGTTTGCAGGTCTGTTTCTGGACCTGCAAGCCAAGGCGGAACACAGTGAAATCTCTAGCAAAGCCGTTGACTTGCGGGGCATAATATCCTGCCTGAAAACCGTGCAAAGGGGACTGAAGCCCAGGCTGGCCGTGCGGATGGGAGTTGTGGGCAAGGCCTTTGATATCTATGAAAAAGAGATAGTGGGAGATGTGGTGAGAACCAGAATACCAAGGGCATGGGAGCCTGAAGACGTTTTCCCGGATAGAAAATAAGCGCTTGCGCAGCAAGGATGAATAAATAACCGCCGGGAAAGTGGGTGTTACTGTGGAATATCCCGATTATGAACTGAAAAACAGATTGAAAAATATGGCCTGGACTGTGGCGGGAAGTTATGAAGATGATATAGATATCGCTGACAGTTTTGCAGCCGCAGGCGTTCCGGCGGATATTGCCGTCTTTCATGCCGCCAAAGCCGGGGCCAGAAAAAAATATATCGACTGGGACCTGGTTAAAAAATATGTAAGTTTTAAAAAAAAGAGCGGCTGTGACGCTTACACGGTGCTGGGATTAATTGAACTGTGTACGGATGTTATGGTTGAGGAAAAAGTCTTTGCTGAAAGACCCGGCATGGAGGAAATGCGCCGCGAAGCCTATGAGAAACTCCTGGAGAGATTTGTACGCATTCATCTTAGCGATCCCCTGGAAAAAGTCAGATACGCTCTTGTCCTAGAGCAAATGGGCAAAAGCGCTGCTTTTGACGGCAAAACACTGCGCTTGCTAAGGGATATCAAGGAATGTGCCCATGTTAAAGAAACAAAAGAAATCATTTTACACACCGAAAGACTTTATAGTAAATATTTCTCTGATTTATGTACGGAAAGCAATTATATCGAGGAAGAAGAGCTAATCAACAGGGTGGAAGAATTAAGCAGGCCTGAGCAAGACAGCAGTTTCGCCGACTTTTTGTTTGAGGAATTGTTTAAAGAAAATGATATAGATCAAGAAACGAAGCAAGCTGTTGACCGGATTAGCGAAGCGTTTTTAGTGGAGTCCATCGGTGAATTGGCACTGCAAAGCGGCAATGCCGGAAAGCCCCGGATAGTTTACGTTGACGAAGAAAAAGCCGGGAAAATATACAGCAAAATTGAGTACTACTACGGCAAATCTTACCTGACACCTGAGGAAACGGCCAGATTGCAGCAAAAAATCTGTACAGGTGTCCATTTAGGCTGCAGGGTTCATTTTACCGATGGAGTCTTAAGAACAAAAAGCAAAAATTTATTCCAAACCAAACTGGCAGCGAGGCATAAAGAAAACAACCTCGCCTATTACCGTCAAAAACCCCGGGTATATAAAAGAAATATCATGAGGCTTAAGCAGGTAATACAGCAAACGATGGTTGCGGAAAACCAGAAAACAGTTATCCCCGCCGATCATGGCGTTATTGTGGCAAATAGATTGTGGCGGGTCGGCAGAAGCAGGAACAGCAAACTGTTTAACAAGGTTGTAAACAACGAAAAGGGCAGGTATGTGGTTGATATTTTGCTGGATGCCAGCGGTTCCCAAAGGGCTAATCAGGGGAAGGTGGCTGCGCAGGCGTATATAATCAGCCGGGCTCTCACTTTAGCCAAAATCCCCAACCGCGTTCTCGGCTTTAACAGTTTTCTGGATTATACCATTCTGAGAAGATACAGGGATTATGACGATCCTCCAAGGAAAAGCAATAATATCTTTGAATATTTTGCCGCCGGGAACAACAGGGACGGCCTGGCTATCCGCGCAGCCTGTGCGGGCCTGAAGGAAAGAGGAGAAGAAAACAAGATTTTAATAGTGCTGAGTGACGGCAAGCCTAACGACATCAAGATTTCAAAGAGCGGGCAAAGAACAGTACAAGGCGGAAAGCTTTATAAAGGAATTGTGGCCCTGAAGGATACGGCCATGGAAGTGCGCAGGGCCCGCAATGAAGGCATTTTGGTTTTAGGTGTGTTTACGGGCAGGGAAGAGGAACTGTACGCGGAAAAATATATTTTCGGAAAGGATTTCATGTATACCAAAAACATCGAAAGGTTCTCAGATATAGTAGGTATTTTCCTGAAGCGGGTTATTGAAAACTATTAGAACGAAACCGCTTCCCCTGTTGCAAAACGGCATAATAAAATAAGACCGGGCGGCTATCGGCGGCTGACGCCGTTTTAATTTATAAGAAAGAGAGGTTAATAAAAGATGGCGGTTTTTGATATTACCTTCTATTCAAACTCCCTGAACCGGCACACCCAGCTGACGGCAATAATCCCTATTGACATGCCGGAATTCCCCGGCTTCCCCAAACCCGATAAAAACAAGCTCTTTAAGTCTCTTTACCTTCTGCACGGCTATTCCGGCAACCAGAGCGACTGGCTGCGCGGCACGCAAATTGAGCAGTTCGCAATAATGCATCAAATTGCCGTCTTTTGTCCTGCCGGCGAGAACAGCTTCTATCTTGACGACAAGGCGCGGGGCGCCATGTACGGGGAGATGATCGGCCGGGAGCTGATTGAGTTTACCCGCAGAATATTCCCCTTGTCTGCCGAAACCAAAGATACGGCTATCGGCGGCCTGTCCATGGGCGGTTACGGCGCCATCCGCAACGGCTTTAAATACAACGATGTCTTCGGCAGCATAATCGCCCTGTCTTCCGCCCTGATTACTGACAATGTAGCCAAGGGCTTTGAGCAGGAAAACAACCCGATGATATCTTCCGGCTATTTTACGCATACCTTTGGGGAGCCCGGCAAAATCAAGGGCAGCGATATTGATCCCGAAGCATTGGCCAGGAAGCTGGTTGACAGCGGCGCTGCAAGGCCCAGGCTCTACATGGCATGCGGCACCGAGGATTTTCTTATTAATGAGAACCGGAAATTCCACAAGTGTCTCTTGGAAATGGGATATGAGCATACATACATAGAGGCTCCCGGCATGCACAGCTGGGAATTCTGGAATGAATACATTGAAAAGGCAATGGTCTGGCTTACAGGGCAGGATAGGCCGCAAGCCTGAACAAAAAAGCAAAAGGGAAATAAGCAGCCCCGCAAGGGGTTGCTTTTTATATAAACCTGTGAAGTCAGCCGGGTTGGATACTGCGTTTTGCCGTTCGGAAAATTAAAAACCGCTCAAAGAGAGAACGCATTTTACTTTAGAAGGAGCGGTGTGCTGAAGACCGCAGCGGGTAATATATTCGCCCAGCGGTTATTTTTTTGTTGTTAAAAGAATATGTAAAAAAGGAACAGGCTGTCCGCCTGGCAGCTGCCAAGTCATGGTAATCAATGGCTTTAGCGGTAAATATGATTGTATTTAACAGGATAATAGTGAAAAATGTGCTAAAAAAATTCAGGAGGTAATAAGATGAAAAAGCTTAGAAAATTCGGTATCATCATGCTTGTCGCCATTATTGCGGTGTCACTCCTGTACGGCTGCGGGGCCAAAGACACAGAAAATGAGTCCGCAGCAAAAGACCCCGCAGCAGGACAGGAATCCGCAGGGAAAGAACCGGAACCGGAGGTGCCTAAAGCGCAAGCCTATGGGCCGTATGATTTTAACCCTGATCATGAAGTGTATGAAATAGTGGAAGCCAACAGGGTCCCCTGGCAGGGTATGTACTTTACCGAAACATGGTCCCGGGCGCACATTGACAAGGCCATTAAGCCCAACAATGTTAAAGACAAAGTAAAAGTAGGCTATGTCACATGGAATAACAGCACCCCGTTTTTTGCCATCTCTGAAAACCACCTTAAAAGCCTGTGCGAGCAGTGGGGCTACGATTTTGTTTCCCTTTGCTCCAACGGCGATCTCAACCAGCAAATTGCCAACATTGAGAATATGATCACCATGGGTGTGGACGTGATTATCGACTGTGACTACAGTGTCGAAGCAGAGCTGCCCGCCATACAGAGGGCTGTCGAGGCAGGTATTCCGGTTATCGGCTACGGCCTGGTCTTCCCGCCCGATTCGCCCGTCATTACAACAAGTGCATGTGCATATTATGAGCAGGGCTTTTTGGTGGGTATGTACATAGCGGACTATTACAAAGACGATCCGGACCTTAAAGTGGCTGCCATACCCGGTATGATCGGACACCCCATCGGCGAATCAACACTCAATGGCTTCCTGGGTGGCTTTGTTTACAAGAGAGCAATCAATATGGGCAAGCCCTTCCCTGAAAGGGAGGACGCCATGCTCTATGGATACAACCTCCACCAGGAGATTGTCAAGAACGCCAGGTTTTCCGATCCCGACCATGGATGGGAAATTGTCCAGTCCATTGACGGCTACTGGAGCCAGGACGGCGGCCTTGCAGCAATGGAGACTATCCTTACCTCGCATCCTGATATTGAGCTTGTTTGGACCGCCAACGACATAGAAGGCTTCGGAGCCATTCAGGCGATGGAGAATGCCGGCTATGAGGTGGGTAAAGATATTCAGATTTGCAGTGTGGGCGACGGTATGAGAGACGCCCTGCAATTGATAAAGGAGGGCAAATATCTCTGCATTACGCTGGCCAGCCCCTACACTTATGTCGGCACCTGCGCCCGCCTGGTTTACAGGATATTCAGCGAAGGCTTCGACGCTACCAATCTGACGTCAACTACATATATAGCTGATGTCCTTGTCACAAAGGACAATGTGGACGAGTGGATGACGGATGATGAATTCACGACCCTTCCGGATGCCGAGTTTATAACCATCGGTGAGTATTAGACAATTTAGCGCGTACGGCAAGTTCCTGCGAGCCGCAGGGTTCGCAGGAACTGCCGTGCGGGGAAACGGGAGAGAGTTATGGCGGAAATGCAATACCATGTTGAGCTGGTCAATATTTGCAAGTCATTCGGGGGAGTCCGGGCGTGCCGGAATGTAAATTTCCGCGTCAAAGCCGGGGAGATTCACGCCTTGGTCGGAGAAAACGGCGCCGGCAAGTCAACACTGATGAAAATCCTGTCGGGCGCCTATGCCAAGGATAGCGGCGATATTTACATCGGGGGCCAAAAAGTCAATATCAACTCCCCAAAGGACGGTCTTAGCCTTGGGATATCCGTCATCTACCAGGAGTTTGCGCTTGTTGGTTCACTGACTGTGGCGGAGAACATTTTTATTGACCAGCTCAGCGAAAAGGGTAGGCTGATAAACTGGAGGAGGCTGCGTGAAAGGGCGTCAAGCGCCCTCGAAAGCCTCGGCTTTGGCAGCATTCCGGTTGACAAGGCGGTTTCCGAGTTAAGCGTCGCCCACCGGCAGGTTGTGGAGATTTGCAAGGCCCTGGCCCGCGATGCTTCTGTGCTGATTTTAGACGAGCCGACCTCGGTGCTGGCTTCCGGCGAAGCAGGCCAGTTGTTCCGACTCTTAAGAAGCCTGCGGGACAAGGGCGTCACCATTATCTATATTTCACACAGGCTGGAGGAAATTTTCAAGCTGTGCGACAGGATCACAGTCATGAAGGACGGCTGCCATGTCGGCACCTACAAAACAGCGGAGCTTGACGAAAAAGAGCTTGTCAGCCTGATGATCGGCAGGACACTGGAGAGCTATTTCCCGGCGCGAAAGCCAAAGATCGGCGAGACGGTAATGAAGCTGGAAAACATCAGCAGCGGCAAGACTGTTAAAAATGTATCCTTCGAAGTTCGCAGAGGTGAGGTGCTCGGCATTACCGGGCTTGTGGGAGCGGGGCGCACGGAAGCGATGCGTGCGGTGTTCGGCGCCGATCCGCTGGACGGCGGCCGGGTTATCCTGAACGGCAGGCAAGTCAGGTTCAAAACGCCGGAAAGGGCCGTTAAGCATGGCATCGGGATGCTGCCCGAGGACAGGAAGGCGCACGGTGTTCTTTTGGAAATGCCTATTCGCACAAATATCACCCTTACCAGGCTAAAATCATTTACCGGCCCTCTGAAAATAATCAACAGGAAAAAAGAAACCAGGTATATCGAAGATTTGGTAAAAAGGCTATCTATCAAGGCCGCATCAATTGAAGACAATGTCAGCAGCCTCTCGGGCGGAAACCAGCAGAAGGTTGCCATTGCCAAGCTTCTGGCTTCAGATTGCAGGATTCTCATTCTTGACGAACCGACCCGCGGCGTCGACGTAGGTGCTAAAATCGAGATTTATAATATTATCAATGATCTTGTTGCCAATGGGTTTGCCGTCATTCTGATTTCATCAGAAATGGCGGAAATCATTGGCATGTGCGACAGAGCAGTCGTAATGAAAGACGGCAGTGTCGCTGGTATACTCGATAAAAACGAACTTACCGAGGAGAATCTGATTAAATATTCAATGGGAGTTAATTGAAATGAAAGCTGATCTTAAAACAACTGTGGGAGACTTGAAAGGATCCGCCAGGATACAACGAATGCCGGTAAACGACTTTTTTGTCAAGAACAATGCGCCCATCATACTGTTTATACTAATCATAGTTTCATCCATTGTCTCCGAGAATTTTTTAACCTGGCGGAATATTACGACTGTCCTCTTGCAGCAGGTGCCCTATTTTTTAATCTCAATGGGCGTCATGCTGACCATAATGACCGGCGGCATTGACTTGTCCGTAGCCGCCGTCGCAGGCTGCAGCAATGTCGTTGTAGCCATTTTGATTACAAAATGGGGACAGGACAACGTGGGAATGCTCTTTGTCTGCATCGCCCTGACAATTCTTCTGGGCTGTGCCATCGGCGCCCTCAACGGCTTCTTTATCGGGAAGCTGCGCATGGCACCGTTTATTGTAACGCTTGCCATGATGTCGGTTGCGCAGGGCATTGCCTACCTCGTGTCAGGAGGAGCGCAGTTCCGTATGAAGAATGAGATCCTTTCCGCCAGGGCGCTAACCTGGTTTGCCGCCTATAGAGATCCTCTAATAGGCATGCCGGTGCTTGTCTATGTCACACTGGCAATAATTCTTGTCCTCTGGTTTGTTATGCGCTATACGCCCTTTGGGCGCCTTATCCTGGCGGTGGGCAGCAACGAGTCGGCCGTCAGGCTGGCCGGCATCAATGTGACAAAATATAAATTTATAGCTTATGTCATCAGCGGGGCACTGGCTGCCGCCGCAGGCATCATTGTTACCGGACGCAGCGCGCTGGGTTCGCCGCTGAATGCCGTGCAGAGTGATTTTGCCCTGTCCACTGTTGCAGCCTGTGTCATCGGCGGTGTAGCCCTTGAGGGCGGCAAAGGCACTGTCCCGTTTACGGTTGTCGGCGTCCTGATTCTGGCCCTCATCACAAACGTCATGAACCTGGCCGGCCTGGCGTCTTATCCGCAGTATGTGGTAAAAGGCGCCGTTATAATTTTCGCCATTTTTCTAAGCAGGCTCGGACGGGAGGACGGGTAAAGCTGAGAAAGAAAAGCCGGGGCACAGCCTTCCTGCCGGTTTGGCAGGAAGATTTTTTTGAGCCGTTGCCTGCTTGACTTTGCATGTAGAATAAAAATATACTGGTATTAAACTATACTTAATATTTTATTAATTCCTGTTTAAGCAAATGTTTGCAAAGTACTGAATTATTTTGAGGAAAGGAGGCCGCTGACTGCTTTAGGTGAAAGAAAGGTTTACCGGTATTGCCGGCAGTTGGCGCAGGCGCCGGCTGCTCTGCTGTAAATAACTTATGAAAGGACTGAAAAAATGTACGAAAAGTTAGTTTTTCCTTTTCCTGAAGAGTACAATGAAGTTGTTGCAGAAGGTGATGACCCCGATTTTGTCGTCAAGCCGCAGGCTTATTTCAGGGGGGCGTCTCAAATTCCGGGATCCAATTTCAATGTCGGTTTTCAGATTTTTGTCAAACCGTTTTTCCTTGACCGGGTTCAACATCGTCACCCTGCAGATGAATACCTGATCTTTTTGGGCGGCTCATTCCCCAATGTTTTTGATTTTGACGCTGAAATCGAGTTGACAATAGGCAAAGTCGGCGAAGATGCGGAAGCATTCGTTATCAACAGGCCGACAATCGTCCGCATACCTGCCAATGTCTATCATTGCCCGCTGAATTTCAAAAAGGTTAACAAACCGGTATTTTTCCAGGCCGCCTGCATGATGCCTATGTTCGGCGGTATTTATGACACGCCGGAGGGGCCGAAAGAATTGTATTACAACGGTCCTGTCCCGTGCAAGTATAACGCCGCGAAAAAGTGCGATGCCTGCGGAAAATGCCTTGAGGAGGACTGGAGATAAAAAACAAGCCGGCTTCCGGCATTTTCACCGGAGAGAGGTGTTGTCATGCCATATATCAGAGTAAGCCTGGCTCAAAAACTGCCTCCTGAGAAACAGGCGGAGCTGGTAAAGGGGCTGGGTGAGGCATTAAGCATTATTCCCGGCAAAGACGGGCGCGGCCTAATTGTTGATCTGGAGGACGGTAAAACTATATATTGCGGCGGTGTACGGCAGGAAGACTTCGTCTTCCTTGATGTACGCTACTATTCAAACTTCGCGTATAAGATAAAAAAAGAGTTCACCGTCGCCGTCTTTAATGTACTTAACAAGGTGCTGGGCACACCTAAAGAAAAGATGTTTTTAACCATAAATGAATATAACAGTTGGGGCGGATTCGGCGACTTCAGGGACGAGTATTATTCTGACTGAAAAATGTTATTATCCGCACAAAAACGGCTTGCCATAAGGGCAAGCCGTCAGACTGTAGACAAAAATGGCCTTTAGGCAACCAAACCTAGAGGCCATTTTCTTTTCAAACCAAAAATAGTGGCAAAATAAGAGAGTACCCCCTGCAGAGGGGATGGTGTGGGCGGCAATGTTTGTT
>Ga0209537_1003967_pt1 | contig 13040 bp, 16 predicted proteins | sample BioPla4DNA1_FD_187698 | JGI IMG/M metagenome (GOLD analysis project Ga0209537, IMG submission 187698) | Biogas fermentation microbial communities from Germany - Plant 4 DNA1 (SPAdes) (version 2) | ecosystem: Engineered > Bioreactor > Anaerobic > Digestate | place: Bielefeld, North...
CACCTTACCCGTAGGCGGTGATCATATTACAAACGACATTGCCGTGGGTTTGCAAACCACATTGCAAAATGCCGAAAAAATAAAAATTGACCATGGCGTAGCTATGCAACCTTTAGTGCCGGAGGGAGCAACCATTGAGTTGCCGCACATTGCCGGCAAAACCACGCGAAAAATCCCGCTACGGGAGTTGGCAATGATTATTGAAGCGCGCTTAATGGAAATTTTACATATGACGCATGAAGAATTAATGGAAATGGGATATCCGGAACCACTGCCGGCAGGAATAGTTTTAACGGGCGGCGTTTCTTTAACGCCGGGATTGGCCGAATTGGCGGAACAAATGTTCCAGACTTCGGCACGGGTTGCCCAGCCTAGCTATGTGGGGGTAAAAAGCCCCATATATTCTACGGCAGTGGGTATTATTCGTTATGTTCAACAGACACAGATGCATCATTTACGTGAATACAGAAGTGTAAGAGCTGGCTTGCCTGGGTTTTTTGCCAGAGTAAAGAATTGGTTTGTAGAAATGTTTGAGTGATTAATCCACGCAGATGGGAAGGGGAGGGCTATTTTGATAGAATTTGATTTTGAGATGGAACAGTTTGCACAAATAAAAGTTATTGGTGTCGGCGGAGGCGGTTGTAATGCTGTAAACCGCATGATAAATGCCGGCCTGCGTGGTGTTGAGTTTATTGCTGTCAATACCGACGCGCAAGCGCTTTACTTATCAAGCGCCGAATGTAAGCTGCAAATTGGAGAAAAACTGACCAAAGGTCTGGGTGCCGGAGCTAATCCGGAAATAGGCATGCAGGCGGCGGAAGAGAGCCGTGAAGAAATTAAGGAAGCCCTTAAAGGGTCTGATATGGTTTTTGTGACAGCCGGTATGGGGGGCGGTACCGGTACAGGTGCGGCTCCAATTATCGCTGAAATTGCCAAAGAACTGGGCGCATTAACCGTTGGCGTGGTTACGAAACCTTTCACCTTTGAAGGCCCACGCCGGCGCAAAGCGGCGGAACAAGGAATTGTAAAATTAAAAGAAAAAGTTGACACCATTATTGTTATCCCCAATGACAGATTGTTGCAAGTGGTGGAAAAACGGACTCCCATTATGGAAGCTTTTCGCATCGCAGATGATGTGCTGCGTCAGGGGGTTCAGGGTATATCCGACCTCATTGCCGTTCCCGGTTTAATTAATCTTGATTTTGCAGACGTGAAAACCATTATGCAGGAAACCGGTACCGCTTTAATGGGAATTGGCGTTGCTTCCGGTGACAATCGCACTTTGGAAGCGGCAAAAATGGCTATTGAAAGTCCTCTTCTGGAAACGTCCATCAACGGTGCCCGCGGTGTACTTTTAAATATTACCGGAGGTTCTAATTTAGGTCTGTTTGAAGTAAATGAAGCGGCCGAGATTGTGGCAGAGGCGGCTGATCCTGATGCCCATATTATCTTTGGTGCCGTGATTGATGATTCTTTGCAGGATGAAGTCCGGGTGACAGTGATTGCCACCGGCTTTGATCAAGAAGCCGCAGAGCGCAAACAAATGCTAAACGAACTTTCCCATAAAACTTTTAACGGTGGCGATATTGATATTCCTGCATTTTTGCGGCGTAGACGGTCATAAATGCTAAATTTAAGGCAAAAAACGGATTTGCTGATCAAGCAAGTCCGTTTTTTTTTAGCTTTCTCACCGGCTAAAAGCTGTAAATTTTCATTCGACACTAGACTCTGACAAAATTTGTAGGCAAAATGAGGTATAATCTGGCATAGGTATAAAATGGCGGGCATATAATTTACCGGTTTTATGCGACCATTTTCAGGGCGGGGTGTTGATAATGTATGTGGAGGACCTCCTTGCCCTCAACTTTATGATGAATGTATTTCTGTTGTATCTCACCGCCCGCCTGCTTGGTAGAAATGTGGCCAAAAAACGCATTCTGGCCGGTGGATTTTTGGCCGCACTTTATAGCCTGGCAGTCTATTTTCCGGCATCTGCCGTATTTTTTTCCTGGGCGGGTAAGTTGCTGGTTTCCCTCTTGGTGGTGTGGTTTACCTTTAGGCCTAAGCGCCTTGTGGAAACGCTGCGGCTGTGTGGTGGATTTTTACTGGCTTCATTTATTGTGGGGGGGAGTATTTTTGCACTTTATTTTTTTGCCGGCGCGCAGGTTATTCTAGAGGGCGGTGTTTTTTATTTACAACCTGCCCGGCCGGGCATGCTGTTTTATGGGACACTCATAGCCTTTTTCCTGCTACTGGCGGTGTGGCATTTTGGTGAATGGCAGCGGCATAGTCGAAAATATCGTTTTTGTCTGGAGATTTTTGATGGGGAGAATAAAGTAAAGGTCAATGCACTGGTGGATACGGGCAACCGGCTTCGTGACCCCTTTACAGGCAAACCTTTGTGCGTGGCTAGTTTTCATACCGTGGGCCGGCTTTTACCGCCTGTTTTACGGACAGCCTATCAAACAGGCAAAGATCCGGTTTTGGTACTGGATGAACTTTCCGGCGCCGAAGCGGCAAAATTTGGCGTGGCACCTTTTCGCGCTTTGGAAAATGCCGGTATTTTATTAACATACCGGCCAGAAAAAGTAATTTTGAGCACGAGCAACTATAGGGAGGAGAGACAGGATTTGCTGTTTGCGCTGACAACAAAGCCGTTGTCGTTAGATGATGAGGCAGAAGTTTTACTGCACCCATATATTTTGAAAAAAACTGGAGGTGTGGATTGTTGAAACTGTTGACACATTGGAGACTTCGCCTAAGGCTGGTTTACCTTAAACTGCTGCAACGGGTAGGTAGGGAAATCTTGCCGGAAATATATTATGTCGGCAGTTCGGAAACGCTTCCACCCCCATTGACACAGGACGAAGAAATGTTTTTACTGGAAAAATTAAAAAAAGGTGATGGTGCAGTAAAAACAATTTTAATTGAACGTAACTTGCGGCTTGTGGTCTATATCGCCCGAAAGTTTGAAAATACAGGGATTCATATTGATGATCTTGTATCCATAGGTACCATTGGCTTAATTAAAGCCGTCAACACTTTTGACCCGCATAAAAGTATCAAACTGGCCACCTATGCGTCTAAATGCATAGAAAATGAAATATTAATGTTTTTACGACGGAATAATAAAGTAAAAGCTGAAGTCTCCTTTGATGAACCGCTTAATGTGGACTGGGACGGCAATGAACTATTGCTTTCCGACGTTTTGGGAACGGAAAATGATTTGGTTTTAAAAAATATTGAAGCAGAAGTGGAACGCAAATTGCTTTATTCCGCCATGGAAAAATTAAGCTGCCGGGAAAAAAGAATTATGCAGTTGCGTTTTGGTTTGTTAGGCGAGGAAGAAAAAACGCAAAAAGAAGTGGCCGGAATGCTTGGTATTTCGCAATCATATATTTCTCGTTTAGAAAAAAGAATTATTAAACGTTTGCAAAAAGAAATAAAAAAAATGGAATAAATTAATGAGCTTGTCAGGGCAGCCAATCATTAGCTGAATAAAATTACCCTCCCAGGAAATACTGCAAGTATAAAGGCAGGGGATTTCTTCCTTGTCATTTTCCGCCGGGAGGGGATTGGCATGATTAATAAAGTTGAAATTTGTGGTGTCAATACTTCCAAATTACCCGTTCTCAAAAACGAGGAAATGCGACGTCTTTTTAAGCAAATGCAGGCTGGAGACAAAAGTGCGCGGGAAAAACTTGTAAACGGTAATCTAAGGCTTGTTTTAAGCGTGATCCAACGCTTTAATAATCGCGGAGAGTATGTGGATGATCTGTTTCAGGTCGGATGTATTGGACTGATAAAGGCTATAGATAATTTTGATCTGGAACAAAATGTTAAATTTTCTACTTACGCCGTACCGATGATTATTGGTGAAATCCGTCGTTACCTGCGTGATAACAATCCTATTCGTGTGTCACGGTCTTTACGCGATATTGCTTATAAGGTTTTGCAGGCCCGGGACAGTTTGGCCAATCGTTTCGGGCGTGAACCGAAAATTAGCGAGATTGCCGAGGAACTTAATTTAAAAAGAGAAGAGATTGTTTTTGCCCTTGACGCCATTCAAGAACCTGTTTCTTTATTTGAACCTATTTATCATGACGGCGGCGATCCCATTTTTGTGATGGATCAAATTTCTGACGAAAAAAATGAAGATGAAAAGTGGCTGGAAGTTCTGGCCATTAAGGAAGCTTTGCAAAAATTAAGTGACAGGGAGAAATTAATTTTAACTCTTCGTTTTTATCGGGGTAAAACGCAAATGGAAGTGGCCGATGAAATAGGAATCTCCCAGGCGCAGGTTTCACGTTTGGAGAAAGCAGCCCTTGGGCATTTACGAATACATGTGCAATAAAAGTAGCCTTTGACTGCTTGCAACAATTTTATCTAAGGAGGTGGAGAAGGTGCACAAAAATTCACTTTTGCCAATCAGCTTAGGCTTAATGCTGATAGCAGTGTTGCTGGTAGTGTTCCTCTCTCCCCCGGGTGAAACTGTTTTGGCCTTTAACCAGAACAATTTAATTAGAGTGGCGGAAGTACGTGAAGTGGACGGCAAATATTATTACCGTCGTGTTGCACCTGTGTCTGAATTTCGGCCTTAAAATATTGAGAGCAAAAAGCTCTCTTTTTTTGTCTACTTGTAGCCCATTCGCATATACTGTAGGTAAAGGTAAGTAATAAAGAGGTGCGATATGGTCAAAATATCTGACCTCCGTAATCGTGAAGTAATTAATATTGTGGACGGAAAGCGGCTGGGGATGATTTATGATCTTGAGCTTGATTTAGAAAGCGGTAAGATTGCCGCCATTATTGTACCGGGTTCCGGCGGCTTGTTTAGATTTCTCGGCAACGGCCGTGACTATGTGATACCGTGGGAAAATATTGTAAAAATTGGTGTTGATACCATCTTAGTGGAGTTTGCCGGTTCCTTATCTTAAGGCTCCCTTATAATTTATTGTGTGTGTGACTGTTATCCTCATTGTTAAATGTGGAAAAATAAGTCAGGAAATTGGCCTTGAAACACTATATCTGGTGTTGTATAATTATGCCAGCACTAGATATAGTGTTTTGGTTTTTAAAGGTAGGCTAAAGGGGGGAGACAGGTGAAGTGCCCATTCTGCGGTTGTTTAGATAGCCGTGTCATTGATTCCCGTTCCACCGATGAGGGTAGCGCTATCCGGCGGCGACGGGAATGTACTGCGTGCGGACGGCGCTTTACTACTTATGAAAAGCTGGAGGAAGCTCCTCTAATTGTGGTAAAGCGTGACGGTCGCAGACAATTATTTGATCGCAGTAAAGTGTTAAACGGTTTAGTGTACGCAGGGGGCAAACAAAAAATTCCATTTTCTGTTTTGGAGAACCTGGTTGATGAGCTGGAAAGGGAATTGCGCAGCAATTTTGCGCAGGAAGTAACTTCTGATGAAATAGGACAACGCGTTTTGGCGAAATTGTATAAAATTGATGAAGTGGCTTATGTGCGTTTTGCTTCTGTCTATCATAAATTCAAAGACATCAACGACTTTAAAGAAGCGTTGGCAAAGATGCCGATGGAAGAGGAAAGTGACGACCGGAGGGAAGCTTAATGTTTACTGAAATACGCAAACGCGACGGGCGAATTGTTCCGTTTAATGAGGAAAAAATTACGGATGCTATCTTTAAAGCGGCACAAGCTGTGGGCGGAGAAAATAGAAAGATAGCTGAAAGCTTGACAAAACAAGTAATTAAAGAATTGGAAAAACAGGGCTACAACGGAGTAATTCCCACAGTAGAAGAAGTACAGGATATTGTGGAAAAAGTTTTAATTGAAAATGGACATGCTCGTACCGCCAAGGCTTACATATTGTATCGTGATAAAAGGAGCCGTATTCGTGAAGGTAAAAGTGACCTCATGGATACGGTTAAGGAAATATTGATTGAAACCAGCAGGGAAAACGCCAATATTTCCAATTCTCCTTCGGCGAAAATGTTGCAAATTGCCAGTGCCGCCAGTAAGCGCTATTACCTGACGAATTTACTGCCTGAGGAATTTTCCCAAGCACATATTAACGGTATGATCCATATCCATGATTTAGATTATTACGGCAAAACAATTAACTGCCTGCAAATTGATCTCTATAAATTGTTAAGCCAGGGCTTTAATACCGGCTACGGTTATATCCGCCCACCGAAGCGAATTGCTTCCGCTGCCGCCCAGGCGGCCATTATTCTGCAAAGCAACCAAAATGATATGTTTGGCGGGCAAAGCTTTCCGCATTTTGATCGGGCCATGGCGCAAATCATTGCCGAAATGCCGCAGCAGCCAGATGAAGAAGAAATCTTTCAGGCCATGGAAGGACTAATTTATAATCTCAACACCATGCATTCGCGTGCCGGAGCGCAAGTTCCTTTCTCTACGCTTAATTTAGGTACAGATACAAGCAAAATGGGTCGTGCTATCACCTGGGCCGTGTTACGCGCCTTTGAAAGAGGATTGGGCAGAGGCGAAAGTCCCATTTTCCCCAATTTAGTATTTAGGCTGAAAAAAGGAGTTAATTTAAATCCGGGCGACCCTAATTACGATTTGTTTCAGTATGCCATGCGTGTGGCAGGCAAGCGTTTGAATCCCACCTTTAGCTTTATGGATGCCAGTTTTAATGCCAAGTACGGGGATGAAGTGGCTTATATGGGTTGCCGGACACGTGTCATTGGCAATCGTCATGGTGCGGAAGTTTCTGCCGGCCGCGGCAATATTGCTCCTGTTTCCCTAAATTTGCCGCGTTTGGCTTTACAAACCCGGGATGTTAATCTCTTTTTTGTGGAATTGGATCGCCTGATGCGTCTGGCGGCGCGGCAGCTTTTGCATCGTTTTGAGATTCTGGGTAATTTACGCGCCAAGGATTTGCCGTTTTTAATGGGGCAGAAATTGTACATGGGATCAGAAGAATTGGGACCGGACGATCCCATTAAGGAGGTAATTAAAAACGGCACTTTATCCATCGGCTTTATTGGGCTGGCGGAAACCCTCATTGCTTTAATCGGCAAACATCATGGAGAAGATAAAGAAGCGCAGGAATTGGGTCTCAAGATTATTTCTCATATGTCAAAACGGGTAAAGCAGTTTGCCGAAGAGTTTGATTTAAACTTTACTCTTTATGCCACTCCCGCTGAAGGATTGTCAGGCCGTTTTGTAAAGCTGGATCGTGAAATCTTTGGCATTATCCCACGGATTACCGATAAAGAGTATTACACTAATTCTGTGCATATCCCGGTTAATTATGTTATGTCTCTTTTTGATAAATTAGAAATTGAAGGAGCTTATCACCAGTACCTTGATGCCGGTCATATTGCTTATGTGGAATTGGAATCTCCCCCCGGTGACAACTATGAAGCTGTGGAAGAGATTGTACGGCACATGAGCGAAGTAGATATCGGCTATGGTGGTATCAACTATCCCATTGATGAATGTCGCCACTGCGGTTTTAGCGGTATCATTGATGACAGTTGCCCCAACTGCGGAGGGATTGATATCCGGAGAATCCGCCGTATTACCGGTTATCTTTCCACAGAGGATCGTTTTAACAATGCAAAACTTGCGGAATTGCGTGATCGCAGGGCACATTGCCGCTAGGATGCCGGCAGCGGCAGGAAACAAAAAAACTGGAGTATATATTTGCTGGATGGAGGTGGCAAAGTGCGGCTTAAATTAGCCGGTTTGCATAAAAACAGTGTAGTTGACGGACCGGGCTTGCGGACAGTGGTGTTTACCCAGGGCTGTCCGCATGCTTGCCCCGGCTGTCATAACCCGCAAACCCATGACCCGGACGGCGGTTATTGGGTGGATGTGAATGCTTTGGCTGCAGAAATACTACAGGAAAAACGTCTTCGCGGTGTGACTTTTTCTGGGGGAGAGCCTTTCTTGCAGGCGCGAGCCCTGGCTGCACTGGCGGCTCAGCTCAAGACACAAAAAATTCACCTGGTAGTTTACAGCGGCTATACCTTTGAAGAACTAAAAGCCAGGGCCCAGACCGATACGGCCACGGCAGCACTTTTATCTGCTTGCGACCTGTTGATTGACGGACCTTTTAAACAGGAAGAAAAAGATTTAGGCTTATTGTACCGCGGATCTCGCAATCAGCGGATTATTGATGTGCCGGCCAGTTTGGCTGCAGGGCAGGTGGTTCTCTCGGAACTGCACCAACGTGAAGCGGGGCAGGATTATGGTTAAAACAGGTAAAGCTGCAGAAAAAATTGTTGCCATGGGCGGCATACGTTTTTTGCAATTTGCCGCTTTGTCCGCTGCAGGACTGGTCCATGGTTTTTCCCTGCGCCAGGGCGGCATCAGCCCACCTCCATATGATGAATTGAACTTGGGACTGCATGTGGGCGATGATCCTAACTATGTCCGGGAAAACCGGCGCCGTTTGGCGGCCGCTTTAGGCTATGCACCGGAAAACGTCATTACCTGCCAACAGGTTCACGGCACGGTTATTCGCCGTGTAGGGGCAAAGGAAAGGGGCTTGGGGCACGCAAATTATAGAGATGCCTTACCGGCTACAGACGGTTTGCTTACGCTGGAGCCCCATGTGGTATTGATGGCCCATGCTGCCGACTGCACCCTCCTTTTTTTCTATGAGCCAAATGTACGCTGCATCGGTTTAGCCCACGCCGGCTGGCGCGGAGCCGTTGCCGGCATGGGGGCACGAATGGTAGAAGCAATGTGCCAGTACGGCTGCCAAAGGGAAAATATTCGGGTGGTATTAGCCCCGTCCATCGGTCCCTGCTGCTACCGCGTGGGGGACGAAGTGGTGGAAGCTGTCCCCGAGCGTTTCCGGCGGCAAGTATTAAAACAAGTTGAACATGCATTTTATTTAGATTTACCCGGATTGCAATTTTTGGAGCTGCTGGAAGCAGGGATTAAAGAAAGCAACCTGTTTCGCAGCCGGTTTTGTACGCATTGCCGCACTGACCTTTTTTACTCGTATCGTGCCGCCGGTGGCTTGACAGGCCGGATGGCAGGGATAATTTCCATGAGATGGTAGGCAAAAATGCATAAAGTAAGGAAAAGAAAGTTTACAGTCATAGAAGGGCAGCGCGGCAAAAAGCAAAAGCGCAACATAAAGGACCGGATATTATTGCTCTTGTTTTTACTGCTGGCTCTATTGTTGGTTTGGCTTGCGGGCAGGAAGTTGGCTGCTAAGTTAATGGTGGAAACAGTAATTGCTTATGAAGGTGTTTTGGAGCAAACATTGGCCGTTGACGGGGTTTTGGTGCGTGAGGAAAAAGTGGTAGCGGCGCCAACCGGTGGTATTTTACATTGGCTGGTGCAGGAAGGTGAACGAGTGCCAAGCGGTTTTCCGGTGGCGAAAATTACCACCGTGAGTGGTTCAACAGTGACGGTTACCGCTCCCGAACCGGGAATATTTGTCCGGCAGTTGGACGGTTTTGAGCAATCTTTACAACCCCATGGCTTAAGTCAAATTAATCCCTCACAGCTGCCTAAAGAGGAAAAGGAGTTAGAAGCGGAAGCAGAGACAAGTCAAGGAACGGCCGAGGGCGCCTTTGTGCAAAAGGGCAGTTTTTTGTTTAAAATAGTCGATAATTTTCCCTGGTACTATGTGGCGCAATTTGCAGGAAATCGCTTTGTCAAGCTCGAAGAACAAAGCAAAGTGGCCATAAACTTTGCTTTTGCACAAAATGAGGCAAACCCGGTAGCGGCAAAAATCAGAGAAATCCGCTCAGAAGGGGAACTTGTCACTGCCGTTTTCCAGTTGCAGGAGGAAGTCAGCGGGTATTACCGTGAGCGTTTTGCCCAGGCAGAAATTATTTATGCTAGCGCCCGCGGCATTATGCTTCCGGCTTCAGCCCTTGTATTGCGGGATAATGAAGTGGGCGTCTATGTGCTCATTAAATCAAAAGTCAGATTTCGCAAAGTGGAAGTTTTAGAAACAAAAGAAGATCATGTGGTAATTGACGGTATTCAGCCCGGACTTCCGGTCATTGTTAATCCGTCGTGGGTAGAGGAAGGTCAGCAGCTATGAATAATTTGGCGTTGAATCTAAAATTGCTCAAAGAAAAAATTGCCTTGGCGGCAGCACGCAGCCGCGGTCAAAAAGTGGAGCTTGTTGCCGTGACAAAAACTGTTCCACCGCCGGTAATTGCCGAGGCTATCCAGCTAGGCATTACTAATTTTGGTGAAAATAGGGTACAGGAGGCATTGCCTAAAGTTGCCGCGTTTCCAGAAGTTCACTGGCATTTTATTGGGCGTTTGCAAACAAATAAAGTTAGGCATGTGGTGGGTAAGTTTACTTTAATCCATTCCTTGGACCGCTGGAAACTGGCCGAGGCATTGCAGAAAGAAGCTCTAAAGCAGGGACATATTGTACGTGCGCTGGTTCAGGTAAATATCGGCAGGGAGGAGCAAAAAGCCGGAGTAGATCCCAGTGAAGTCAAGGATTTTTTGCAGGATGTTTCCACTTTATCTCAACTGCACATAGAGGGACTGATGACAGTGCCTCCCATTTGCACCAATCCGGAAGAAGTGCGGCCTTATTTTCGCCAAATGTATGAGCTTTTTACAAGTACGAAAATAAAAGGTGTGCAGATGAAATATTTGTCCATGGGTATGTCTGCCGACTACGAGGTTGCGGTAGAAGAAGGAGCAAATCTTGTTCGTGTAGGGAGTCTACTTTTTGGGCAAAGACCTAATTAGGGGGAATGAAGGTGGCGAAATTTTGGGATAAAATTCTGACGTTTTTAGGTTTGATTGAGGAAGAAGAGGAAGAGGAAACTATTAGTGATGTGGAGTTTGTCAGAAATCAAACGACGCGCAGGGGAAATGTATTTAATCTCCATAGTGTAAACAATAATAAAAATATGCGTCTTGTGATTACTAAACCGCGGGTTTTTGAGGAAGCACAAGCCATTGTAGACCATATTAAGAACAAAAAACCTGTGCTGGTTAATTTGGAAGAAACGGAAACGGAAGCAGCCAGAAGGATTATTGATTTTATTTCCGGGGCAACTTATGCAGTGGACGGAAACATGCAAAAAGTTAGCCAGCAAATTTTTGTTTTTGCGCCACCGCAAGTGGAAGTTAATGCGGAGATTCGTAGGGAATTAAATGAGCATGGCGTCACAGTGACACTGGATGAGTAGGAGTGGTACAGTTGCCATTGTGGGGATTTAAACTGAAAGCCTTGCTTGATCTGGTTATAGAGATTTATTATTGGTTTTTGATTGCCCGAATTATTTTCCCGCTTTTACGTTTAGGGCAGCATACTCACCCGTTTATTTGGCAAATACGTCATGTAGTTTACATGTTGACTGAGCCTCTTTTAGCTCCAATTCGTAAGCTTTTAATGCCAATCCAACTGGGTTCGGGCCTTTATCTTGACCTTTCTCCACTGATCGCAATGCTGCTCTTGCGCTTTGTGCGTAGTTTATTGTGGCGTTTGCTGTTTTAATTAATGGGAGGAGATTATGGACAAGGAAAAGATTTTACAGCATTTTACCCAAGAAAGTGAGCGGCAAACGGCAAGTTTAGTTGTCGAGCGGGCTGTGAAAGCAGAAAAAACAGGTGAAGTGCAGCTTACTGATTTTTTTGATCCCTTTCAACAACGCATTGCCGATAATGTGCTGCATTTTTTTAAAGGGTTAAAACAAATAACCTGGGGTGGGTACGACGGTGCGGAACGTGCCCGTATTTTGCTTTTCCCGGCAGAATGGCAGAGCTCTTTGGCTGACGTGCCGCTGTCTTTTTTACAGGCAAAAGTAAGCAAGCAGGCGCAAGGATTAACGCATCGCGATTATTTGGGCTCCCTTTTAGGTTTGGGTTTAAGACGTGAAAAAATCGGCGATATTTTAGTTTTGTCGGAGGAAAAAGCACAGATTATTGTCTGCCCGGAAATTGCCGCTTTTATCTTGACCCATTGGCGTGAGGTGGGAAGATACAGTGTTACTGTAGAGGAGATTGCAGCAGCGGAATTATCGCCTCCGCCGGTGCGAGTACGTGAGATTAAAACTACAGTGGCCAGCCTGCGGATTGACGCAGTGGCCAGTTCTGGTTTTGGTCTTTCCCGTAGTAAACTGACTCCTGCCATCCGGGCAGGGCATGTGAAATTAAATTGGCAAACAGTAAAAAGCGCCGCCACAGCCGTCAAAGCAGGAGATATTATTTCTGTTGCCGGACGAGGACGTGTGGAGGTTGCCGAAGTGCAGGGGGTCAGCAAAAAGGGGCGCATACACCTGCTTTTAAAAAAATACACTTAAAAACTGCAGGATTTTTTATACTTTAAAGCGAAATGTTAGAAAAAACCAAAGATAACCATAAGATTGTTAAGCTTTGGTGCGGAAATTGGAGGGTGGGTAAGCGTGCCTTTAACGCCGATTGATATCCAGAATAAAGAATTTAGTCGTTCTATTCGCGGCTATTCACCTGTTGAGGTGGACGAGTTTCTGAACCGCATAGCTAAAGATTTGGAGGAATTAATTAAAGAAAACGTGGCCGCTAAAGAACAAATTGCCCAGTTAAAAGAAAAAATCAGTCACTATCATAAACTGGAGGAAACATTACATAATGCCATTGTGGTGGCACAGGAAACTGCGGAAAATGTAAAGCGCAGTGCCACCAAAGAAGCGGAGTTAATTCGCAGTGAGGCAGAAAAAGAGGCTGCCCGGATTATTGATGAGGCCCGTTATAAAGCAAGTCGTATGCTCACGGAACATGAAGAAGTTTATAAACAGGCGCAAATTTATAAAATGCGCTTTCGCTCCTTGGTAGAGGCTCAATTGGCCGCATTGGAGATGGAAGATTGGTTAACCCCGGAGGAAAATGAAAAGGAAGAAAAGGGTGCTTAAAGATTTACCACGGTCATACGCGTTAGTGTAAAATTACTATAGGTTTTTGAAGGAAAAATCTATTTAAAATAGAAAGAGGAACCTCACATTCTAGCAGAATGAATACCCCCTAAAAGGAGGCGGAGGTTCCTCATGGATGTAATTCGTCTAGTAGAAACAAAAATCCTTTTGGTTGCAGAAGAAATATTAAAAGTTTTAGATGGTGG
>Ga0209537_1003974_pt1 | contig 13021 bp, 10 predicted proteins | sample BioPla4DNA1_FD_187698 | JGI IMG/M metagenome (GOLD analysis project Ga0209537, IMG submission 187698) | Biogas fermentation microbial communities from Germany - Plant 4 DNA1 (SPAdes) (version 2) | ecosystem: Engineered > Bioreactor > Anaerobic > Digestate | place: Bielefeld, North...
AGGAAAAAATAAGAATTACCTATTATATAGGCTTAAGTTCACGGTAATCTGATCTCCTTCCGCCGGTTTCGTCATAAAATGAAGCGGGAGGTGATGAAGTGAGCAGCGCCTGTAGTGTATTACGCCGGATCGAAGAGGTCTCCCAAGCGGTCGCCGAATTTTTAGGCAATCCGGGGGCCCTTACCCCTGCCGTAGCTGCCGATCTCATTAATCGGATCGAGTTGATCCGCGGTGCCGTAAGATCATTACCCTTGGCTTCCGGGCCGAAAAACGATATCCTCCGTCGACTGAACCAAGCCCAATTCATTCTCCAAAACGGAACCTTGGGTCTTACCCCAATTGAACGGGTCTTGTCTGTATTACAGATTTTGCAGTTGTCCGCCTTTAAAGTTAAAAACCGAAAACTCCCGTGCCCACAAGGTTTCGTGACTGTCCATCCTTCAAACCGCTTTAACACCCTCTGTGCTTGTTGCTGATCCTCAACCTCCGCCTACTGGCGAAGGAGACACCACCCCCCGCCCTGCGGGGGGTTTTTATGCGCGCGTAGAGAATAATGCCTTGTGCTTTTATTACCCAAACTTAAGCCAGACGCAGAAACCACAGCGCATAATATAAGTAATTAATATTATTCCATCCCTTCTTGCTCTAGAGGAGCCTCCTCCTTCGCCCCCCGCGCAAAAAGGTTCCGGCCGTCGGGGTCGATCGCCACAATCAGCGGCATCTTTTCCACCTCTAAACGGTAGATGGCTTCCGGACCCAAGTCGGGGTAAGCTATAAGTTCGGCCTTTTTAACACACTGGGCCAGTAGCGCGGCAGCACCACCGGTCGCCACCAGGTAAGCAGCTTGGTGCCGTTGAATCGCCTGCACCACCTCTTGTGAACGTGGGCCTTTCCCGATCATGATCTTTAAACCTTGCTCTAGTAAAAGCGGGGTGTAAGGATCCATGCGGCTGCTGGTTGTCGGTCCACAGGAACCGATGATCTTCCCCGGCGGTGTGGGGCTGGGTCCGACGTAAAAGAGGGCTTGGTTCTCCAGCGCAAAGGGTAACGGTTCCCCTGCTTCCAACCGTGCCACAAGGCGCTGGTGGGCCGCATCACGGGCGGTATAGAGGACCCCCGATAAATTAACCAGGTCCCCACTGGCCAAAGTCGCCAGTTGTTCCTTACCGACCGGGGTTTGGAGTTCTCTAATCCTCACCATGGTTTTCTCACCTCACAAAATTGCGCTCCGGTGACGGGCAACATGACACTGGAGGTTAACCGCCACCGGGAGGGCGGCAATGTGGGTAGGGTAGGTCTCAATCTGCACCGCTAAAGCCGTTACTTTTCCGCCCAAACCCTGCGGTCCGATCCCGGTTTGGTTGATCAAAGCCAGCAGTTCCTTTTCCAGTTCAGCAACGGTCGGATCGGAGCTGGCAGTCCCCGCCGGGCGGATGAGGGCTGTCTTCGCCAGTAAAGCCGCCTTTTCCATCGTCCCGCCGATCCCAACCCCAACAATCACCGGCGGGCAGGCACAGCCCCCTGCCGCCGCCACCGTCTCGAGGACAAACCGTTTCACCCCTTCGATCCCGTCGGCCGGTTTCAACATCTTTAAGCGACTCATGTTTTCACTACCAGCCCCTTTGGGCGCAACAGTAATCTTCAAGCGATCCCCCGGTACCATCCGGGTGTGAATCACCGCTGGCGTATTATCGAAGGTGTTTATCCGGGTCAAGGGCGAAAGCACCGACTTCCGGAGATAGCCTTCCTGGTAGCCCCGGCGGACACCGGCGTTAACCGCAGCCTCCAAATCCCCACCGGTCAGATGCAGATCTTGGCCAATTTCCAAAAACACCACGCAGATCCCGGTGTCCTGGCAAATGGGTAGCTGCTCCCGGGCGGCCACCTCTAAATTCTCCAGTACTTGGTCAAGGATGAAACAGCCGAAAGCCGATTCTTCTTCGTTCCGGGCTTGTTCCAGTAAAGCACGGACATCCGCACTAAGTTCACGGCAGGCTTCAACACACAACTGTGCTACCGTCGCCGTGACCAGATCCACATTGAGCTTGCGCAAACCCATCCCCCCGTGATCCAACACTAAAAAACAAAAAACTGCAGGGTACCACCGGTACTTCTGCAGTGTGTCTTTCTTTATGGTGCCCAGGACCGGACTTGAACCGGTACGGTTGCCCATACGCCCCTCAAACGTACGCGTCTGCCAGTTCCGCCACCTGGGCACGTTCAGCAAAACTTATTATACAACCTTTAGTTGTGATTGTCAAGCCTGGATCGGCATTTGGGTCATCACCCAGGAATCATCAATAAAATCATATGTTCTGGGCGTTTCCCGTCTTTGTATACCGCCCCTTTGCGAAATAACAAAAAATTTTGAACGTCACAGGCGAATTTTCATGGTTATCCTTCCGCGAAGCAGCAGGGTTTTGGGAACCGTAAAATTTGCGCGTAACATTTCACCGTAAAAAGCAGGAATAAAGTATAAATTCGCGAATATAATAAATTACTTTTTAAAAGTTTTTTATTAACATTGGCGATACTTTTTCGTCTCGCAAGTACAATTGAATCGAGGTTGGGTAATGTTTAAAAAAGCAATTAACCAGGAACTGATGCGGAACAACAACAAAGCACAGATCCTCCGTTGTGTCAAAGCAAAGCAGGTAGTATCGAAGCGTGAACTCACTGAAGAGCTTGGTTTAAGTACCACGACCGTTTCGACTTTCATCCGCGAGCTGGAACAGGAGAATTTAATCCAAAATAGTGGGATCGCCCGCTCAACCGGCGGCAGAAGATCCCTCCTCTATCAGTTGAACCCGGATTATTGCTATACTTTAGGGCTGGACCTTAAGGTCGACCGTATCGTCGGTGTCCTTCTTGACTTTAAAGGCGACATTAAGGCCGAAAATGAGATTCCCGTTCGGGATCGGGATGAGTGGAAAGTTGTTCCGCTGCTTAAAACTTTTATCCACGATTTATTGGCCGAGTATGAAATCCCCTGGGCCCAACTGGGTGGGATCGGTATCGGGATTCCCGGTGTGCTCAACAATGAGGGCGAGATCATAGATTTTGCCCCGAACCTCGGGTGGAAAAACGTGGATTTACCAACCATGCTTGCTTTAGATAAACCGATCTACCTTGAAAACGAAGCTAACGCCGGAGCCTTAGGCGAAGTCGTTTTTGGCTTAGGGCAAAACGTCGACCATCTGGCTTACATCTCCGTTGGCATGGGTATCGGTTGCGGGTTGATCATTGACCACAAATTATTCTCCGGTCATCTCCGCAATGCGGGTGAATTTGGGCATATGACGGTGGAGTCGGAGGGTTTCCCCTGTCAGTGTGGGAACAAAGGCTGCTGGGAGGTTTACGCCTCGAATTCGGCCGCCCTCCGCATGTACACGGAAAAAACCAATAATAAGCAGGTTACTTTTCCGGAGTTTCTCCGCCGTTGTCGTGAAAACAACGACCAGGCGACGGAAGTCCTGCAGACGGTAACCAAATATCTCGGGCTGGGGATCGCCAGCGTGATCAACATCTTGAATCCGGAGATGGTGATCATCGGGGGTGAGATTACCAACGTTAAGTCGTTAATTTTCAATTCATTACTTAAGGAGATAAAAGAACGGACCCTGGAAAAATCCTTTGCCGGTGTCCGCCTGGAATTTTCCCAACTCGGAAACAAGGCGGCCGCTCTGGGCATGGGTACAATCGTCCTAGAGAAGATCATCAATGCTTTGCCCTGAAAAAGCCGAAAGTGAGGTGATTACAGGGGGTAAAACCATTTGATTTAAACCAAAAAAAGGGTGGTGAAAATGGCAGATGGCGTATTTATTAGGTTATGACCTGGGAAGCTCCTCAATTAAAGCTTCTTTACTGGCAACCGAAGGTCGACTGGTGGCTTCGGCGGTTTCCCCCCAAACCGAACTCACCATCGACGCCCCGCAACCGGGTTGGGCGGAGCAACACCCGGAAACCTGGTGGCAACATGTGCAAGAAGCAACAGCCATGTTATTGGCGAAAGCCGCGGTCGATCCGGAAGACATTAAGGCAATCGGAATCTCCTACCAGATGCACGGGTTGGTCCTGGTGGACAAAACCGGCCAAGTCTTACGCCCAGCGATCATCTGGTGTGACAGCAGGGCAGCCGGCATCGGCGACCAGGCTTTCCGCGCTCTCGGGGAAGAGCTCTGCTTATCCCGCTTCTTGAATTCACCGGGGAACTTTACCGCTTCCAAATTAAAGTGGGTACAAGAAAACGAGCCGGAGATTTACCAAAGGATTTACAAGGCGATGCTCCCTGGGGATTATCTGGCCATGAAGTTAACCGGGGAGATTAAGACAACCCCTTCCGGCCTCTCCGAGGGGATCCTCTGGGATTACCAGGAACAAAGGCTTGCCGACCTGCTCCTCGAGCATTACGGGATCGACCCGGACCTCATTCCGGAAGTGGTTCCGACTTTTGCCCCACAAGGCGAGTTAACGAAGGCAGCCGCCGACGCTTTGGGCTTAAAACCGGGAACACCGGTGGCCTACCGCGCCGGGGACCAACCGAATAATGCTTTTTCCCTTAATGTGATGAACCCCGGTGAAGTGGCGGCGACCGCCGGAACAAGCGGGGTCGTTTATGGGGTCGGCGCGAAACCAGACTACGACCCAAAATCAAGGGTCAACACTTTCCTCCATGTCAACCACAAGCCGGAGGACCCGCGCTATGGGATTCTCCTCTGTCTGAACGGAACGGGCATCCTAAACCGTTGGCTGAAGAAGAATCTCATGGATGACCAAGTCTCATATGAAGCGATGAATAATTTGGCCGCCCAGGTTCCCGCGGGCGCGAAAGGCTTAATGATCTTTCCCTACGGCAATGGTGCGGAACGAACCCTGGAAAACAAAGCAATCAACGCCTCCATTCGCGGCTTGGATTTCAACCTGCATCACCGTAGTCACTTACTAAGAGCGGCCCAAGAAGGAATCGTTTTTGCCTTAAATTACGGGTTAAACATCATGAAAACCATGGGCGTCCAGACCAACCTGGTCCGCGCTGGCCAGGCCAATATGTTCTTAAGTCCGTTGTTCTGCGAAGTATTTGCAACGGTGACCGGGGCCCGGGTCGAACTCTACAATACCGATGGGGCGCAGGGTGCCGCCCGCGGTGCCGGGCTGGGCGCTGGGATCTATCCTGATCCAAATGCCGCTTTCGCCGGTCTCCAATCCCAAAAGATTACTGAACCCAATCCGAAGCTCGTTCCTATCTACCAGGAACTTTATGAGCAATGGGCAAGTGTTTTAGCCACGGATTTGGGACAATAAAGGAGCGTGCCAAAATGAGTAATAAAAGATCTTTTCATTCCATTTGTCGTTGGACGTTCAGTCCGGGAAAAGGCGGTTTCGTCCCCGCCAATATCCGTCCACAATGGGACGGACAGAATTTGAACACCGCTGCGGTAGTGGGCTTAATTAAAGAGCGGATTGTTCCGCGCCTGCCGGAATGGGTTACCCTTGGTTTTGAGGTCCATTACGATACAGAGATCAACGAAGAAAATGTGGCCGAAGTCGCTGACGCTTTGAGTGAAGCCGGAATTTACCTCGCCATGATCACCCCGGGTGCCCATAGCCATTTTGGTTACGGCGGAATTGCTTCCCTCGATCCCAACGAACGGAAGCAAGCCGAGGAGCTTGGCTTACGCACCGTAGATTTGGCCTATGGTCCCTTGCGGAAGAACTGGCATCCCGATCCGGAGATGGCCCCTTCCTTCGTGCTCTGGAACGGCTCCTACGGCTATGACCTGGCCACCATTGGCGTCAAACAGATGTACCAAAACCTGAAAGAAAGTGTGGCCGCCCTTTGTCAGTACGAAGCGAAAAAAGGTGGCGCCCTCTACATCGGCATTGAACCGAAACCCAATGAAGGCCATCCGGCGATGTTATTACCGACGGTCGCTTCCGCCTTGTTGTTCTTCCGGCGGCTGGAGGAGGAGTTCGGCGTCTCCCGGGCGAAAAAGGGCGTGAACAAAGAGTTCGGCCATTCCGAGATGATCGGCCTCGACCATGTTTACGATACCGTTGAAGAGCTGGATAACAACGCCATGGTCCATATGCACCTGAATAGCCAGGGGTATAACGACGGTATTACCCTGGGTGGTCCTGGACGCTATGATATTGATCATGGCACGAAAATTACCGGCTTCAATATTGCTATTGCCGGCCTCTTGCAAGAGGCGGGATATAACCGTTGGTGCGGCCATGATATGCTGGTCCGGCCCTACGACAACGAAGAACAAGGCCTCGACCGGATCGTCCGCAGTATTCTCAGCTGGGAAGCCTGTGCCCAAGCGGCTGCGAACCTTGATACAAAAGCCCTCATGAACGCCTTGGCGCAGCGGGCCACCGGCGAAGCGGAAGACATCATGCGTAACGCCCTGGTGGAAGCGCACACCAACTTTAACCAATTATACAAGGGATAATTTAAAATGCCGCGTCCGGACCGGACCGGACAACAACCCAATCCCAGATTACGGTGATCAAAAAGTCCTTGGGTTGCCATTTGGCAGCACCAAGGACTTTTTATCGCACTTTATATCAGCTGCATATTATGGATATGGCTTATTATTAGCAGATACATTAATAGTTTCTGATTGGCAAGTAGGTCTGGTAGGTATAGGTTAACTTGTGCTGACTACGGGGCCACAACGTAATCTCCCAATTCAGCTCCGAGGTGGGATTGGGCCCGGCTTGGAGGACTGCTTTTTTCACCACGGTACCACCTTCGCCGATGGAAACCACTTCCCCTGGGACTTCATGGGTAACCTTCAGGGTAACCTCGGTATCTTTGGTGTTGTCAAGCTCAATTTCGCCCCGGATCCGGACAAACGCATATTCCCGGTCTTGGAAATCGATTCCCCCTTGGACCCGTTCAAACTCGACTTCATTGGCTTTAACCCGGATCGCCGGTTCCATCATCACCCGGATCTCCCCGCTTTGGTTGCGGGCGATGTAGGGAAAATCACCCATCCCGAGAGGCCGTTCGGCCATCATGAGCATGACGCGCCCTTCAATCCAAGGAAAGGGCGAATTGTTATAGATACGGTATACTTTCCAGACCGGCTCCGCGCCGATCTGGCCGGAACTTCCCGCCGAACGGAAGAGCCGCACCTGGTAGAGGGGTTCGACCCGCACACCGCTGCGGTAGAGGGGTAATAAGACCCGTTCCCCCTTTTTCAAGGTGACTTCGTTCCGCCGGTACATATTGTACATCACCCGGGAAGCAGCCGTCTCCATTTCGGGACCAGCGGCAAAGGCCAGTTTGTCGCTGTGGACACCCCGCACCGTCAATTCCGCTCTGTTGGCCGCAAACCCTTGATCGGTCGCAAAAACCACCAACGGTGATAAACCGAAAGCAAATTGCGGTCCGCTTTCCGCCAAATAAACGGTGGTGTTGACCAGATCGTCCACATCGTTCTGGACCACACCCGAAAAGGAAAAGACCCCGCTCTGCTCGGAAGGATCGATGTTGATTATGTACTCCGGGCTCCAAGAAAGTCCCCCCTGGAGATAACTGATGCCCACCGGATACGTTGCGCTACGAACCCCCGATTCCCGAAAGCGGACCCGTAATTTGCCCTCATAACCGGTCTCTTGGCGGATCAAAGAAACGGGCTCAAGGAAACGGTAAGAAGCGATCGCTGCCAAGGGGTAAAGCCGATCGGTACCGCTGTCTTCGTCGTCGGCCGTAGCCACTACGACATAATTGGGATCAAGAAAACTCTTCACCACGCCACGCACGACTTCCCCGTCAACCAGCAGTTCAACCGGTATTCCTATATTCGCCCGGAAAAGCTCCGCCAAACTATGAACCGGTAGATCTTCCGCCTTTTCATCCTGGTAAGCAACGACTTCCTCTAAAATCAAGCCGGAATCGGCCGAGAACACTTCCAAGCTTCCGTTTAAAGCCGGAGGAAGGAGGTCAAACACACATTCGCCATTTTCTAAAGAAACCTCTCCCTTCCGCACCAGAAAAGCAAAACCGTCCGGGAAGATTACCGCTTCGGTAATCGGTGGTCGGTATCCGGCACTGATGCCGCCCCCAAACGCCAGCAGCAGGACTGCCATAAGCGCTGATATGATTCGTATCCGTCCTTTTCTCATCACATCACCCCATTTTCCGTTAGTCGCCCCTGTTTCAGATCATACTTCCGCTTGAGAAGGGCAAAACCTTCCTAAAACGCGACCTTATCCCTTTTTCTGCCAATCGGCCGTGTCGAGCATAATCGTGACCGGTCCGTCATTGACTAATTCTACCGCCATCTCCGCACCGAAACGGCCGGTGGCTACCGTCATCCCCCTTGCCCGTAGCGCCGCAATAAACCGCTCGTACAGATCGGCCCCAAGCTCCGGCGGGGCCGCGTCGATAAAACTCGGCCGTCGTCCTTTCCGACAGTCGGCATAGAGGGTGAACTGGGAGACCACCAGGATGGACCCGCCCACATCTTGAACAGACAGATTCATCTTTCCTTGATCGTCCTCAAAGATCCGTAAGTTGATAATTTTTTCGACTAAGAGCTGTAGATCCGCCTCTTGGTCTGTCCGGCTGACCCCAAGAAGAACCAGTAAACCGGGGCCAATCTCCCCGGTGACCTCGTTCCCTACCGAAACCCGGGCGAAGCTAACCCGCTGTAGTAGCGCGCGCATTCCCTACTCCCTCCTAAAAAATTGCTTAAGTTGTCCACCCGACTTTTATTAAAACTTGTGTTCTAGGGGTATTCGGCGTGAACAACCAACTCAAGCGCCTTCCGGACTTGTCGCCCACCTGCCTTTGCTTGAATTTCCTTCCTAAAATTAATGTGGCTGACAAAAACGACTTCATCGCCAGCGCGGACGACTATCTTCTTTTGGATTTTGTGGTCCGGAACACCTTCTGTACACTTTTTACGGTACGCAACTTATTGACCAGTTCTTTCCCCTCGTCCAGGTGGCGGACTTCCACCGTAAAATCCAGATAGGCCAGGCCTTTGTTCGTTCGCACATTCACGGCGCTAACGTTCAGTTTCATTAACGACATGACATTCATGATGTCAACCAGGAGGTTGTTCCGGTCCTGCGCTTCAATCTGAATGGATAACGGATAAACACCGGTATCTTCCGCATCCCATTCCACCTGAATAAAGCGTTCACTCTCCTTGGGCAGGGTTGGGCAGTCCACGCGGTGAACCGCCACCCCCTTGCCCCTGGTGGTATAGCCGACGATCTGGTCGCCAGGGACCGGGTTGCAGCAGCGGGAATAACGCACCAAAAGGTCGGGAACGCCTTTGACTTTCACCCCGCCAGCCCGCCCCCGTGGCCTTTCCGGTTTTTCCCCGGGCATCAGCGGAAGCTGTTTTTTCTCCGGTTCTTTCACCGCCACCAACTTGGCCGCCACCGCACGGGGGGTAAGTTTACGGTCACCGACGGCAAACAGGAGATCATCCCCTTGGACAAAGCCGAACTTCCCGGCAACCTCCTGTAATATCTCGGGCTTCAGGTACACCGACGGTTCATAACCGCTCTTTTTCAGTTCCCGCTCCAACTGCTCCCGGGCGAGCAGGATGTACTCTTCCCGGCTTTGTTCGCGGAGCCAATTACGGATCCGGCTTTTTGCTTTGGATGTCACCACAAAGTTTAACCAGTCCCGGCTGGGACCCCCATCCTGTTTCGTGGTGAGAATCTGCACAATATCGCCGTTGTTCAACTTATAGTCCAGAGGGACCAGACGCCCGTTCACCTTCGCCCCCACGCACCGGTGGCCGATGTGGGTATGCACCGAATAGGCAAAGTCCACCGGTGTGGCCCCGGCGGGTAAACTTTTCACATCCCCTTTGGGGGTAAAGACAAAGACTTCATCCTCGAAAAGGTTAACCCGCAAGTTCTCAAGGAATTCGTCCGCATCATTGGCTTCACCCTGCCACTCCAGAAGATGGCGGAGCCAGGCAATTTTTTGCAGAAAGTCTTCATCCCGTACGGACTTCCCTTCTTTGTAGCGCCAATGGGCGGCGATCCCATATTCGGCCACCTGATGCATCTGCCAAGTCCGGATCTGAATCTCCACCGGCGCCCCCTGGCTCCCCATGACCGTGGTATGGAGGGATTGATACATATTGGACTTCGGGACCGCAATATAATCTTTAAACCGGCCTGGGATCGGTTTCCACAGGGTATGCACCACCCCGAGGACTTCGTAGCAATCCTGGATCGTGTCGACCAACACCCGTAATGCCATCAAGTCATAGATCTCCGAGAAGTCCTTGTTCTGGTTCACCATCTTCTGGTAAACACTGTATAGGTGTTTCGGCCGCCCTTGGATGTCGGCTTTGACGTTCATCGCGCGTAAGTGTTCGTCCAGGGCTTTAATGTTCTCTTCGATCTCCCGCTCCCGTTCGGATCGTTTCTGGGCAACCATGTCCACCAGTTCGTAGTATCTCTCCGGCTCCAGACAGTGGAAGGCAATATCCTCCAGCTCCCACTTCATCCGGTAGACCCCCAACCGGTGGGCTAAAGGAGCATAAATCTCCAGCGTTTCCCGGGCGATCCGCTTCTGCCGCTCCACCGGGAGATACTGCAGCGTCCGCATGTTGTGCATCCGGTCGGCCAGCTTAATCAGGATCACCCGGACGTCTTTGGCCATCGCCAAAAACATTTTCCGTAAGTTTTCCACCTGTTGCTCCTGTTTGTTCTGGAAAATGATCTTCCTTAGTTTTGTGAGGCCATCGACCAGGGCGGCAACTTCGCCCCCGAATTCTTTGGTGATCTCCTCCAGACCGATGGCCGTATCTTCAACCACATCATGGAGGAGCGCAGCAATGACCGAGGTGGGGTCGAGACCCATCTCCACTAAAATGTGGGCCACCGCTAAGGGATGATTAATATAGGCTTCCCCCGAATCACGCAACTGCCCTTTATGGGCTTCTTTGGCGAATTCGTAGGCCCGCCGGATCTCCCCCTTCGCTTCCGGGCTGAATTTATCTGCTTTTTGTAATAGAAGATCAATCGTCATTCAGCTTCACCTTTCAACTAACTTCCGGTAGTTTCAGATCTTTTAAAACCAATTGAAGCTGGTTATTCCAATCATTTTCCGCAAGGTTAAAAGCCAGGTCCAAACATTCAGCCCCTGCCAGCTCATCTGTTAACGCCCCAAAATTGAAACCAATAGCCTCACACGTTACCGCGCCGTTCCCCACTTTCAGCTTTAAATGTTTGGCATCTTTACCAACGCCCCAACAGGCGAAAAGGTTCACACCCCGGCAGGCAAAAACCGGTTCGGGATTACCTTCCCCAAAGGGGGCAAGCTGCGCCAGATCATTTAACAAGCTTTTGGTCACCGCCTCCACTGGGATGACCTCCTCCACCTCTAAAGCGGGGGTGAGCAACTCGGGAGTAAGCCGGTTCTCCGCCACTGCCAAAAAAGCCGCTTTAAAATCGGCCAAATCCTTCTTCTCCAGTTCGAGACCGGCCGCATACTCATGTCCACCAAAACGCCGCAGATAGGCACGGCACTCATCCAAAGCGTTGTAAAGATGAAACCCGGGAATACTACGCCCCGACCCTTTGGCCCGGTCCCCATCGAAACTGAAAAGAATGGTCGGCCGGTGGTACTTATCGGCCAGCTTGGAAGCGACGATCCCGATCACACCGGGATGCCACGGTCCAGCCAGGACGATCGCCTTCCCCAGGGGGCCGGAAGCAGCCAGGGCGTCCTCTGCTTCCTGACAAACCCGTTCCTCAATGCGCTGGCGTTTCCGGTTCAAGGTTTCCAAGGAAGCCGCCAGTTTCTGGGCCCGTCGTGGATCTCCGTCCAGCAACAGCTGGAGCGCCTGCGTCGGATCGCCCAGACGGCCAACGGCATTGAGTCGGGGCGCCAAAATATAACCAACATGTTCGGCGTCGATCTGCTTACCCGCCAAACCAGTCTGCTGAATTAAGGCCTTAAGTCCGGTATTCTGTGTCTTGGCGATCTGCGCTAATCCTTCTTTCACCAAGATCCGGTTCTCACCCAAAAGCGGCACCACATCGGCAATGGTCCCCAAAGCTACCAAATCTATATTTTCCCATAAAACCGGTTCTAACTCCGGTTTTTTCGCCGCTAAACCCTGAAGCAGCTTAAAAGCAACCCCAACCCCAGCCAGCTCCGGGTAGGGGTAATCCGGAGAGAGTTTCGGATTAACCAACGCGGCCGCCTGCGGCAGCTGGGCACCGGGCTCATGGTGATCGGTCAGGAGCAGACGGACCCCTTCGGCGGCCAGGTAAGCAGCCTCGTCCACCGCCGAAATCCCGCAATCCACCGTGATCACCAAGCGGCAACCGTGTTTGATCGCCTTCGCGAGCGCCTGGCGGTGCAACCCATAACCCTCTTCCAGTCTTTTCGGGAGGTAATAAAGGATGTTCCCGTTATTATAGGGCCGCAACGTCCGTAAGAGAAGAGCAACCGCAGTAATGCCATCCACATCGTAATCGCCGTAAATGAGGATGCGTTCCTGTTGCTCCAAGGCAGAGACAAGCAATTCCACCGCCTCTGCCATCCCGTTGAGCAAGAAGGGGGACGGCAAGTCACCCCGCCCGCCCTGTAAAAAGAAGGCTACTTTTTCACGGGTGGTAAGCTTCCGTTTGGCCAGGAGCTTCGCGAGGAGCGGAGAAAGGCCAAACTCGGCGATCACTTCGGGCGGACATTGGTCGTTTACCGTACTAACCTTCCACTTCTTGGGGTGAATCGTCCACACCTCCAGCTACGTTCTCCTTCTCCTCTGGGCCTCCTGTGTCGGCGACATCCAGGATTTCCACCGGTGCCTCCCCAACCTCATCGCTATTTTCTGCTTTCTCCCGGTCCTTGTTCCGCGTTTTAAGCCGGTTGGTCGCCTGGTGGACCAAGCCGAGGCTGCCCACCGCCACCGCCCCAATTAAGAGACAGATCAAGACCACTAAGGCGAAAGAGGCCTCAAATTGCCATTTTAAAAAATAGATCGTCACCGGATAAGCGTTTTGTAACGCAAAGGTCGCCACCAGA
>Ga0209537_1003980_pt1 | contig 13004 bp, 13 predicted proteins | sample BioPla4DNA1_FD_187698 | JGI IMG/M metagenome (GOLD analysis project Ga0209537, IMG submission 187698) | Biogas fermentation microbial communities from Germany - Plant 4 DNA1 (SPAdes) (version 2) | ecosystem: Engineered > Bioreactor > Anaerobic > Digestate | place: Bielefeld, North...
AAAGGAGCTGGATGTACTAGTTCTGCTGCCATAGAAAGATGAGTTTAACCTATCTTCAAAGCTTGATCCCCCATATTTATTAGTCATGAAGTAATAATATGACCAATGGCCAGTACTATGGGAGCCAGGCACATAATCCCTAAATCTTTTCATAGTCTTCATAGGCAAACCTAGGGCTAGGGCATATAACAGGCTCTTGTCCTTGGGGATGAAATTATAATCCTTCAAGATATCTTTCTGGTTTCTTAAATCCTTCCTATACTCTTTCCACAACCTATACTGGACATAGCCTCTATCTGATTTTCTAGTAAATAAAGATATACCGTAAACAAGCAAAACTGCGGAGAAAAGAAGCGGTATCAAGCCCAATAGGCCACCATAGGCTAAGGTTATTATGGCTATGGTTACAAAAAGAATGTACATAACAATCAATAATACCCCTAACTCTGATTTCCTTTCATAATACCCCCTATCCTTCAAATTCTCTTTAACCATCTTAGACCATTGATTAATATCCTTGGTAAACTTACTAGAATTCTTTTTCCTATATTTTTCTATATCTATGGTAGAGACAGTATTGCCATCTCCTATGGTATTAAATAGCCAATTAATTACATAGGTCTCAAAAGGCAATAAGTCACTTATTGATTTATCAGTTCTAAGGAAAAGAAAGTCTTTATTTCTTTTCTTTTTAGGTTGGATTTCCTCGATACTTATATAGCCTCTCCTTGCCAAGTCAAAAATAGTAGTCATCAAGGCCCTAGCATCTACTACTCCAGAAAACATGAAAGCCCTCAATTCGGCAGGAGATATATCTTCTGGATTTAAAGTTTTTAAATCATTAAATATCTCTGGATCTCGCTTTAACTTCCTATATATAGAATTGATAAATATTACTCCTGCAAGGGTTATAGAAAGGGATGTACGTTCAAATAAATTCTTATTCCTATTTCTCCTCTTTACTTTTGCCTCTTCCCTTTCTATATAGAATAATTCCTCATCCATTATATTTTCAAAACTTTTATTTCCTATTCTAGTACTTTGACTAATGAAGGTTTCTGGAAATAATATCCTTGCCTCTACAAAAGTATTGGCTGGCACATCAGAAACTTCCATTTTGATTAGATTGGCTTCTATGAAGTAAATTTCACCATTTAGAGGTCCGTGGGCAAATATTTTAGTTCTTTCCCTGTTGCTATTTGGCAGTTTAATAGTAGCAGAAAAGTATTCTACAGGGGTAGAATTTCCTCTACCAATAAACTGGTAATATAATTCTCCCGTATCTACATGTTTAACAGCCACATTTTTAACTGTATACTTCAAACGAAAAGTTTTCAATGTATTTTTCTTTGAAGGAGAGAAAATTTTTATTGTTTTATTGTTGTTTTCTTCAATAACAAGATAGACTCCACTATCCCCATTTTTTGCAGAGCTTACAAACTTATAAGGGTTTTCTTTTCCATCTATCATTTCGTAAACTTCTAAGTTTTCTATACCATCGGTTAGGCTTGTAACAATATTACGGAAGACTCCATTGAACTTACTTTTAAAGTCAAAGGTTAAATCCTCTACAACAAGCAAGTCACCATTTTCCAATAGGCTTGATTCTACTATCCACCTACTAATAATCAAATCATTGTCAGCAAAGGATGGCATAGATATTAGCAACATAAGGATTACAACAAACAGAGATAATAGTCTTTTCATAATCAATTCAGCACCTCCTGAGATTAATATACAATATTTATACCCAAAGCTGATTTAATATGTTAATATTTTATTAATTTTTCATATAATGGAAATAGGGTTTATAACTAAAAATAAATAATCAAAAGTTGTTAGTAAATCGAAAAAGATATATAATAAACTTACTAAAGAACAGGAGGTAAAAGTATGGGATTAATAATAGGTATAGTAGGAGCAACAGGTGCAGTAGGGCAAAAGATGATAGAAATACTGATAGAGAGAAATATTCCAATAAAGGAGCTTAGGCTATTTGCCTCAGAAAAATCTGCAGGAAAGAAAATCCAGTTCAAAGATAGGGAAGTAGAAGTAGAATTGTTGACAAAAGAGGCCATGAGGGAAAAATATGATTACCTACTGTTTGCAGCAGGAGGGAAAGTTTCAGCAGAATTTGGGCCTATAGCAGCAGAGGCAGGTAATATTGTAATAGATAATTCATCCCATTTTAGGATGATGGATGGTATACCCCTAGTAGTGCCTGAAATCAATGGCCATATATTAAAGGGATATAGGGGCATAATAGCCAATCCAAATTGTTCTACTACACAAATGTTAATAGCCATAGGCCCCATATATAAAAAATATGGCATAAAAAGAATTGTAGTATCTACTTACCAAGCAGTTTCAGGCAGTGGATATAAGGCTATTGAGGAGTTAAAAAACCAGCTTCAAGATGAAACTTATCCAAACAAGGTATATACAAGGAAAATCGCTGGCAATTGTATACCCCATATAGATGAATTTAATCAAAATGGCTTTACTAAGGAAGAATTAAAAATGGTCTATGAAACCCACAAGATTTTAGGAGATAATTCCATTGAAATAAATCCAACTACAGTTAGGGTTCCAGTTTTCTATGGCCATAGTGAATCCATCTATCTGGAATTAATGGAGGAAGCAAATATACAGGAGATAAGGGATTTACTAAAGAAGTCTGAAGGTGTAATAGTAGAAGATGAACCTAAGGAAAACAAATATCCCACACCCTTGGAGGTAGCAGGCACTGATTATACCTATGTAGGCAGAATCAGGAAGGATATTTTCAATCCTAAGGCCTTATCTCTATGGGTAGTGGCAGATAACCTAAGAAAAGGGGCTGCTACAAATGCCATTCAAATTTTAGAGAAAATAGAAGAATATAAATTGGAGGGATAATTATGTTTAAAGGTGCAGGTGTTGCCATAGTTACACCATTTAAGGATGGAAAGTTTGACAAAGAAGCCTATGAAAGACTTATCGATTTTCAAATAGAAAACAAAACCCAAGCCCTAATCGTCTTAGGTACTACTGGAGAAGCAGCCACTATTAGTAGGGAAGAAAAGGCTGAAATAATAACTACTGCAGTAGAGAGGGTAAACAAAAGAATACCTGTAATTGTGGGAGTAGGGTCTAACTCCACTGAATTGGCCATAGAAAATACAAAGCAGGCAGAAAGCCTAGGTGCCGATGGGCTCCTTTTAGTTACCCCCTATTACAATAAGTGCACCAATAATGGATTGGTAGCTCATTTTACAGCAGTTGCCAAGGCTACAAAATTGCCAATAATTTTATATAATGTGCCTGGCAGAACTGGGGTTAATATACCACCAGAAGTAAACTTAAGCATGTCAAGGGTAGAAAATGTCATAGGAGTTAAAGAGGCCAGTGGAAATATATCCCAAATCCTTGAGATAAAGAGATTGGTACCTAAGGATTATATGATATATTCAGGTAATGACGATCAAGTAGTTCCAATCTTAGCTTGTGGAGGCCATGGAGTAATTTCAGTAGCTTCAAATGTAATACCTAGAGAAATGCAGGAAATGTGTGAAGCCTATATGGACGGAGATGTGGAAAAGGCTCTAAGACTCCAACTAGAATACAAAAAACTTATCGACTTATTATTCTCCGAAGTAAATCCTATTCCTGTTAAGGCTGCCTTAGCAGAGATGAAGCTAATAGAAAATGAATTGAGACTACCTCTAACACCTATGGAGGAAAAAAATAAAATTAAACTAGTTCAAGAGATGAAGAGATTTAATCTAATTTAGGAGGAGTATATGAATCTACTAATTAACGGGATAAACGGTTATATGGGAAGAACCATAAGAGAATTAGCCCTTAAAGATAATTTTTGGGAGGAGATTCATGGTTTAAGTAGGGAAAAACCACAGCCTACGGATCATATTAAATATCATGTTTTATTGGACTTTACCCATCCATCTGCATTGGATAATGTACTACAATTGGCCTTGGAGAGAAGGCTTCCCCTAGTAATAGGTACTACTGGCTATAATGATGAACAGCTTGAAAAGATTAAAGCTGCTTCTAAGGAGATTCCAATCCTATATGCTACAAATATGTCCTTGGGCATGAACCTATTATTCTCCTTAGTGGAGGAAATAGCTAGGAAGATAGGGAAGGATGCAGATATTGAAATAGTAGAATCCCATCACAATAGAAAGAAGGATGCTCCTTCAGGCTCTGCCATAACCATAGCTGAATCCATAGAAAAAGGCCTAGGGGAAAGAAGAAAATATCAATATGGCAGACAGGGCCAGTGCCCTAGACAAAAGGGTGAAATAGGCATCCATTCCCTTAGGGGGGGAAATATAGTAGGCTACCATGAGGCAAACTTCATAGGAGACTTAGAATCTATAAGGCTTAGCCATGAGGCCTATGATAGAAAAGTATTTGCCAAAGGGGCCTTGGAGGCAGCAAAGTTTATCATAGGAAAAGAACCAGGCCTATATAGTATGAGGGATGTGCTTAGTTTGTAGGGGTGGTTAAATGAAATACAAGATACTAGAAAAGCTAAAGCAAGGTGAAGATTTCATATCAGGCCAGGAAATATCTAAGGAATTCCACATAACCCGGGCTGCCATATGGAAGTATATAAATATTCTAAGGGAAGAAGGCTATAATATAGAATCAGTACCAAGCAAAGGATATAGGTTAGTAGCCTTACCTGATATACTTAGCTATGAGGAAATAAAGGAATACTTGAATACTGATTTTATGGGAAGAAATATTCATTATTTTAATTCCATAGATTCTACCAATAGCAAGGCCAAGGAAATAGCCCTAGATGAAAAGGAAGGTACCGTCCTAATAGCTGAGGAGCAAACAGAGGGCAAGGGCAGAATGGGTAGAAGCTGGGTGTCACCAAAGGGTAAGGGTATTTGGATGAGTATTATACTGAAGCCCAATGTTGAACCCATGAAAGTTCCCAAGCTGACCTTAGTAGGTGCTGCAGCAGTATATAAGGCCTTGGAAAATATGGGGATTAAAGCCCAGATAAAATGGCCAAATGATGTATTAATAGATGGGAAAAAAATTTGCGGCATATTGACAGAAATGAGCGGAGAATTAAATATGGTAAACTATGTAATCATGGGCATAGGCATCAATGTTAACCTAGATGAAGGGGATTTCCCTGAGGAATTAAAGGATAAGGCCACATCCCTTAAAATTAGTACTGGAAAGGAAATAAGTAGAAAGGAACTTACAGCCAATATATTAAACGAGTTTGAAAAATTATATCTGAAATTTAAAGAAGAAGACAATATTGAAGAAGTATTGAAAATCTCCAGGGAAAATTCTATTTTATTAGGAGAAGAAGTGAGGATAATTAGGGGAAATAATATAAAAATAGGTAAGGCCATAGATATAAATGACAATGGAGAATTGGTAGTTGAAGTTGGAGATAAGGTTGAAAAAATAATTTCAGGAGAAGTATCTTTAAGAGCTAATAAATAGTGAATAAACCCTAATTATCTATAGTCTTAATTAGGGGTAAAGTTTTTATAGCTATTAGTGATGCCACTACAAGCTTTAGTACATCTCCAGGTAAAAATATTAAACAGCCCATATTTAATACAGTACTAAAAGACAATTCCTTACCTAAGACTATATTTAAAATATAATACATATATGGTAGGCCAAATAAATAGGTAGTTATAGTAGCTACTAAGGAACCTAGCCAGATATTAATGGCTGAGGTTTCTTTTTTTATATGGCTAATTTTTCCTGCCAAATAAGCTGAAAACATAAATCCAAGGATAAAACCAAAGCTAGGCTTTGTTACTGATTGGAGTCCGCCAGTGAAACCAGCAAATATGGGAAGGCCAATAAGTCCCAAAATCAAGTAGATCAATTGAGACAAGGCCCCTAATTTTGGTCCCAAAATAAGGCCAGACAAGAGGACAAATAAGGTTTGCAATGTAATAGGCACTTCTCCTATAGGAATGCTAATAAAGGCCCCTATAGAGGTCAAAGCTGCAAACATAGCCACAAGGGTCATTTCTCTAATAGTAAGTTTCATCTTTACCTCCATTGTCAACTAAAAAATATAATATAGTTTACAATACCTATATAATATATGAGTTTAAATCCTAGGTCAACAAAATTAATATAAAAAATTTACTAGAAATTATTGACATATATACAAAACAAACATATACTGTATATATAAGATATATACAGTATGAACAGAATAAACAGTTTACCCAAGGAGGGTAGTTATGAAAATCATAATATCTAATTTTTCCAATGAGCCCATATACGAGCAGATATCAAGTCAAATAAAGGCAATGATTATAAAGGGAGAATTACAAGCAGGTGAATTATTACCGTCTATCAGGGGCTTAGCAAAGGACCTTCGGGTATCGGTAATTACAACTAAAAGGGCCTATGAAGAGCTGGAGAAAGAAGGTTTTATAGAAACTGTCCAGGGCAAGGGCTCCTTTGTGGCTATGCAAAATAAAGAGCTAATGAGGGAAAAAAAATTAAGAATAATAGAAGAAAAGCTAGCAGAAATAGTAGATGAAGCTAGGCTATTGGGACTCACATATAAGGAAGTAGAGGAAATGCTGAAGATTTTATTTGAGGAGGGGTAATATGTTGGAAGTAAGAAACCTTACTAAAAAATTTGAAAAGTTTAGCTTGGACAATATATCCTTTAAACTGGAACCTGGATACATTATGGGCTTTATTGGTCCCAATGGTGCAGGCAAGAGTACAACTATTAAACTTATAATGAATTTACTTAAAAAGGACTCTGGAGAAATTAAAGTATTTGGGATGGATAATGTAAAATACGAAAAAGAAATAAAGCAAAGAATAGGTTTCGTTTATGAAGAACCTTATTATTATGAAAATTTAACCCTTAGGCAGATGAAAAATATAATTGCACCCTTTTACACAGAATGGGACGATAAACAGTTTACTAAATATATTGGAGATTTTGGCTTAGACTTGGATAAGAAAATTAAAGAATTATCAAAAGGTATGAAGACCAAGTTTTCCCTTGCACTGGCCTTGTCCCATAATGCAGATTTAATCATAATGGATGAACCTACATCAGGTCTTGATCCAGTTTTTAGAAGGGAGATACTAGATATTCTATACAATATAATCCAGGATGAAAAGAAATCCATATTCTTCTCTACCCATATAACTACTGATTTGGAAAAAATTGCAGACTATATTACTTTTATAGATAAAGGAAAGATAGTATTTTCAAAATCCATAGATGAAGTCTTTGACTCTTACAGGGTAGTGAAGGGTGGAAATGATCTACTAGATTGGCATATTAGGCAAGAATTCATAGGTTTAAGGACTACAAAGGTAGGTTTTGAAGGTCTAACAGACAATCCAGAAAAGTTTCAAAAAATATTGGGAGACCAAATTATCGTAGAAAGGGCAAGCTTAGAGGATATTATGTTTTACACTATCAGGGGGTAGAGATATGTTTAAACTAATTAGAAAGGATTTATTATTGGCTTTATCTAATAAATTTTATTTAATATCTACACTACTGTTTGCTCCATTGCTTTTGTTCTTTATGGATTTTCAGGTAAATGAAAAAATTATTGTCATTATTATATATGGCATGTCATTTTTCTTGCTTTCTTTATCCTTTTATTATGTAGACAAATTAAAGCCTGAAGTATTAATCCAATCCTTGCCCATAAGGAAAAGGGAAATTGTATTAAGCAAATACATGTTGGTTTTTCTCTGTTATTTAATAGGGGTTATATATGTTAGCATTCTCTTCAAGGTGGCTGAGTTTTTAGGATATAGTATTACTGCCAATTTAAATATTTCAATTATAAAAATAACCCTACCACTAGTAATAATACATCAATCTATTATTTTGCCTATATCATTTGGAATATCTGATAGGCTTGCCAATAGCATAGGTACTGGTTTGTTAGTATTTATAAACAACTTTTATCTTATGCATGACTTTGAGAGAACTAGTAGAATGCTATTAAACAGCTCCAATAGATTTTCAGTAGCTTTAATAGTAATTCTTATATTTGTCCTATCCATTATAGTATCAATTACCATATATAAAAATAAGGATTTACCTTAGGAGGGATAGATTTGAAACATCTTATACTAAAGGATGTTAAAGTTCTAAGCATAGCAAATATATTGATGCCATTAATTTGGTGGCTCCTAAGCTATAATGTTAAAACAAGGGGTAATACCTTATATGCCAAGTCTACATTTTTCATTTTCATTTTTATTATGATATTGTTTATCTCATTTTTACTTGCAAGGTATGATGATAATTCAAACATAGATGTAACCCTTAACTCTTTACCTATAGATAGAAAAACTATTGTAAGAGCAAGGTATATTTCTATTGCCTTATATACTATCTTCATTTCCATAGGTTTTTTTATAGTATTTAATCTAGGCTATACAAGATTTGCCCGCATAATTGGAAGTATAAGTACAAATCTTTTTGATATCTTGTTTGTATTTGGAGTTGCTTCAATATTTTATTCATTTTATTTACCCCTTTATTATTTTGATTTAGGAAAAGCAAAGAATTTCAATGAAATGTTTATTGGAATATTAATCATTATTCCAGTCCTTATACTTAAATATAAAGATAAGCTTCAAAGTATAGAGCTAATAAATACCCTATTTAATACGGGATTTAATAATTTTGCCTTAATAGTTGTAGCAATTGGGATAGTTTTATATTTATTATCACTACAGTTATCAAAGCTAATATATAATTCTAAAGAATTCTTATAAGGAGGAATTGAGAGGCAGGTCTTATAAGCAAGAATTGCCTCTCTTTATATAAATAACTGAATGTCAGAATTCAGGGCTTCTACTATAAAATCCTCTGCTGTGGCCATACTGACTTCTTTAAGGAGTTCTTCCTCTCCTATGCCCATGACCTCGCAGGACAGTTTGCAAGCCTTCATACTTACGCCTTTTTTCAAGGCCCCATTTAGAAAATCAGACAGCTTAGGTGTATTTGTATCTTCCATCATATCTACTAAAAGTTTCTTTCCAATACCTGCAAAATTCATCTTAGACAAGGGCAAATCTTCAATATGCTTTGGACTCATATTGGCAAACATTTTCTCCATTGTAGTCTTTTCTCCTTCTGGGATATTATTTGGATTCTTAACTAGAAATAAGCCCCAAAAGGCAAAAAACATACTGACTTCTATATTCAAATCTCTGGCTGAATTAGCTAAAATCAAGGCTGCTAAGGCCTTGTCATAATCACCGCTAAACATGAGTATGCTCATCTTGCTGTTTCCATTACTCATAAAAAAACCTCCTTTCCACTAGCATTGGCAGAAAGGATGGTTTCTATACTTATATTTAAAGAAATTTATATTTTCACTAATACTTTTCAATAGGTTTGCAAATAGGTATATTTCATTAAAGTCATTATATAATCCAAAACTTATCCTTACTAATCCAGGCCGTGGCAAGGACTCATCCATTAAGTATTTTTCCGTTTCCTCATCAGAAATCTTAAGCAGCCTTTGTACATAGGGTTGGGCACAGAAACACCCATTTCTAACTGCAATGCCTCCTTCTCCTGCTAAGATGGCAGCCAACTCATGGTGGTCTAGTCCTTCCATATTAAAGGAAATAATAGAGACCTTCTCTTCTACCTTCATATCATCGTATAGTATGAGATTTGGTATATCCTTTATTTGATCTAGGGCATATTTAGTTAGATTCCTTTCATACTCCTCAATATTTTCCATGTTTAAACCTTGCAAGGTCTTTATACTAGTTGACAAGGCAAGAACTCCCATTAAATTTGGTGTACCAGCCTCCTCCTTTTCAGGTGGGTCAAGCCATAGTACATCTTTAGCAGATACAAATTTTACTGTACCACCACCTACTTGTTCTGAGAAACCTGGATAAAATATTTCCTTTGGACATACTAAAGCACCTATGCCAAAGGGGGCATACATTTTGTGGGCAGAGAAAGCTAAGAAATCTATATGATAAGGACTATCTACTGGCATCATATTAAAACTGCTATGGGGAATAAGCTGGGCTCCATCAACTAGGATCTTAGCTCCGTATTTGTGGCAGATACTAGCTATTTCATATATGGGATTAATATATCCAGTTACATTGGATGCACCTGTTACTGCAACTAAGCCTACTTTGCCTTTATAAAGCCTTAGTTTAAACTCTAAGTCTTCCAAGCATAGCCTTCCTAAATTGTCTACTTCGATAAAGTCCGTCTTATACCTATATTTCCAAGGTAGAAAATTGGAGTGATGTTCCATGTATGTAGTTAATACTACTTTATCCCCTAGTATATCTTTTAACCTATATGAAAGCTTATTTATACACTCAGTTGTGTTTTTCAAGAACACTACTGTATGGTAGTCCCTAGATCCACCAACAAAGTCTAATACTATTTCCCTGCCTTCATCATATATCCTAGAGGATACAATGGACTTATAGCCAGTACCCCTATGGACAGAGGAATAAACATTGGAGAAGTCAACGATTTCATTTATTACTGACTTAAAAGGGGGAGTTGTAGCTGCATTGTCAAAGTTAATATAGTTTACTGATTTTCCATTTCTTAGCTTTACTAAAGTATCCACCCCAAAGACCAAATCTCTATACATAGAATCACCCTTATCGTTATTGATATAATATTATTTTATTAACAAGTATATATTTGGTGATTACATATTTATGATATAATAGAGTGGAGAATATGGGAAAGGAAGTGATTAGTTGGAATTAAAAAAATCAACTATAGCAGATTTAGCTTTGCTATTAGTAGCTATTATTTGGGGTTCTGGCTTTATAGTAACTAAAAATGCCCTAGATAATATTGGCCCCTTTTATTTGTTATTTTTTAGATTTATAGTAGCTAGTACAGTCTTGGGCGCAATAGTGTTCAAAAAACTAAAAAATGCAACAAAGGAGGATATAAAAGCTGGACTAATAATTGGATTATTTTTATTTGCAGGTTTTGCTACCCAAACAGTAGGGCTACAATATACTGAAGCAGGTAAACAAGCCTTCATTACAGCTACCAATGTAGTAATGGTACCCTTTATCTACTGGGGCATATCAAAAAAACGGCCTGATAAATTCGAAGTATTTGCTGCTTTTCTATGTTTAGTAGGTATAGGAATACTTAGTTTAAACAGGGATTTTACCATGAATCTTGGGGATTCATTAACACTTCTATGTGCAGTTTTATTTGCTTGTCATATCTCTTCCACAGGATACTTTGCAAAGGAATTAGATCCATATGTCATATCGGTAGTCCAAATGGCTACAGCAGCAGTATTATCTTTGATCTTTGCCCTAATATTTGAAGGTACCAACTTTTCCCTAGAAAAAAACACCGTACTTCCAATTTTATACTTGGCTATGTTTAGTACAATGGCAGCCTTTTTAATCCAAACTGTGGCTCAAAAATATACAAGCTCAACCCACACTGCAATAATATTAAGCTTGGAGGCCGTTTTTGGAAGTACTTTTGCCATTATATTTTTGAAAGAGGCCCTTACAATAAAGTTCTTTATTGGATGTATGGCTATATTAATTTCTGTTATTACAGCTGAAACTAAATGGGAGTTTTTAAGGACTAAGGAAAAAACCCAATAGTATTGGAGGTCAACATGAAGATATTTCTGTTATACGATGATGATAAGGAAAAGGACGATTTGAAGAAGATTATACTCAATAACGATTTAGGTATATTGGCAGGGGAGTCCAATAATATAAGAGAGATCACAGAGGAAATAGTTAATTTGAAACCTGATTTAATAATCTTAAATGTTTCCAAGGAAGATTTAGGTGGACTAGACCTTATAAAGGATATCAAGAAAAAAACCACAAGCACTCATATTATAATTATTTCAGATCCTGAGTCTAAAAAAATGGTAGAAATGGCCTATAGGTATGGGGCTGATTTCTTCATATACAAGCCCATAAGCGATTTTGAAGTATCAACTATAATAAGAAAGGTAAAAGATAAGATTATATTTGATAAGCAAATAACGAAAATATATCAAATGGTTAAGAATATTAGACGATTTGATGAGGAAATTTACGATTCTACCAACTGGGAAAAGGAAATAAATGGTATTTTACTCAAATTAGGTATCATAGGTGAGAATGGTAGTGAAGACATAGTAAGAGTTGCAAAATATGCAATTGAAAACGATATTAACTTGAACTATATGAGTATTAGAGATCTATGTTCAAAGTTCACTGACAATCCAAAGGCCATGGAGCAAAAGATGAGAAGAGCCATAAATATGGCCATGACCAACATTGCCAGCCTAGGTATAGAAGACTATATGAATGATACCTTTGTGGAATATTCTAATACCTTATTTAACTTTGAGCAGGTAAAAAAAGAAATGGATTATTTAAGAGGAAAGTCCTATGAAAAGGGTTCAATTAATATGAAACGCTTTATTTCTGGGATATGCACAATATGTGAAAATAATAACAATATATTGAGAAATATATAACAATTATCAATATTCAGAAAACAATATTGAATATTTTTGAAACTTTTTGATACTCCCTGTATATAATTGTCTCATACTAAATAAAAAGGAGGAATAGTATGGACTTTATAATGAAGCTTAATGACACCATCAATGGTATTGTATGGGGTCCACCAGTACTTATCCTAATTGTAGGAACTGGTATCTTCTTAACTGCAGGGACTAATTTTTTTGCTATTACTAAACTTGGTTATGTACTAAAAAACACCCTATTCAAGATGTTCTCCAAGGAGCAGCATGGAGAAGGAGAGGTAACTGCATTCCAGGCAGTTGCAACAGCTCTTGCAGCTACCGTAGGTACAGGTAATATTGCGGGAGTTGCTACTGCTATAGCTTCAGGAGGTCCAGGAGCAGTATTCTGGATGTGGATTGCTGCAGTATTTGGTATGACAACAAAATATGCTGAGGTAGTCTTGGCTGTAAAGTACAGGGAAAAGACCGAAGACG